>FWPU01001340.1_pt1 | contig 74177 bp, 67 predicted proteins | sample 2228361 | NCBI WGS metagenome assembly FWPU01 (sample SAMEA103939777, study PRJEB20133) | metagenome | reverse complement strand
GAGACCGCGCTCGCGGCCGGCGGGCCGCTCCCGGCAGCGGAGCTCGCGCGCCGCGCGGGCGCGGGACCGGGTGTCGTGCGTGCGCTGGCCGAATCGGGCCTGCTCGTGACGGTCCCGCTCGCGGAGCCGGAGCCGCCCGCGCCCGACCCGGAGCTTCCGGGCCCCGAGCTCTCGCCGGCCCAGCGCGAGGCCGCCGACGCGCTCGTCGCACGCGTGCGCGCGCGCCGTTTCGGGCCGGTCGTGCTCGAAGGCGTGCCCGGTTCGGGCAAGACCGAGGTCTATGCCGAAGCGGTCGCCGAGACCCTGCGGCTCGGCCGGCGGGTCCTCGTGCTCCTGCCCGAGATCGCGCTCTCGGCCCAGTGGCTCGCCCGCTTCACCGCGCGCTTCGGGGCGGAGCCGGTGGTGTGGCACTCCGGCCTCTCAGCCGCCGATCGCCGGCGCAACTGGCGCCGGATCGCCCTCGGATCCGCCCCGGTCGTGGTCGGCGCCCGCTCGGCCCTCTTCCTGCCGCTTCCGGACATCGGCCTCGTCGTCGTCGACGAGGAGCACGACCCGTCCTTCAAGCAGGACGAGGGCGCTGTCTACGACGCCCGCGCCGGTGCCATCGAACGGGCCCGGTTCGAGGAGTGCCCTGTGGTGCTGGCGAGCGCGACCCCCTCGCTCGAGAGCCGCTTCCGGAGCGGTGCCGCGGCGGCCTTCCCGCCGCCGCATCCGCCCTGGCCGCGGCTCGTGCTGCCGGCCCGCCACGGTGCCGTGCCGATGCCCGAGGTGCGGCTCGTCGATCTGCGGCGCGAGCGGCCGCCGCGCGGCGGCTTCCTCGCGCCGCCGCTGCGCGAGGGGGTGCGTCTCGCGCTCGATGCGGGAGAGCAGGCCCTGCTCTTCCTCAATCGCCGCGGCTATGCGCCGCTCACCCTCTGCCGCGCCTGCGGGCACCGGCTGCGCTGTCCCAACTGCTCGGCCTGGCTCGTGCTGCACCGCCTGCGGCGGCGCCTGCAGTGCCATCACTGCGGCTGGAGCCGGCCGGAGCCGGAACACTGCCCGCACTGCGGCACGGTGGACGCGCTCGCCGTCTGCGGCCCCGGCGTCGAGCGGGTGGCGGAGGAGGTGCAGGGGCTGTTCCCGGACGCCCGCGTCCTCGTCGCGACCAGCGACACGGTGCGCACGGCCGCCGATGCCGAGGCGCTCGTCGAAGCGGTGCTCGGACGGCGCGTCGACGTGCTCGTCGGCACGCAGATCCTCGCCAAGGGCCACCACTTCCCGGCGCTCACCATGGTCGGGGTGGTGGATGCCGATCTCGGCCTCGCCGGCGGTGACCTGCACGCCGCCGAGCGCACCTTCCAGCTGCTCTACCAGGTGGCCGGACGCTCGGGCCGGGCGGAGCGGCCGGGCCGGGTCCTGATCCAGACGCACGATCCGGACCACCCGGTGATGCGGGCGCTCGCCGCCGGCGATGCCGATGCCTTCGTCGAGGGCGAGCTCGCGGAGCGCGAGGCGGCCGGCATGCCGCCCTTCGGCCGGCTCGCGGCCCTCGTCGTCTCCGGTCCCGACGCGGCACGGGTCGGGGCCGAGGCGCGCCGGCTCGTCCGCGCCGTGGCGGAGCCCGAAGGCGTGCGCATCCTCGGGCCGGCACCGGCACCGCTCGCGCTGCTCAGGGGCCGCTACCGCGAGCGCATCCTCGTCGCCGCCGCCCCCGGGGTCGACCTGCCGGCCTTTCTGCGGCAGTGGATCGGCGGCGTCCGGCTGGCGTCCGGGGTGCGCCTGCTGGTCGACGTCGATCCGAGACATTTCCTCTGAGGGAGGATCCCTTGCCGGACACTCCGGACAGGCTCCGCATCACCACCTGGAACGTCAATTCGGTGCGCATCCGCGAGGCCGCACTGCGCCGGATCGCCGAAGAGATCCGGCCGGACGTGCTCTGCCTGCAGGAGACCAAGGTCGAGAACGACCGGTTCCCGCTCGCGCTCGCCCGTGAACTCGGCTTCCCGCACGTGTTCCTCGACGGCCAGAAGGCCTATCACGGTGTCGCCGTCCTCTCGCGCCTGCCGCTCGTCTCCTGCGAGGCGGCGAAATGGTGCAACGTCGACGACTGCCGCCACGCGATCTGCTTCCTTCCGGGCGACATCGAGCTGCACAACTTCTACATCCCCGCGGGCGGTGACGTGCCCGATCCCGAGGTCAATCACAAGTTCCGGCACAAGCTCGAGATGCTCGCGGCGCTCGCGGAACATTTCGCCGCCCGGCGGGGCGACGGCGCGCGCCTCGTCCTCGTCGGCGATCTCAATATCGCGCCGCTCGAGACCGACGTCTGGAATCATCGGGCGCTGCTGAACGTGGTTTCGCACACCCCGGTCGAGGTCGAGGCCCTGCGCCGGCTGCAGGAAGCCTACGGCTTTGTCGACGCGGTCCGCGCCATCATTCCGCCCGAAGTGAAGCTGTTCACCTGGTGGTCGTACCGCGCCCGCGACTGGGCGAAGTCCGACCGCGGCCGCAGGCTCGACCACATCTGGCTGTCGCCGGCGCTCGCCCCGGCGCTGGTCGGGGCGGAGGTGCGCCGGGACGCGCGGGGCTGGGAGAACCCGTCGGATCACGTACCGGTGACGGTGGAGCTCGATCTGTCGCGGCTCGAAGCCGGAGCCGCCGGCGGCGTGCAGCGGATGGAGGACGTGGCATGAGGATCGTCGTGATCGGTGCCGGCGGTGTCGGCGGCAGCTTCGGCGCGATGCTGCAGCAGGCTGGAGCGGACGTCACCTTCGTGGCGCGCGGCGCCCATGCGGAAGCGATGCGCCGGGACGGGCTCCGCGTCGCCTTCCCGGACCGCGAGATCCGCCTGCGGCCCGTGCGCGTGCTCGCGCCGGACGAAGCGGCCGCGCCCTGCGACATCGTCCTCGTCACGGTGAAGATGTACGATCTGGAGCCGGTCGCCCCGGCGCTGCGGCCGTTCCTCGGTCCGGAGACGGCGGTGATCCCGCTCCAGAACGGCATCGAAGCGCCCGACATCCTCGCCCGCCACCTCCCGGCATCGAACGTCTGCGCCGGGGTCGCACGCATCGGTGCAGCGATCGAAGCGCCGGGGCGCATCCGGGTGACGACACCCTTCGCCGTCCTGCGCTTCGGCGAGCGGTCCGGCGGCCCGTCGCAGCGTCTCGACCGCTTCGAGGCGCTCTGCGCACGCGCCGGCATCGACGGCCGGCAGGTCGCCGACATCGACCGCGAACTCTGGAGCAAGTTCGCCTTCCTCGCCCCCTTCGCGACCGTCACCGCCCACGCCCGCAGCCCCATCGGTGCGGTGCGCGACGATCCGGGGCTGTGGGCGACATTCGGGCGCCTGCTCGCCGAGGCCGTGGCGGTGGCCCGTGCGCGGCACGCGCCGCTCGACGAAGATTTCGAGGCGAAGACGCTCGCCTTCGTGCGCGGGCTTCCGGCCGGGATGACCTCGTCGATGGCGACCGACCTCGAAGCCGGACGCAGGCTCGAACTCGACTGGCTCACGGGTGCGGTGGTGCGGCTCGGCCACGAAGCGGGCGTGCCGGTGCCGGAGACTGGACGGCTCTACGAAGCGCTTCGGCCGTTCCGGGACGGATGTCCGCAGCCGCCCCGGTGATGTCGGCTCCTCTAGCTGCCTGTACCATCTGATGCCGGGCGGCCTTCGGCGATGGGACGCCGGGGACCGGAGGTTGAACGCGGGCGGTCGGCCGGGTAGCTTCACGGCGGATCTGCGTCGTCAGTCCGTTCCCTGTCCCTCTGGTCCTTCGCTCACGGGAGCTTCCGGTGTCGTCCCAGCCCCCCGCTTCGCCACGCCAGCCGACCACGACCGGATCGCGCCTCGAGCGCGCCGTCTTCTACGCCGGTCTGGCGCTGGTCCTCTTCGGTGCCGGCATCGCCGTCGACCGCTATCGTCTGCCCCCCACGGGCATCCTCGACGCCGCGTTCGACGCGGTGCGCGACTGGCGCGAGAACTGGCGGCACTATCTCGGCATCCGCTCGAAATGGACGGTGACGGCGACCCGCCCTGCGGGAGTGACGCGGCACGATCCCGCGGCCGCCTTCGCAGGCTACACCTACGTCTCGGCGTTCCGCGACGGCCAGTTCCGCGCGCTGCTGGTCGACATGGACGGCACTGTCGTGCACGAGTGGCCGTTCACCTACGAGACCCTGTGGCGGGCCGCGGGCTTCGATGAGGCGCCGTTCTTCGAGGGCGACATGGCGATCCACGGGTCGCGGCTGCTCGCCGACGGTGACGTGCTGATCAACCTGAACTCCGTCGGCGTGGTCCGCCTCGGTCCCTGTGGCGAGGTGCGCTTCGGCCGTGCGTTCGAGGCCCATCACGGCTCCGAACCGGGGGAGGACGGGCGCTGGATCGTCCCCGGTCGGATCCGACGGCACGAAGCGCACGAGGTCGCATGGATGCTGCGGCCGAGCGAGCTCGGATACTTCTGGGACGACACCATCGCCACGCTCGGGGCGGACGGCAGCTGGCAGGGCGAAGTGTCGATCCCCGAGATCCTGCACAACAGTCGCGCCGTCTACCTGTTAGCCGCCGGCCCCGGCTCGGCCGAGCACATCCGCGAAGACGACCCGTTCCACACCAACGACGTCGAGCCTCTTCCCGCCGGGATCGCCGACGCGTTCCCGCTGTTCGAGGCGGGCGATCTCATGCTGTCGCTGCACCACACCGATACGATCGCCATCGTCGACGGCGAGACGTTCGAGCTCAAATGGTGGCGGGTCGGCCCCTGGCACGGCCAGCACGACCCGGACTTCCTGCCGGACGGCACCATCGCCGTGTTCGACAATCGCCTGATCGGCAGCCGCCCGCGTTTCGGCCAGTCCCGCGTCCTCGTCTACGATCCGGTCGAACACCGCATCGTCTGGCAGTACGAGGGCACCGAGGCCGACCCGTTCCAGACGCAGCTCGGCGGGAAGGTCCAGCAGCTCCCGAACGGCAACTTCCTCGTCGTGTCGCCGCAGGAAGGACGGGTGTTCGAAGTGACGCGCGAGGAGGAGCCGCGCGTGGTCTGGGAATGGATCAACGGCACCGGCGACGACACCGCCGGCTTCGTCTTCGACGGCCAGCGGGTCGGGCCCGGGGAGGCCGCTCCCGTCCTCGAAGCCTCCTGTTCCTGATATCGCCCCCGGCGTCCGGCCGAGCCGGCTTCAGCCCGAGCGCGCACCGCCGGGCCCGGCGTCGGCCCCGCGCCGCAGGTGGATGCCGCACTCGGTCTTGTCGAGCCCGCGCCAGCGCCCGGCCCTGGGCGCCTCGCCCGGCCGCGTCGGGCTCGTGCAGGGGGCGCAGCCGACCGAGGCGTAGCCGCGCAGCGCCAGCGGATGCGGCGGCAGGCCGCGCAGGCGGCGGTAGTGGTGGATGTCGTCCGACGACCAGCCGGCGAGCGGGTTGAGCTTCAGTCGCGCCGCATCCTCCTCGATCTCGACCGTCGGCAGGGAGGCCCGGAGCCCGCCCTGGTAGCGCTTGCGGCCGGTGATCCAGGCGGCGAAGCCGTCGAGCGCGGCATCGAGCGGCTCGGTCTTGCGGATGTGGCAGCAGAAGTCCGGATCGCGCCGGCAGAGTGTGCCATCCGGATCGTGCCGCGCGAGCACGGCCGGATCGGGCTGCAGACTGCGCACGTCGAGGAGCCCGAGCCGCGCCACGAGTTCGTCCCGGTAGCGCAGTGTCTCCGGGAAGTGCCAGCCGGTGTCGAGAAAGAGGACCGGGAACCGGCGGTCGATCGAGGCGACCATGTCGAGCAGCACGGCGCTCTCGACGCCGAACGAGCTCACCAGCGCCACGCGGCCGCGCAGCGGGCCCTCCCAGGCGGCACGCAGCAGCGGCAGCCCGTCGAGGCCGCCGAGCCGGCGGGCGAGCCCTTCGAGCTCCCCGGGCGACAGCGCGTCGGATCGGTTCACGATGGCATTCTCCGCTGTCCGGACGTCCGTCAGATTAATTTACGTTCACACAGTGTCAAGCAATCATATTTTCACACGTTAATTGTATAAAGTGCCAGCTCTCCAACCCGCCGCCGCATCCGGACCGGATCAGCCCGCGGAAGCGCTCCCGGAACCGTCCGCCGCGGTGTCGTCCGCGGTCGCCAGCACGACGCCGCCGCCGGCGGCCTTGGCCCGGTAGAGGGCGCGATCGGCGAGCCGCGCGAGGGCATCCGCATCGGTGCCGTGGTCGGGCGCGACGGCGACGCCGATGCTGACCCCGACCTGCACTCTCCGGTTTTCGATCTCGTACGGCTGGGCGAGGGCGGCCGCGAGGCGGCCGGCGAGCGTCGGGATCGCGACCCCCTGTTCCACCTGCCGCTGGATCACCGTGAACTCGTCGCCGCCGAGGCGCGCGATCAGATCGCCCTGCCGCACCTGGCCGCGCAGGCGGGCGGCGACCGCCTGCAGGAGCCGGTCGCCGGCGGCATGACCGAGCGTGTCGTTGACCTCCTTGAACCGGTCGAGGTCGAGCATCAGCACGGCGAACCGCTCCTCGCGCCGGCCCGCCCCCCGTGCCGCTTCCGCGAGGGTGCGCTCGAACAGCCGGCGGTTGGCGAGCCCCGTCAGATGATCGTGCTGCGCGCGATGGCGCTCGCTCTCCTCCTGCCGGCGCGACAGGTCGAGCAGTCGCAGGGTGTGGCGGCTCTCGCGCCAAAGCAGCACCAGCAGGATCGCGAGCGCCCCGGTCAACCCGCCGATCGCGAGCCGGTTCGCCAGCAGATGCTGGTCGAGCCGTTCCCGCAGCAGGGCCTCGCGGCGGGCGGACTGCGCCATCACATCGAGGACGACCCCGCGCAGTGGCGCGACGAAGCTGCCGAGCTGGCCGAGAAAGGCCTCCACTTCGGCGGGCGGTGGCCGGGGCGCGCTCAGGGACGGGTCGAAGCGGCGCAGCACGGCCTCGAGGGACCGGGCGATCTCGGCGATCTCCGTGGTCCGACGGAGAAGATCTCCCTGCCGGCCATCGCGCACGAGCGGCAGCCGGCTCCACAGGATGTCGAGGCGGAGTGCGAGATCCCGGCGGCTCCCCTCGTCCGGCTGGCGGAGATAGCGCTCGCCGGCGCGCAGCAGGCGCTGCAGCTCGAATCCGAGCTCCTGGACGATCCACGCCGCTTCGCTGTCGGTCGCCGTGGAGGCCTCGTAGACCTGCCCGAGGCGCCGCGTCGAGCCGAACACGCCGAGCGCGAACAGCGCCACCGCGAGCACCAGCAGGGCGCGGACGCCAGGGCGGCGGACCGCCAGCAGCCGCGGCACCGTCGGCCTCATTCGACCACGAGCCGCCGGAGCTGCCAGACGGCGCGCTGGCGGTGCAGGCGGTCGTCGAGCTCGGGGCGGTCGGACCAGGGATAGACGATCCAGAACGGCCCCTTGTCGCGCCGCTGCAGGGGCTTCCCGTCCTGCGCCCAGGCGACGAGAATGTCGATGGTCTCGGCGTCTTCGGCCGGAATGGTGGCGGTGTAGTCGTTGAGGGCCTCGGCGCGCACGCGCGTTCCCCGTGCGCCGACACCGGCGAGGAGATCGCGCAGCAGCACGCCCTCGAAGCGCGACTCGCCTTCGGTCCAGGGTGTGCCGGTGACGAGCACCGTCGTGCCGAACGCCGCGAGGGCCGGAACATCGAGGGTGACCGGGCCACCCCGGATCCGGCCGTCGATCTCGAGCGTCGCCTCGGACTGTGCGACGGCGGATGTCAGCAGCGCTGCGACCAGCAGTCCCGCTGCCGCAGCGGACGGTCGCGGCATCGGCTCCTCTCTCTTCGGGTGACCGGAATCGTAGCAATGAACGCCCGAGGAGAACAGCGCCCGGGTGCGGGCGCGCGGATGAGGGACTCTAGCCCATAACCCCGGCGCGAAACAGGCTGAACTTAGGCGCGAAAGCGGCGGGCGCCCGCGGCGGCGGAACCGCGATCTGGCCGCGGGGCTTGCCGGCCGGCGCAGATCGCGCTTGGTTGCGGCCGGGCAGACACGCGCGGGGAGGAGCGGCGCATGGCGGACAGGGTGGCACTGGTCACGGGAGCGGGGACCGGCATCGGACGGGCGGCGGCGGTGGCGCTCGCGGGCGAGGGATTTGCGGTCGTGCTCGCCGGCCGGCGGCCGGAGCCGCTCGAGGAGACCGCCGGGCTCGTGCGGGAACGGGGGGCGGAGGCCCTCTCTGTGCCGACCGACGTCACCGACGCGGCGGCGGTCCGGCGGCTGTTCGCGACCATCGAGGAGCGCTTCGGGCGCCTCGATTTCCTCTTCAACAACGCCGGCATCGGTGCCCGGCCCGTGCCGGTCGACGAGCTCGACGTCGCGGAATGGGACCGGGTGGTGGCGACCAACCTCAACGGCATGTTCTACTGTGCCCGCGAGGCCTTCGGGCTGATGCGACGGCAGCGGCCGATGGGCGGGCGCATCGTCAACAACGGCTCGATCTCGGCGCACGCGCCGCGGCCCTTCTCGGCCCCCTACACGGCGACCAAGCACGCGGTGACGGGCCTCACGAAATCGCTCGCGCTCGACGGCCGGCCGTTCGACATCGCCTGCGGCCAGATCGACATCGGTAACGCCGCCACCGACATGACCGCGCGCATGACCGCAGGTGTACCCCAGGCCGACGGATCAGTGCGGCCGGAGCCGCGCATGGACGTCGCGCACGTCGGCGAGGCGGTGGCCTTCATGGCCCGCCTGCCGCTCGATTCGAACGTGCTGTTCATGACCATCATGGCGACGAAGATGCCCTTCGTCGGGCGCGGCTGAACGGGGCCGCCCGGTTGCGCCGCCGGTCGCCCCGGTTGCCGCCCGCCGCGGCGGGGCATATCTGGGCCGGGGACGGAGCCTCGGGGCGGAGGAGATGCGGCGCTTCGGTCGCGGACTGGGTTACGTGCTGCTGGTCGCGGCGGCGGCCACCGGCTTCGCCCAGCTGCTGATGATCTGGGCCGCGGGCGGCTACCGGCCGGTCTCCCTCGGTTCGATCTGGTTCAACCTGCACGCCAACAGCCTCGTCGGCTTCCAGGCGCTCGTCGAGAAGAACCTCGGCACCTACGCCTGGATGCCGATCCAGTTCCTGCTCACCCAGCCGGCCTTCCTGGTGCTGCTGGTCCCGGGTCTGTTTCTGTATTTCGTCTGTCGGCCGCGTCAGCGCGGTTTCGTGTGATCCCGGCGGCGCTCCACTCGCGGAAGCTCCGCCGCGGCAGGGCGAAGACGTCGCGCACACGGCAGTAGAGATCGCCGAACAGACGCCCGATCGGCCGGTAGCGCCCGAGCTCGACGCGCAGGGTGGCGGGATCGACGATGCCGTCGCGCACGTGCAGGTGCAGGATCTCGCCGATCACCAGCTCCCGCGTGCGGCCGATGCGCATCAGGGTGAAGGTGCGGCATTCGAGCGAGACCGGGGCGGAGGCGATCCGCCCGGCGGCGATCCGCCGGCACGGGAGGAGCTCGAGCCCGGCCATCTCGACTTCGCTGATCTCCGGCGGAAAATCGACCGCGCAGACGTTCATCGCCTCGGCCAGGTCCTCGTCGACGAGATTGACGACGAATTCGCCGGTGAGGTCGATGTTGCGGCCGGTGTCCTTCTGCCGCCGCGGTTCGTGGCGTTCGATGCGGAGCACCACGAGCGCCGGATCGTGGCCGAACAGGTTGAAGAAGCTGTAGGGCGCGGCGTTGGGCCGGCCGTCGGGATCGATCGAGGTCACGAGCGCGATCGGTCGCGGCACGACGAGGCCGGAGAGCAGCTTGTAGCGGTCGCGCGGGGCGAGCGTGGCGAGATCGATGTCCATTCCTCCGGTTCCGGTCGGCAGGGGTCGAGGGATGCGTTCAGCGGACACGCCAGGCCTGGGTGCGGCGCAGCAGGGCACGGCTGCTTCCGGCCTGCAGCAGCTTGGCCGCGACATTGGTGTAGAAGATCATCATGCCCATGGCGGCGGCGGGGGCGATGTCGCCGGCGTCGTCCATGTTCAGCACCGCCACCGAGGCGAGGGTGGTGTGCGCCGAATAGATGAACACCACCGCCGACACCGTGGTCATGGCGTTGACGAAGAGATAGACGGCGATGTCGAGGATCACCGGCAGACAGACCGGCACGGTGACCACGCCGAACACCCGCCAGACCGGCTGCTTCAGGGATTCCGAGACGGATCCGAACTCCGGGTCCATCTGCTTGAGGGCGGTGAGCGCGGTCAGATGCGACACGGTGTAGAAATGGACGATGGTGGAAACGACGAGGATCGCCATCGTCCCGTACAGGAAGTTGAAGGGATTGTCCGGGTCGTTGAAGAAGAAGATGTAGGAGAGCCCGAGCACCATGCCGGGAATCGCCATCGGCATCATCGCCAGGAGGTGAAATGCCTGCCGCAGGCCGGAAGCGAGCGCGCGCATCTTCTCGACGATGTAGCCGCCGCAGAAGATCAGGATGGTGCCGACGACGGCGGTCCAGCCCGCCATGGTCAGCGAATTCCAGTAGCTCTTCCAGCCGCCGCCGTCCATGCGGTCGAAATCGTAGTTCTTGAGGCTGAAGGAGAGGTCGTAGGGCCAGAAGCGGAACAGGGCCGCGAGCTGGCACATCACCAGAATGCCGAGGATGTAGAGGGCGACCAGGGAGCAGAAAACCAAGAGCAGGCGGTCGACGGCCGGTCGCGGCGGCGGCACCCAGGGCACCGCCTGGGCGGTCAGCAGCGCCATCTGCCGGCGCGCCACCAGCCGGTCGACGGCGAAGGCGACCACCGCCGGCAGCAGCAGCAGCACGGAGACGACCGCACCCATCTGGAAGTTCTGCTGCCCGACCACCTGCTTGTAGATGTCGACTGCGAGCACGTCGTAGCCCTTGCCGATCACCTTGGGCACGCCGAAGTCGGTGATCTGCAGGGTGAAGACCACGAAGGCGGCGGAGATCAGCCCGTAGCGGGCACCGGGCAGGGTGACGGTGCGGAAGATGCGCGCGGGCGAGGCCCTGAGCGCGATCGCCGCCTCGTAGAGCCGCGCATCGGCGATCGACAGCGCCGTGAGCAGGATCAGGAAGGCGTGCGGGAAGGTGAAGAAGACGCTCGCCATGACGATGCCGATCGGCCCGTAGACGTCGTGGCCGAAGAGCAGCGGCGTGAGCACCCCCTGCTTGCCGAACAGATAGACGAGGCCGAGCCCCGGCAGCAGCGAGGGGACGAGGATCGGCACCAGCGCGACGAGCTTGAACAGGCCCCTGGCCGGCATGTGGCTGCGCACCAGCGCGTAGGCGTAGGTGAAGGCCAGAGGCACGACGATCACGGTCGTCAGGATCGCCATCAGCAGGCTGTTGCCGATCGAGTGCCTGAGCGTCGGCGTCGCGAAATAGTGGCGGTAGTTGTCGAGCCCGAAGCGGGCCACGGGCCGGATGTAGACGTCGCCGAGGTCGCCTCGGGAGACCTCGATGGTCTCGCCCGGAAGGCTCAGGCGACCGCCGACCAGGACGAGGCCGCCCTCTTCGGAGAGGTCGCGGATGCGGAAGGCCTCGACGTCCCGGCGGTCCTTCTTCGGGAGGATGCGGGCGAGACGCTCGCGCGTGCGCTCGCTCGGCCGCACCCCGTCGTTCGCCACATAGCCGGTGCGCGCCACCCAGTCGGCGACCGTGCCCTGCGGCTCCCAGACGCCGCCCCGGTAGAATTCGAGCGCCACGCGGTCGAAGGCGAACCCGTAGACCTCGAAGGATTTGACGAGCAGCGTCGCGAGCGGCAGCGCCAGCGCCACCACGAGATAGAGCACGATCACGAGGGCGAAGCCGCGCACCGCCCAGAGATCGGCCGCGAGCCGCAGCCGGCCCGGAACCGGTGCCGCGAGGGGCCGCGCTAGCGCCATGGCGCCGCGTCCTCCGGGTAGAGCCGGATGCGGTCGGGCGGCAGCGCGATGCGCACGCGCGCACCGACCCCGAGACCGAGATCGCGGACGAGATTGATCGAGAGATCGAGCAGGATGGGCCGCTCGCCGAGATCCGCACCCGCGGCTTCGGCCCGCAGGAACGGGCCGAGGAAGTCGGTGCGCAGGATGTCGACCTGGAAACTGTTCGGCGTGCCGATGTCGACCCCGCGCAGCACGGCGTCCTCCGGCCGGAAGGCGAGCAGCACCCGCTCTCCGGGCCGGAAGCGGTCGCTGTCGCAGCGCAGCTCCACCGCGCCGACCCGGCAGACGCCGCCGGGTGCCACTTCCGCCTCCAGAAAGTTCATGATGCCGACGAAGTCGGCGACGAAGGGGGTCGCCGGCCGCTGGTAGATCTCGAGCGGCGTGCCGATCTGTTCGACCCGTCCGGCGTTCATCACCACGATCCGGTCGGCGAGGCTCAGCGCCTCCTCCTGGTCGTGCGTGACCATGATGGTGGTGACCCCGACGCGCCGCTGCAGGTCCCGGAGTTCGTGGCGGAGGTGCAGGCGCACCTTGGCGTCGAGTGCCGAGAGCGGCTCGTCGAGCAGCAGCAGGCCCGGCGAGGGGGCCAGCGCCCGGGCGAGCGCCACGCGCTGCTGCTGGCCGCCGGAGAGCTGCGCCGGGTACTTGTCGGCGTGTTCGCGGAGACCGACGAGTGCGATCAGCTCCTCGACCCGCGCGCGCACCCGCTCCCGCGGCAGGCCGCGGTTCTCGAGCCCGTAGGCGATGTTGCGGCGGACCGTGAGATTGGGGAACAGGGCGTAGGACTGGAAGACGATGCCGAAGTCGCGCTCGCGCGGCGGCAGATCGGAGATGTCGCGGCCCGCCTGGACGATCCGCCCCTCGCTCTGCCGGTCGAGCCCGGCGATCGCCCGCAGGAGCGTGGTCTTGCCGCAGCCGGAGGGACCGAGGAAGCAGACGAACTCGCCTTCCGCGATCCCGAGCGAGACGTCGCGGACGGCGACGAAGCCGTCGAAACGTTTGCCGACGCCCTCGAGCCGGAGATAGGGCGCCGGCCGGGTGGCACCCGGCCGGCTCTCCGCCTCAGCCCTTGGGCTCGGACTTGGCCTCGTAACGACGGGACCACTCGGCGAGGATGCGCTCACGGTTCTGCGCCGCCCACTCGAAGTCGTTGTCGATCATGCTCTCGAGGATGTTCTCCGGGAAGTAGGGCACCGGCTTGGCGATGCCGGGAATGCCGACGACGGCGTAGCCCTCGTTGTACATCCGCATGGCGTCCTCGGAGATCACCCAGTCCAGAAGGGTCTGCGCCGCCTCGAGATGGTCCGTGCCCTCGACGATGGCCGCAGCCTCCATGTCCCAGCCGACCCCTTCCTCGGGAAGGATGATCTCGATCGGCGCGCCCTCGGCCTTGGAACGGGCGGCGCGGAAGGCGAAGGAGATGCCGATCGGCACCTCGCCGCGCGCCGCGTCCTTGCAGGGCTTGGAGCCGGAGTGGGTGTAGTAGGCGATGTTCTCGTGCAGCGCGTCCATGAACTTCCAGCCCTCCTCCTCGCCGAAGAGCTGCAGCCAGGAGGAGACGTCGAGGAAGCCCGTGCCCGAGGAGTTCGGGTTCGGCATCGTCACATGGCCGCGGTAGACCGGGTCGAGCAGGTCCTTCCAGCGCTTCGGCTGCGGCAGGCCATACTTTTCCGCTTCCACGGTGTTGAAGCAGATCGCCGCCACCCAGGCGTCCATGCCGACCCAGTAGGGCGGATCCGCCCTGTCGCGGAACTTCGGATCGAGCTTCTCGAGCCCCTTGGGTGCGTACGGGTGCAGCATGCCCTCGGCCTTGAGCAGCAGCAGCGAGGTCGCCGCCAGCCCCCAGATCACGTCCGCCTGCGGGTTGTCCTTCTCGGCCAGAAGCTTGGCGGTGACGATGCCGGTCGAATCGCGCACCCAGTTGATGCGAATGTCGGGATGCGCGGCGTTGAACCGCTCCGCGTACTTGGCGAGGTCCTCCGCCTCGATGGCGGTATAGACGGTGAGCTCGGTCTCCGCCGCGGAGGGCCCTGCGGAGACCAGGGACACTGCCGCGGCACCCAGCACGGCCGCGAACAGTCGACGGTTGCCTGTCACGTTGCGTTCCTCCCTTGCGCAGGACGGCGCGGCCGCGGTGCCGCGCCCCTCGCCGGATTAAAGACCCGCGCAGGGTGACGGACAAGAGGCAGCTTCGCGACGGTTCGGCGACGGGTGCAGGATCCTGTCCGGCGGCGGCCCTCAGTGCAGCCGGGGCGGCCGCAGGAAGCTCGCGCGGTCGGCCGAGACCGGCTCGACTTCGAAGCGCGCGTCGTCGCGCAGCACCCGGAGCGGCACGCGCACACCGGCCGGCCCGAGCGCCCGCAGCTGGCGGTAGAAATCGGCGAGTTCGGCGACCGGCACGCCCGCGATCTCGAAGATCCGGTCGCCCGCCTCGATCCCGGCGCGCGCCGCGGGACCGCCGGGTGCCGTCGCCATGACGACGAGCCCGGTCTCGGTCTCGGCGAGGTAGAGGCCGAGCCAGGGCAGGGGCGGCGTGCGCCGGCGGCCGTGGTTGACGAGGTCGTCGAGGATCGGCGGCAGCAGGTCGATCGGCACCGCCATGTTGACCCTGTCGGGGCTGCGGCTCTCGCCGACCTGGACCATGAGCGAGCCGATGCCGACGAGATGGCCCTCGGTATCCAGAAGCGCCGCGCCGCCCCAGTCGGCGTGCGCCGGAGCCACGAACAGCGCCTCGTCGAGCAGATACTCCCAGTATCCGGCGAACTCCCGTCGCCCGACGAGCACCGTCTCGATCGCGTTGGCGGCACCGCCGGCGGCGGCCATCACCAGTTTCGCACCGACGCGCAGCTCGGCCGAGCGGCCGAGCTCGACCGGCGGCACCCCCGGGTCGGCGTGCGCCTGCACGAGCCCGAACCCCGACTCGAAGTCGTAGGCCAGAGGATGCGCCGGGATCACCCGGCCCGACTGCGTGCGCAGCCAGACTTCCTCGGCCTCGCACACGAGATAGCCGATCGTCAGCACGAGCCCACGCTCGTGGATCAGCACCCCGCTGCCCTCCCGCTCGGTCCCGAGCACGCTGGCGGTGAACGCGTCCTCCGGCACGCGCGCGGTGAGGCCGACGACCGCGGCGAGTGTCGCCTCCAGGTCGTAGCGCAGCGGGCGCCCGCGACCGGCGGCGCGTGGGGAGGAAAAGGGAATCGGCTTGCGCGGGCCCATGGGATCGCCTTTCGCGGGACACCCGCGCAAACTCTCGCACCGTGCCCGCACGTCAAGGGCGGCGCACGGCCCGGCGCCGCGCCGGCGTCTCCGCGCGGCGGTGCGCTTCTAGAGTTGCGGTGCCCGGAAGGTGTCGCAGGCCGCGGGCTCGCCGCTCTTCCAGCCCTCGAGGAACCAGCGCACGCGCTGCTCCGCCGAGCCGTGGGTGAAGGCGTCCGGTACGACCGCACCGCCGCTGCGCCGCTGCAGCGTGTCGTCGCCGACCGCCTCCGCCGCGCGGATCCCCTCCTCGATGTCGCCCTCTTCGAGCAGGTCGCGCAGGCGTTCGGCATGGTGCGCCCAGACGCCGGCGAAACAGTCCGCCTGCAGTTCCTGGCGGACCGAAAGGGCGTCGGCGGTGCGGGTGTCGGCGCGCGCCCGCGCCTCCTGCACCTCGCGCGAGATGCCGAGCAGGGTCTGCACGTGGTGGCCGACCTCGTGGGCGATCACGTAGGCCGCGGCGAAGTCGCCCGGCGCGCCGAACCGCCGCGAGAGTTCGTCGAAGAAGCCGAGATCGAGGTACACCCGGCGGTCGGCCGGGCAGTAGAAGGGACCGACCGCCGAGCCGGCGTAGCCGCAGGCCGAGGACACGCCGCCCTCGAAGAGGACGAGCGTCGGCTCCTCGTAGCTGCGTCCCATCTCCCGGAAGAGCGCGTGCCAGGTGTCCTCGGTGTCGCCCAGCACCGCCGCGACGAAGGCGGCGCGCTCGTCGTCCGCCGGTGGCGGTCCGGCCCGCTGCGGCACGGGCACCGGGCCCTGCCCGCCTCCGCCCAGAAGCAGCATGGGGTCGATGCCGAGGGCGAAGCTCAGGCCGAGCACGACGAGAAGGCCGAGGATGCCGATACCCCCGGCGCGACCGCCGCGCCCCCTTCCGATGCGGATGCCCGGGATCGGCAGGCCGGCCCGCGCCATTCCGCCGCGGCGGTCCTCGACGTTGGCGCTCCTGCGGCTGCGCCGCCATCTCATCCCGTGACCCCTCCGTCTCCGGCGCCGACGAGCCGCGTCTCGATCCTCACCTCGCCCGTGAGCGTGCGATGCACCGGGCAGCGGTCGGCGATCTCCAGAAGCCGTGCGCGCTGCTCCTCCGTCGCCGATCCCTCGATCTCGATCACGCGTTCGAAGCGGTCGATGAGTCCCTCGCGCGTCTCGCAGTCGGCGCAGTCGCGGGCATGGATCTTCTCGTGCCGCACCGCGACGTGGATGCGGCCGATGTCCCAGCCCTTGCGCTCCGCGTACATCCGCAGCGTCATCGCCGTACAGCTCGCCAGCGCCGCCGAAAGCAGCTCGTAGGGCGAGGGGCCGGTGTCGTCGCCTCCCGCCTCCCGCGGCTCGTCGGCCCGGAGCCGGTGACGGCCGGCGAAGATGTCGAGGGGATAGCGGCCCTCCCCGCTCTCGCAGGCGATCACGGTGCCGTGCGGCGGGTGCAAGCGCATCCGCGCCGGGCGCGGTCCGGTCATGGCGCTCCTCCGGTTGCGGCGTCGCCGTGGCGAAGCCGGGCGGTCGGTGTCCGAACTTGTACGCCCGCGTCGCGGTTCCTACACTGCCGCGCGTCGACGGGAGCCGCAATCGTCAGCGGCCGCACAAACGACGGAAATGGCCGAAGGAGGGTCGTCATGAGAATCTGGATCGCCGCCGCCGTGACCGCGCTCGGGCTGGCCTCGGTGCAGACCGCGGACGCCGGCGCCGTGCTCGACCGCGTCAAGGAGCGCGGCGTGCTGCGCGTCGCGACCGATCCCGCCTATCCGCCGCAGTCCTCGCAGCGACCGGACGGCACCTTCGAGGGCTTCGACATCGACGTCGCCACCGAGATCGCGAAGCGGCTCGGTGTCCAGGTCGAGTTCGTCACGCCCGCCTGGGAGATCATCACAGCCGGCCGCTGGGGCGACCGCTGGGACATTTCGGTGGGCTCGATGACGCCGACCCGGGAGCGCGCCGAGGTCCTCGACTTCCCCGCCATCTACTACTACACGCCGGCATCCTTCGCCGTGCACGAGAGCTGCCCGTACCAGTCCCTCGACGAGCTGAACGGCAAGGTGATCGGAACGTGCGGCGCCTGCACCTACGAGTTCTATCTGCGCCACGATCTGAAGATCGACGCCGAGGGCGTGCCGCCGTTCGAGCACAGCGTGACGCCGGGCGAGATCCGCACCTACGAGACCGACACCAACGTCTTCGACGATCTGCGGCTCGGCTGCGGCACCCGGCTGGATGCCGGCATCTCGGCACTGCCGACCATCCAGGAGGCGATCAAGGCGGGCTATCCGCTGCGGGTGCTGGGGGACCCGGTCTTCTACGAGCCGCTGGCCGTGGCCATCGACAAGGGCGATCCGGAGTTCGCCGCCGAGATCGCGCGCATCGTGAAGGAGATGCACGAGGACGGGACGCTCTCGCAGTTCTCGGTGAAGTGGTACGGAGTGGACCTCACCAGGGTGCAGTGAGGCAGCGTGCAGAGAACCGAACCGGCGGGCCTGCGGTCCGCCGGTCTCCTACCGGAGCTCTGGGAGCGTGACGCGGTCCGCCGCGGCTTCGCCTTCCTCGCCCTGACCCCGGTCATCGCCTGGTTCCTCTACGGCAACGGCCCGGTCGCCGTCGGGCTGCTCGAGCTCCTCGGCTTCGGCGAGGCCTGGGCCGGAACCTGGCTCGCGCGGCTCCTGCTCGCCGCACCCATCGCCGCGGCTCTCGTACTCAATTCGGTCCTCCTCGGCCGCCTGCCGAGGCGGGTGCAGATCGGCATCGTCTGGGCCGAGCTGCTGCTCGCCTTCCTCGCCTTCTTCTACTCGTTCAACCTCGATTTCGGCTTCATCTGGGCACGGCTGCCGATCCTCGTCGGCATCGGTGCCACCACCACCATCTACGTCTCGCTGATCTCGATCGCCGTCGCCTCGGCGATCGCGCTCGCCGCCGCCCTCGGCCGGCTCTCCGAGAGCCCGACCGCCTACGGCATCTCGACCTTCTACACCTCCTTCTTCCGCGGCACGCCGCTGCTGCTGCAGGTCTATCTCATCTATCTCGGCCTGCCGCAGCTCGGGGTGACCCTCGATCCCGTGCCCTCGGGCGTGATCGCGCTGTCGCTCTGCTACGGCGCGTACATGGCCGAGATCTTCCGCGCCGGGATCCAGAGCATTCCTTCGGGCCAGTGGGAGGCCGGCTATGCGCTCGGGCTGTCGAAGGGCCTGATCATGCGCAAGATCGTCCTGCCGCAGGCGATCAAGCTCGTGGTCCCGCCCACAGGCAACCAGTTCATCGCCATGCTCAAGGACAGCTCGCTCGTCTCGATCCTCGGCGTCTGGGAGCTCATGTTCCTCGCCCGCACGCAGGGGCGCGCCGAATTCAAGCATTTCGAGATGCTGATCACGGCCGCCCTGATCTACTGGTTCCTGTCGTTCGTGTTCGAAATGATCCAGGCGCGCATCGAATACCACTACGGAAAGGCGGACCGACGCTAGGAGGCAAGGCGTGACGGGCCGGCGCACCACCGGCGAGGCGCTCGTCGAACTGCTCGCATCCTACGGGATCGACACCGTCTTCGGCATTCCGGGCGTGCACAGCGTCGGGCTGTACCGCGGGCTGCAGCACGGAAGGCTGCGCCACATCCTGCCGCGCCACGAGCAGGGCGCCGGCTTCATGGCCGACGGCTACGCCCGGGTGTCGGGTCGGCCGGCAGCCTGTTTCGTCATCACCGGTCCGGGTGTCACCAACATCGCCACCGCGGTCGGCCAGGCGAACTCCGACTCGGTGCCGATGCTGGTGATCGCCACGGTCGTGGAGCGCGCCCATCTCGGGCTCGGCCGCGGCCGCCTGCACGAGATCCCGCGCCAGCGCGAGCTGTGCCGCGCAATCGCCGGGTTCGCGGAAACGGCGCTGGTGCCGGAGGCGCTGCCGGAGCTGGTGGCCCGGGCGTTCGCCTCCTTCGCCGCCGCGCGGCCGCGCCCGGCGGTGATCGAGGTGCCGCTCGACGTGCTCGACCAGCCCGATCCGGGAGGCTTCCGGCCCGTGCCGCTGCCCTCGCGACCCCGCCCGGACCCGGCGGCGGTCGGGGAGGCCGCCCGCATGCTTGCCGCCGCCCGCCGCCCGGCGGTGATCTGCGGCGGCGGCGCACTGGGGCTGGGACGGCTCGCCCTCGATCTCGTCGAGCGGCTCGGTGCACCCGTGGTCACCACCGTTGCCGCCAAGGGACTCGTGCCCGAGAGCCATCCGCTGTCGCTCGGGGCCACGCTGGCGAGCGAGAGCACGCGCGACTTCCTGCGCGGCTGCGACCATCTGCTGGTGCTCGGCAGCGAGCTCGCCGAGACCGATTTCTGGGTCGATGTCCTGCCGCTCGAGGGCCGGATCCTGCGGGTCGATCTCGATCCCGACCGGTTCGCCGACCCGCGCTGGCCAACCGGCGTCGCGATCCTCTCCGACGCGCGCGCCTTCGTCGAGGCCCTGCTGCCGCATCTGCCCCAGCACCGGCCGCCGCCGGACGTGTCGCCCGCGGCGATCCGCGAGAGTGCGCTGACCGAAGGGGGCCCGCTTCTGGCGCTGCACCGCGCTGTGCTCGGCGAAGTGCGCCGCGGGCTGCCGGAGGAGGCGGTGGTGTTCGCCGACATGACCCAGATCGCCTACAGCGGCAATCTCGTCTTTCCCTGCGAGCGGCCGCGCCGCTGGCTTCATCCGGTCGGCTTCGGCACCCTCGGCTGGGCGCTGCCGGCCGCGATCGGAGCCGCCTTCACGGGCGCGCGCGGGCCGTTCGTCGCGCTCGCGGGCGACTACGGCTTCCAGTACACCGCCTCCGAGCTCGCCACCGCCGTGGAGCACGGGCTGCCGCTGGTCGTGCTGCTGTGGAACAACGACGCGCTCGCACAGATCCGCGACGACATGCGGCGGCGGCAGATCACCCCGGTCGGCACGAGCCTGCGCAATCCGGACTTCCCCGCTCTCGCCCGGGCAATGGGGGCGGAGGCGCTGACCGTCGACCGGCTCGATGGCGTCGCGGAGGCCATGCGCGTGGCCGTGGCGCGACGGGCGCCGGTGCTCGTCGAGCTGCGCGAGCAGGCCATCGCCGCCTCGGCGGGGCTCACCGCCCGGGATTCCTGAGCCGGTCTCGGTCGCGGAACCGGGCGCCCTCGTGGCGCAGGAGCCAGGCCTTCCTCTCGATGCCGCCGCCGTAACCCGTGAGCCTGCCGTCGCTGCCGATCACGCGGTGGCAGGGCAGGACGACGGGCACCGGATTGGTGGCGTTCGCCCGCCCCACCGCACGCACCGCCCGGGGCCGGCCGACGGCGCGGGCGAGCTCGCCGTAGCTCCGGGTCTCGCCCGGCGGGATGCGCCGCAGCGCGAGGCGGACCTCGCGGGCGAAGGGTGTGCCGCCGGGGTCGACCGGAATGTCGTCGAGCGCATCGAGCGCGCCCGCGAACCAGGCCGCCATGCGGCTCACGAAGCCTCCCGGATCGGCTTCGTCGCGCACGGCCGGCCCGGCGAGACCGAGTCGCGCCAGCACCCGCACCTCGTCCTCTTCGGGAAACAGCACCGCCCGCAGCACGCCGTCGGCGACGAGAAGCCGCAGCCTCCCGATCGGCGTCGCCAGTTCGGCCCGCGCGACTGCCCTGCCGCTCATGGTCCCTTTCCTCCTTCCGGCTCCGGCCGCCCGCTCCCGAGATGGCGATCCGACACCCGATGAGCCAGACCGTCCGAAGCCCCCCGCCGTGCGGCGGGCCGAACTCCACAGCCCGCCCGCGCACCCGCTGCGGATCCGGCGGCGGTCGTCCGCACGCGCGGAGGCCCGCGGATCGCCGCAGCAGCCGTCGGCTGCCGCCGTGTCCTCCGCGAGGAGCGTGCCGTCGAGAACGACGCGATGTCCGCGTGCCGCGCCCATGCCGCCTCCCGACCTCTGGCGTGGCGACCCGGAGCGGCCTAGAGCAGGCGCCGGACTGCGGGAGATCCGCCGGGCGTGCCACGGACCCCGACCTTTCCCGGCCTCGCGACCGTACTCTACGCGCTCGGCTGGCAGCTCGTCATCCTGGCACTCGCCATGCTGGCGCCGCTCGCCGTCGACGTCGCCGTCGGCAATCCCGACTGGCTCGGTTTCGCCGGGGCCGCCGCGACCTCCTTCTTCGCCGGTCTGGCGCTGGTGCTGGCGAGCCGCCGGCGGCACCACGAGCTGTCGCTCCGCGCCGCCTTCCTGCTCACCACGGCGAGCTGGTTCGTCGTCGCCGCGTTCAGCGCCCTGCCCTTCGAACTCGGGCGCTACGAACTGCCGGTCACGGACGCAATCTTCGAGGCCGTCTCGGGCCTGACCACCACCGGTGCGACGGTGCTCACCGGCCTCGACACGGCACCGCCGGGCCTGCTGCTGTGGCGCTCGCTGCTGCAGTGGATCGGCGGCATCGGCATCGTGGTGATGGCGCTCGTGCTGCTGCCCTTCCTGCGGATCGGCGGCATGCAACTGTTCCGCAGCGAGAGTTCCGACCGCACCGACAAGGTGCTGCCGACCACGGCCGGCTTCGTAATCCGTCTGGTCTCGATCTACCTCGTCCTCACCGCCGCGGTGCTGGTCGCGCTCATGTTCGCCGGCCTCGGGTTCTTCGAAGCGCTCAACCACGCGCTGACCTCGGTGGCGACGGGCGGCTTTTCGACCCGCGATTCCTCGATCGCGGCCTTCCGTTCGCCCGCCGTCGAGATCGTGCTCCTGTTCGCGATGATCGCGGCCGCACTGCCTTATTCCCGCTACGTTGCCCTGATCTCCGGCCGTCCCGACCTCTTCCTGCGTGACACCCAGATCCGGCGCTTCCTGCTGTTCCTCGCCGCCGTCTCCGTCGGACTGGCGGCATGGTTGGTCGTCACGGCCGGGCGCGGGCCCCTCGACGCCCTGCTCGCAGCGGCCTTCGCGGTCGTCTCGGTGGTCACCACCACGGGCTACGTGGTCGAGGACTGGTCGGCCTGGGGCGAGGCGACGGTGCCGCTGTTCCTGCTGCTGACCGTCGTCGGCGGCTGCACCGGCTCCACGGCCGGCGGCATCAAGATCTTCCGCTTCGAGATCCTCTGGCTCGCCGCCCGCCAGCACCTCGGGATGCTGTTCGTGCCGCGGCGAGTGACGAGCCCGCGCTACGACGGGCGGCCGGTCGGACCCGAGGTCGTGCTCGCGGTCGCGGCTTTCGTCTTCCTGTTCGCGGTGTCCTGGGCGACATTCTCGATCCTGCTCGGCCTCGTCGGACTCGATCCGGTCACCGCCGTCTCGGCGGCGGCGACAGCACTCGCCAACGTCGGCCCGGGGCTCGGCGACATCGTCGGCCCGGCCGGCAACTTCCGCCCGCTCGGCGACGCGGCGAAGTGGCTGCTCGTTCTCGCCATGCTGCTCGGGCGGCTCGAGTTCTTCACCCTGCTCGTGCTTCTCCATCCGGGTTTCTGGAGATGGTGAGATGACCCTCGTCCGCATCGTCTGCGGGCTCTGTGCCCTCCTCTTCGCCCTGCCCGCCCGGGCGGCGACCGTTTCGGAGCCGATCCGCCTCGACCGGCCGGCGGATGCCGTGGTCGTCGACGGCGACACCATCCAGATCGGTGGCCGGGTCGTCGATCTCGCCGGCATCGACGCGCCGGAGCTCGGCCAGGACTGCCGCTCCGGCGATGTCGTGTGGACCTGCGGTCTGGTCGCCGCCTACGACCTCCGAAAGCGCCTCGCGCTCGCAGGCGGACCGCTCGTCTGCGAACCGCAGGGGCGGACGGGCACCGGCACGCTCACCGCCGTCTGCAGCCTCGGGACCGATGCCCTCGCGGCGCTGCAGCTCGAGAGCGGGCTCGCGGTCGCGCTGCCGGGTGCACCTTTCTCCTACCACGCGCTCGAGGAACGGGCACGCGGCGCCGCCCTCGGCATCTGGCACACGGACTTCGTTCCGCCGTCCGAATTCCGGGCGCGCCACGGAGGTCCCGGCGCCGGCTGTCCGATCCGCGCCGTCGTCACGGCCGCGGGTGCGAAGCTCTACTTCACCCCCTTCGATCCGCCGGACGCGCGCCCGGCGGAGGTGGTCTCCGAGAGCCGCTGGTGCAGCGACGACGTCGCCCGCGAGGCCGGCTACCGGCGGCCGGGCGAGACCGTCGATCCGCCGGAGGCGGAGCCTTCCGGCAGCAGCCGGTAGATCGCGTAGCGCCGGTTGACCGGGCTCGGGGTGGTGCCGGGCGTGGTGCCGCAAGCGACCGTCGCGAAACGGCCGGTGGCGACGATCCGCTCGTGCTCGACCGGATTGCTGTAGACGAGCAGGGTCGGGTCCGGCGACGGTGCGCGCGCCGCGATCAGGCCTTCGAGGAACTCCGCGAACAGCGTCCCCCGGAACGGATTGTAGCAGTAGACGACAAGGGGCCCCTCGGGCCAGGCGAAGCCGCGGATGTCGCCCTCGACCACCTCGACGCGCGGACAGGGCAGGCGGCCGCGGTAGCGGCGCAGGTTCTCGCGCGCGATCGCCGCGAGCCCGGGCGACAGCTCGACGCCGATCACCGCCCGGAACGGTCGCCGGGCGGCGAGCAGGACCACGCGTCCCTTGCCGCAGCCGACGTCGACGAAGGTCGTTTGTCCGGCGGGCAGGTCGAGCTCCCGCAGCACGCCACGGAAATGGCGCGGGCTCGTGGGCTCGTACCAGGTGACCTCGGCGAAGGCCGCATCGTCGCCGAGAATCTCGCGGCGGTCGAGCAGGCCGCCGGTCTCGACCCCGTGCAGGCGGTCGAAGAGGAGCGGCGGGATCCGTTCGAACAGCCAGATGGCGTTGAGACGGACGAGGCGCGGCCAGGCGGCGGGCGGCGTGTGCGCGAGGTGCCAGGCGGCGCGCGCGAGGGCGTGGGCGACCCCCATGGGCGGATGTCCCCCGGAAGTTCACGAGGACCGGATATCGAAGAAAAATTCCGCGCTGTCCATCGAAAAACATTGAATTTGTGCATCTCTGTGAATTTTCTACTCGAAAGCTCATGGTCAGAACCGGGTCAATTCGACGGATGACGGAAAAGCTGACGGGAGGGCGGCGGGTGGCGCCGGCGGCCCCGGCACTGGCCAGACGGCGGGGACCGGGCTAATTCGGCCGCGCGAGCGGAGGAGAGGGATCATGGCGAGACCGTCGGGCCGCGCCCCGGACCAGATGCGCGACGTCGTGATCGAAGTCGGGGTCAGCCGCTACGCCGAGGGCTCCTGTCTCGTCGCCTTCGGCCACACGCGCGTGCTGTGCACGGCCACGGTCGAGGAGAAGGTGCCTCCGTTCCTGCGCAACACCGGCTCCGGCTGGATCACCGCCGAATACGGCATGCTGCCGCGCGCCACGCAGACGCGCACACCGCGCGAGGTGAGCCGTGACAAGCCGTCCGGCCGCACCCACGAGATCCAGCGGCTGATCGGCCGTTCGCTCAGGGCGGTGTGCGAGCTGGACGGGCTCGGCGAGCGCCAGATCATCGTCGATTGCGACGTGCTGGAAGCGGACGGCGGCACGCGCACGGCGAGCATCACCGGCGGCTACGTCGCCCTCCATCAGGCCCTCGACCGGCTGGTGCGGGCGGGCGAGCTGCCGCGTCTGCCGCTCAGGGAAGAGGTGGCGGCGGTGTCCTGCGGCATCGTCGGCGGCGAGGCGGTGCTCGATCTCGACTACGCCGAAGACAGTGCCGCCGAGGCGGATGCCAATTTCGTCCTCTCGGGCTCGGGCGGGATCGTCGAGATCCAGGTGACGGCGGAGCACTTCCCGATCGGCGAGGTGCAGTTCGACGCCATGCGCCGGCTCGCCGCCCGGGGGATCGCCGATCTCGTGCGCCGTCAGCGCGAGGCCCTGCGGAAGGCGCTGCCGTGAGCCCGCTCGCGCGGCTCCGCGGCGGCCGGCTCGTGGTCGCCACCCACAACCGCGGCAAGCTCGCGGAATTCGCGCAGCTGCTGGAACCGCTCGGGATCGGGACCGTCGCGGCGGGCGAACTCGGCCTGCCGGAACCCGAGGAGAGCGGCACGGGCTTCGAGGAGAACGCCGTCCTCAAGGCGCGGGCGGCGGCCGCGGCGAGCGGCCTTCCGGCGCTCGCCGACGACAGCGGCCTCGAGGTCGCCGGTCTCGACGGCGCGCCCGGCGTCCATTCCGCCCGCTGGGCCGGTCCGGAGCGCGACTTCGCCGCAGCCTGCCGGCGAATCCACGATGCCCTCGTCGCCCGCTTCGGCTCCTTCGCGGCGGCCGACCGCCGTGCCGCCTTCGTCTGCGTGCTGGCGCTCGCCTTTCCGGACGGCGAGGTCCTCATCTTCGAGGGGAGGGTCGGGGGCGAGATCGTCTGGCCGCCGCGCGGCAGCGGCGGCTTCGGCTACGATCCGGTGTTCGTGCCGGAGGGGGAGACCCGCACCTTCGCCGAGATGGACGCGGCGGAAAAGCACGTCCTGAGCCACCGTGGCCGGGCCGTTGCGGCACTGCTCGCGGCGCTGCGGCAGGAGACTGCCTGATTTTCGGGCAGTCTGCCCAATTTTTCGGCAGCGCCGTGCCGCCGGTGCGGGGGACGGCGGTGCGAGGGGCGCCTGCGACGCGGCTGGCACGGGATCTGCATGGGCATGGTCGGAAGAGGCGGCGCCGACGCGCCGCACCGCCGCGTCACGGAGAGCGCCGGAGCATGAAGAAGATCGAAGCCATCATCAAGCCGTTCAAGCTCGACGATGTCAAGGAAGCCCTGCAGGAGGTCGGCCTCGCCGGCATGACGGTGACCGAGGTCAAGGGCTTCGGTCGCCAGAAGGGGCACACCGAGCTCTACCGCGGAGCCGAATACGTCATCGACTTCCTGCCGAAGGTGAAGATCGAGGTCGTGGTCGACGACGGCATGGTCGACCGGGCCGTGGAGGCGATCCAGCGGGCCGCCCGCACGGATCGCATCGGCGACGGCAAGATCTTCGTGCTGCCGGTCGAGGAGGCCGTGCGCATCCGCACCGGCGAACGCGGCCCCGACGCGCTCTGAGGGCCGCGCCGCACCGTTTCCGTTCGTCCCCAACCGAAGAAGAGGGAACCACCGCACATGACTCTGGGCTGCACCACGCCTTCGGACGTGATGAAGGCGATCCGCGACGAGGGGATCGAGATCGTCGATCTGCGCTTCGTCGATGTGCCGGGCACCTGGCAGCACACCTCCTTCCCGGCCCGCGCCATCGACGAGGGCAATCTGGCGGAAGGCTTCGGCTTCGACGGCTCGTCGATCCGCGGCTTCAAACAGATCCACGAGTCCGACATGCTGCTGATGCCGGACTGCAGCACCGCGTTCGTCGATCCGTTCTTCGAGCACAAGACGCTGGTGCTGATCTGCGACGTGATGGATCCGATCACGCGTGAGTTCTACAACCGCGATCCGCGCGGCATCGCCAAGCGGGCGGAGGAGTATCTGAAGAGCACGGGCATCGGCGACCGTGCCTTCTTCGGTCCGGAGGCGGAATTCTTCGTCTTCAACGATGTCCGTTTCGGTCAGTCGACCAACTACGGGTCCTACGAAATCGACTCGGTCGAGGGCCACTGGAACTCGCTCGCGGACGAGGGTCCGAACCTCGGCTACAAGATCCGCCCGAAGGAAGGCTACTTCCCCGTGCCGCCGACGGACACGCTGCAGAACCTGCGCAGCGAGATGGCGCTCGTGATGCAGCGCATCGGCATCGACGTCGAGTGTCACCATCACGAAGTGGCGACGGCCGGCCAGTGCGAGATCGACATGCGCTTCGACACGCTCGTGCGCATGGCCGACCATCTGATCAAGTACAAATACGTGGTGAAGAACGTCGCCCGGCAGCACGGCCTGACCGCGACCTTCATGCCCAAGCCGCTCTACGGCGACAACGGCTCGGGCATGCACGTCCACCAGTCGATCTGGAAGGGCGACACGCCGACGTTCGCCGATCCCGCGGGCTACGCCGGTCTGTCGCAGACGGCGCGCTGGTACATCGGCGGTCTCCTGAAGCACGCGCCGGCGATCCTCGCCTTCGCGGCACCGACCACCAACTCCTACCGCCGGCTGGTTCCGGGTTACGAGGCGCCGGTCAATCTCGCCTGGTCGATGCGCAACCGCTCGGCCGCCTGCCGCATCCCGATGTACTCCCACAGCCCGAAGGCGAAGCGGGTCGAGTTCCGCTGCCCGGACCCGTCCTGCAACCCCTACCTCGCCTTCGCCGCCATGCTGATGGCCGGGATCGACGGCATCCGCAACCGCATCGATCCGGGCGAGCCGGTCGACAAGAACATCTACGACCTGCCGCCCGAGGAGGCCGCGGCGATCAAGAAGGTGCCCGGACAGCTCCAGGACGCGATCGCCGCGCTCGAGGAGGATCACGAGTTCCTGCTCGAGGGCGACGTGTTCAGCGCGGACTTCATCGAGTCCTACATCGAGTACAAGCGTTCGGCCGAGCTCGACCCGATCCGGCTGCGGCCGCATCCCTGGGAGTTCGTGCTCTACTACGACGTCTGATCCCCCAGGATGTCCGGTGGCGGGGCCGCCCGTCCCGCCACCGCGGCGCTTCACGGGGCGGGCCCGGCGGCGTCGTGCCGCCGGGCCGCCTTGACAGGGGGGCTGCCCCCGACTAGATGCCGCCTGCGCCTCGCGGGGGCGTAGCTCAGTCGGTTAGAGCGCCGGCCTGTCACGCCGGAGGCCGCGGGTTCGAGTCCCGTCGCTCCCGCCATTCGTCCCGACCCGCCCGGTCATGACCGTCCTCGCGTCGCGCGCGAGCGACGGGTCGCCTTGTCTTTGCGGCATCGCCTTCGACGAGGCCGCCGCTCCCATCGCCGCCGGCGCTCCGGCCGTCGGCCGCCTCCGACCCCCGGGCGCGCCAGCCGGGTCGTCCCACTCGACGGCGGCGGACCCTGATGTCATGTCGGAGCCGTCTTCGATGGGAGCCGAGGCGATGCGCGTCACCGTCGTCCAGATGAACAGTCGCGACGACAAGGCGGCCAATCTGGAGCGTGCCCGCGACCTGATCGTGCGGGCGATCGCCCGCGAACGGCCGGATCTCGTCGCTCTGCCCGAGACCTTCCCGATGCTCGGCGGCTCGCGCGAGGCCCGGCTCGCCGCCGCCGAAACGGTGCCCGACGGCGAGGCCTGCGCGATGCTGCGGGAGATCGCGCGCCGGCACGGCGTGTTCGTCCACGGCGGCAGTCTGTTCGAGCGCACGGACGAGGGCATCTTCAACACCACCGTCGTCTTCGACCGCGACGGCAGGGAGGTGGCGCGCTACCGCAAGATCCACCTCTTCGACGTCGTCGCGCCCGACGGTCGGATCTACCGCGAATCGGACTTCTTCGCGCGCGGCCGCGAGACCGTCACCTGCGACCTCGGGGGCGTGCGCACGGGGCTCAGCATCTGCTACGACCTGCGCTTCGGCGAACTCTACCGGGCGCTCGCCGCGGCGGGTGCGGAGCTCCTGATGGTCCCCGCCGCCTTCACGCTCCAGACCGGCAAGGACCACTGGGAGGTGCTGCTGCGGGCGCGGGCGATCGAGACCCAGTGCTATGTCGCCGCCCCGGCGCAGTGGGGCCCGTATCCGGCCGGCGGCGACACCCGCTGGAACTACGGCCACGCCATGATCGTCGGGCCTTGGGGGCACGTGCTGGCGCGGGTCCAGGACGGCGAGGGGTTCGCCACCGCCGAACTCGACATGGAGTATCTGCGGCGGGTCCGGCGCGACCTTCCGGTCGCCGCCCACCGGGTGCTCGCGGGGTAGAAAATGATGCGGGTGTGACGGAGCGCACAGCGCCGGCGCCGCGCCCGTGGCAGAGAGGGGGCGCCGGCCGGACGGGCAAGCCTCGTTCCCTCCCTTCCCGCCTCCCCCTCTCCGGCCGGCGCGGACCTGCCTTGCGCCTCGGGCCGGCCGTCACCCCCGGATGTGACGGCCGGCCGCATCCCCTCCGGGGCGATCCGGCAGCGGCCGGCCGGCGAGCGCGAGCGCCCGCCGCAGACCCGCTTCGGGGCTCGAGAGGACGGGAATGCCGAGATCCAAAAGCAGCGCCGCCGCACCCGCCATCGAGGCCTGGGCGAGGACGACCACCTCCGCATCTCCGACCTCCGCCCGGACGGTTTCGGCGATGCGTCGCCAGTAGCCCTCCCGGTCACCGGCCTCGAACAGCGGCCAGGAGCCTTCCGCCACCACCTCCCGGATCTCCGGCCGAAGGCCGCGTTCCGCCGCGACCCGCAGGACGAGATCGCGCGTCGGCCCCAGCGTGCTCGCGAGCGCCGCCGCGATCAGGATGCGGGATCCGGCCGAAAGCGCCTCTTCGACCATGGGCCGGTCGATGCGCAGCACCGGCACCCCGGTCCGCGTGGCCGCGAGTTCGGCGCCGGGGCCGAGGGTCGAGCAGGTGCAGAGCACGACCGCGGCCCCCTCGCCCGCGAGCCGCAGGATCTCCGCGGCGACCGCCTCGCGCACGGCATCCGTAACACCCTCCGCCCGGGCGCGCGTGAGCAGATCCTCGCGCACCGCGTGGCGGACGGGAAGATCGGCCGCGAGCCCGCGCAGCATCGCTTCGAACACCGGCGCGTGCGCCGCACCGCTGTGGAAGAACCCGAAGAAGCCCTCTCCCGTCATCGTCCACCTCCCCCGAGCAGCTCCAGGGCGGCGAGCGCCATCACCTGCGCCGAGGCCACCATGTCGTCGATCACCACGTATTCGTCCGGCTGGTGCGCGAGATCGAGGATGCCGGGCCCGTAGGCGACACAGTCCTCGAGCTGGCCGATGCGCAGCACGTGCTTCTGGTCGTAGGTTCCGGGCGAGCAGACGAAGGCGGGCTCGCGCTTCAGCACCCGGCGGATCGCCTGCGCCACCGCCCGCGGCACCGGCAGATCCCGGTCGACCAGGACCGGCTCCACGGTCATGAGCTCGCGCAGCGCGAAGCGGAAGCCCGGGCGTTCGGCGGCGAGGCGCTCGAGGATGGCGACGATCTCGCGGCGCACGCTGTCGACGCTCTCCTCGACCAGAAAGCGCCGGTCGATCACGATCCGGCAGCTGTCGGCGACGCAGGGGCTCGGCAGCCCGTCGAGACCTTCGGGCTGGCCGCCGTGGATCGAATTGATGTTGAGGGTCGAAGCGCGGGCGGCTTCCGGCACCACCGGCATTGCCGTGCGTCGCTTCGCAAGTGCCGGAAACAGTTCGCGTTCGAAGCGTTCGAGCACGGCGCCCATGTGGCGGATCGCGGAATCCCCCAGAAACGGCATGGAACCGTGGGCGATCCGGCCATAGGTCTCGATCTCGGCCCACCAGACGCCGCGATGGCCGATGCACACCCGGTCGACGTCGAGGGGCTCGGGGATCACCACGTGATCCACCCGTGGCTTCGAGAACAGCCCCTGCCGCGCGAGAAAGGCGACGCCGGCAAAGCCGCCCGATTCCTCGTCCACCGTGCCCGAGATCTCGAGCGCGCCCGGGAAATCGGGGACGAGGTCGAGGATGGCCTCGACGGCGACGACGGCTGCGGCGATGCCGCCCTTCATGTCGCAGGTGCCGCGGCCGTAGACGCGCCCGTCGCGCACCACGCCGGCCCAGGGGTCCACCGTCCACCCCTCGCCCGCCGGCACCACGTCGATATGGCCGTTGAAGTGCACCGTCGGGCCGGGGCGGCCACCCTCGCGCCGGGCGACGACGTTCAGCCGCGGGTGCCGGTCGCTGTCGCCGCGCTCGCCCTCGGCCCGCAGATAGAGCACCTCGAAGCCGCGCCGTGCGAGCCGGCGTCCGAGCAGCTCGGCACAGGGTGCGTAGGCCTCGCCGGGCGGGTTGACGGTCGGAATCCGCACGAGTTCCCGGCAGAGGGCGACGATCTCGTCCCGCCTTGCGGCGATGTCCGCGAGCAGCCTGTCCACGACGTCTTCTCCCGAACCGCGTCCGAGGCTAGAAGCGCGAAGCGGCAGCTGTCAAACGGAGGGGAGGCGCGGACATGGACCCTGCGACCTGCGAACGGGCGGCACGGGAGGTGGCCGGTGCACGGCTCGCGAAACGCCGGCTCGGCCGGCTCGAGGGTGTCGGGACCATCGACGACGGCTATGCTGTGCAGCAGGCGGCGAATGCGCTGCTGGCTCCGGTGCTCGGCCCGGTTGCGGGCCACAAGATCGGCGGGACGACCGAGCGCATGCGCGCCTTCATCCGCGCCGACCGGCCGATCGCGGGCGAGGTCTTCGCGACCACCGTCCACCGTTCGGGCGCACGCCTGCGGTGTTCGGATTTCGTGCAGCCGGGGATCGAAACCGAGATCGCGGTGCGGCTCGCGGCCGACCTCGGCCCCGAAGGCGCCCCTTGGACGCGCGGGACGGTGGCCGAACGCGTGGCGGCGCTGATGCCGGCGATCGAGATCGTCGACAACCGCTACACCGACCACACCGCCGTGGGCGCGCCGACCATCGTCGCCGACAACGCCTTCAACGCCGCGAGCATTCTCGGACCGGAGAGCCGCGACTGGCGGCGCTTCGATCTCGCCGGTCTGCGGGCACGCACCATCATCGGCGGGCGGATCGTCGCCGAAGACCGGAGTTCGATGCTGATGGGTCACCCGTTCGAGGCGCTCGCCTGGCTCGCCAACGAGATGGCCCGCCTCGGGCGCGGGCTCGCGGCCGGCAGTTTCGTGAGCCTCGGCACCATCACCGCCGCCCAATGGCTCGCGGGCCCGGCGCAGGTGCGCACCGAGCTCGACCGCCTCGGCGCGGTGGAGCTGCAGTTCGTGTGACGGGCGCCGCCCGCGGCATGGCGGCACAAGGGCGTTGGCAGGACCTCGGCACCGGGCTTAAATCACCACACAAGCCACGGCCGAGTGACCGTTCCGGCACGGCCGGAAGGGAAAAGGGAACGAGGAGGTTCCACGATGACGAAGTTCACACGCCGTCTGCTGCTGTCTGCGGCCTGCGTCGGCGCGTTGGTGGCGTCGGCCGCCACGGCTTCCGCCGAGATGGTCATCAAGTTCAGCCACGTGGTGGCCGAGAAGGGGCAACCGAAGGGCGAGGCCGCGATCGTCTTCGCCGAGTGCGCCAACGAGAAACTCGCCGGCAAGGCCAGGGTCGAGGTCTATCCGAACTCGCAGCTCTACAACGACGACAAGGTGCTGCAGGCGATGCTGCTCGGCGACGTGCACTTCGCGGCGCCGTCGCTGTCCAAGTTCGAACAGTACACTCTCAAGTACCGCATCTTCGATCTGCCGTTCCTGTTCGACGACATCCAGGCGGTCGACCGCTTCCAGAAGAGCGAGGCGGGCCAGGAGCTGCTGCACGCGATGGACGACAAGGGCCTCCTGGGCCTCGCCTACTGGCACAACGGCATGAAGCAGATGTCGGCGAAGAAGCCGCTGCTCCTGCCCGAGGACGCGAAGGGCCTGAAGTTCCGCATCCAGGAGTCCGACGTGCTGCAGGCCCAGTTCGAGGCCCTCGGCGCCGTTCCACAGAAGATGGCCTTCGCCGAGGTGTACGGCGCCCTGCAGCAGGGCGTGGTGGACGGCCAGGAGAACACCTGGAGCAACATCTACACGAAGAAATTCTACGAGGTCCAGGACGGCATCACCGAAACGAACCACGGCATCATCGACTATCTGGTGGTGACCAACAGGGAGTGGTGGGAGAGCCTGCCCGACGACATCCGCGGCACGCTCGCCGCCTGCCTCGAGGAGGCCACCGCCTACAACAACGCCAAGGCGGAAGAGCTGAACGAGCAGGCCAAGCAGAAGATGATCGAGGCCGGGGTCGTGATCCGGCAGCTGACGCCGGAACAGCGCGAGGCCTGGCGGCAGGCGATGAAGCCGGTCTGGGACCGTTTCGCGCCCGAGATCGGGCAGGAGCTGATCGACGCCGCGCTGGCGGCCAACAAGGCATCCTGATCACGACCGCGTGAAAACCGTGCGGGCCGGGGAGCGACCGGCCCGCACGGCGGCCGCGGCCCCGACGGGGCCGGAGGAGGAGGGATGGCTCGTCCGCAGCAGAAGGCGGGCCTGGTGGAGGTGATCGAGGAGGCGATCATCGCCGTGCTGTTCGCGGCGATGGTGCTGATCACCTTCTCGCAGGTGGTGGCCCGCTACGTCTTCAATTCCGGAGTCATCTGGGCCGTCGAGCTCACCACCTACTGCTTCGCCTGGCTCGTGCTCTACGGCGCGTCCTGGGGCGTGAAGCGTTCCGCCCACCTCGGCGTCGACGCCTTCGTCAGGCTGTTCCCGCAGATGTGGCAGCGGGCCTTCGGCCTCGCGGGCGTGGCGGCCGCCCTCCTCTACGCCGGCATCATGCTGGCCGGTTCCTGGGAATACGTCTCGAAGCTCTACCGCATCGGCATCGAGTCCGAGGATCTGCCGATCCCGCAGTGGGTGCCGATGACGATTCTCGTGATCGGCATGGTGCTGCTGATCGTGCGGCTCCTGGAAGCCGGGCTCCGCATCCTGCGCGGTGAACAGACGCTGATGCTCGCGGACGAGGCGAGGAGCGCCATCGAGGAACTCGCCGACGACGAAGCGGACACGCGCGTCCGGCTGGAGAAGCGCTGATGGCGACCCTGACGCTGTTCGTCGTCCTCTTCGCCCTGCTGCTGATCGGGGCGCCGATCGCGATCGCCCTCGGGCTCGCGAGCGTGCTGACGATCCTGTTCTTCTCGAACGACAGCCTCGCCTCCGTGGCGCTCAAGCTGTTCGAGACCATGCAGCACTACACGCTGCTGGCGATCCCCTTCTTCATCCTCGCCTCCGCGTTCCTGACGACGGGCGGGGTCGCGCGACGGCTGATCCGTTTCGCCATCGACAGCGTCGGCCACTACCGCGGCGGTCTCGCGATGGCCGGCGTGCTCGCCTGCATGCTGTTCGCCGCGGTCTCCGGCAGCTCGCCCGCGACCGTCGTCGCCATCGGCTCCATCGCCATCGCCGGCATGATCCAGGCGGGCTATTCGAAGGAGTTCGCCGCGGGCGTGATCTGCAACGCGGGCACCCTCGGCATCCTCATTCCGCCCTCGATCGTCATGGTGGTCTATGCCGCCGCCACCGACCAGTCGGTCGGCCGGCTGTTCATGGCCGGCGTGATCCCGGGCATCGTCGCCGGGCTGATGCTGATGGTCGCCATCTGGTGGCGGGCGCGGCTCCTCGACCTGCCGCGCCAGCCCCGCACCGACTGGGGCGAATGGTTCGCCGCGCTCGGCGATTCGATCTGGGGTCTGCTCCTGATCGTCATCATCATGGGCGGCATCTACGGCGGCATCTTCACCCCCACCGAGGCGGCCGCGGTCTCCGCCGTCTACGCCTTCCTGATCGCCCATTTCGTCTACCGCGACATGGGACCGCTCGCCGGGCGCGAGCCGGCGCCGACCACCCACGGCATCGCGCTGGTGCTGCTCGTCGGGACCTTCGTGCTGGTGGCGGGCATGTGGAGCGGCGCCTTCACCGTGCTCCGGCCCGTGATCGGGCTCGTGCTGCTCTGGGGCGGCGCGCTCGCCTTCGTCGCCCTCGCGCCACGCTACGGGGTCGCCGATCCGGTGCGCGCGCTGCTGCGCTCGGCCACGGAACTGCTGCTGTGGCTGCCCGCCGCCATGGTCCACCGCGACACCCGCCACGTGATGGTGGAGGCGGGCAGGACCACCATCATGCTGATGTTCATCATCGCCAACGCGATGCTGTTCGCGCACGTGCTCACCACCGAGCGCATCCCGCACGCCATCACGGAATGGATCGTGTCCATGGGCTTCGAGTGGTGGAGCTATCTGATCGTCGTCAACATCCTGCTGCTGATCGCCGGCAACTTCATGGAGCCGTCGGCGATCCTCCTGATCATGGCGCCGATCCTGTTCCCGATCGCCGTCCAGCTCGGCATCGACCCGATCCATCTCGGGATCATCATGGTGGTGAACATGGAAATCGGCATGATCACGCCGCCCGTCGGCCTCAACCTGTTCGTCACGGCCGGGATCACCGGCATGTCGGTGCTCGAGGTGGTGCGCGCGGCGCTGCCGTGGCTGATGATCCTGCTGCTGTTCCTGATCCTCGTGACCTACGTGCCCTGGATCTCGACCTTCCTGCCGAACCTCGCCTACGGCCCGCTCGTGCTCTGAGGTGGGGGCGCGCCGGCCGGGCCGGTCCCGCCGCTGCGCGGCCGGTGGTCCGGCTCACTTCTCCTGCCGCCAGCGCTCGATGGTGGCGGCGAGCTGGCCCGGACCCGCGGCCGGTCGCGACCAGACCTCCGAGAAGCGGGGCGTCGCCCCCGCCGGCCGTTCATCCGGCGGCAGCCGGTCGAAACGGACGACCATCGGCACCGGCACGGCGTCGCCCGCGACCAGCGCTTCGCCCGTCGCGAGCCCGGGCAGCGCCCGAGCCATCCAGGCCGAGCCTTCGGGAAGGACGTTCTCGACGAAGCTGCGGTCGCGGTCGTTGGTGAGCCGCAGGGCGAAGACGGTGCCGCACTGCGAGAGTGCCGCCGGCGACACCTCTGAGGGGCGCTGCGACACAAGGCCCAGCGCGATGCCGTACTTGCGACCCTCCTTGGCGAGACGGTCGATCGCCCGGCGGCTGGGCTCGAAGCCGAGTTTCGGATCGGCCGGGACGTAGCGGTGCGCCTCCTCGCAGACCAGCAGCAGCGGGCGCAGTCGGTCGGGCGGGGTCCAGAGCCCGTACTCGAAGGCGAGGCGGCAGAGCACCGAGACCACGACATCGACCACGTCCGAGGCCATGCCCGAGGTGTCGAGCACCGTGACCGGCCGGCCGTCGTCCCTAAATCGGAAGAGATCGGCGAGCACCGCCTGCATGTCGTCGGAGACGGCGAGCCGCGGGAACAGGAAGGTGTAGCGGGGATCCTGACGGATCGCCGCGAGGCGACCGAGCAGGCCGCGGTAGGGGACGGTGCCCTCCGCGCGGTCGAGCCGGCCCATGGCGGTGCGCAGATGCTCCTCGAGGTCGGAGAGGCGGTAGGGCAGAGGCGTGTCGACCGTCACGCGGGGAACGGCATGCTCCGGAGCGCTCGCGCGCCGCGCCGCACGCAGCGCATCCTCGAGCACGGCGCGACGGGCGTCGGCGGTTCCGCCGGCACCCGGCGCCAGCACCGCCGCCAGCTCTTCGAGGGTGAGCAGCCAGAAGGGCAGGTGCAGCGAGCGGGCGTCGAGCACGCGGGCCCGCTCGCCGAAAGCCGACGCATATTCGGCGTGCGGGTCGACGAGCAGGATGTGCGCGTGCGGGCAGCGGGCGACGAGGCTGCGCAGCAGCACGGCCACCGCCGAGGATTTGCCGGACCCCGTGCTGCCGAGAATCGCGAAATGCTTGCCGAGCAGCTCGTCGAGGAGAATGGTCGCGGGCGCTCCGGCCCGGCTGCGGATGCGGCCGACCACCACCGATGCCCCGTCGCCGACGGCGTAGACGGCGCGTTCCTCCTCGGGGCGCGCGGCCCGCACCGGACGGCCGAGACCGGGATGTTCAACGAGGCCGCGGCGGAACCGTGGCCGGCCCTCCTCGACCTCGAGGTGCCCGAGCAGAAAGACCTCGGCGAAGGCGTCGTCCTCGGCCCGCCGTCCGCCGCGCAGGGCGTGGACGAGGCCGACGACGGCGGTGCGCGCGCAGGGCACGACGACGAGGCTTCCGATCCCGACCTCCGCCTCGACCGCCCGCGCCGTGTCGAACTGGCAGACCATGCGGCCGCCATCGACGGCGGTGACGACGGCCACGGGCGCTTCGAGGCAGCTTTCCGGACGCGCGGACATCCTTCCCCCGGTGCGGCAGGCGCTGGCACGGCCGCACTCTCGGGGAAAAGTCCGAAGAAAGCGTAAAGCCCGTCAGTCGAACTGTGCGGCCACCCGCCGCGGCGCCAGCAGGACGGTCAGCAGGACCCAGACCAGCGCCGAGAGCAGGAGATCGGCCGGCAGCGGGTCGAACTCGATCAGCTGGACCGAGATGTCGATGCCGTAGAGCAGCGGCGTCGCGTAGAGGAACAGGACGCGGGCCCAGCCCTGGACGCGCAGGAAGCCCGCGAACAGCAGCAGATACCAGCCGGCATAGACCACCGAGAGCACGAAGTCGGAGGTCTCGACGCCCGCCTCGGGCGGTGCGCCGTAGGCGCCCCACGCGCGCCAGACGTGCCAGAGGGCTCCGACGATCAGGGCGACGGCGGCGAGTGTCGCCTGAAACGGCCTTTCCATGCACATCCTCCCCGAGGGCGGCGGCAGTGTGCCGCGCCGCCCGCCCGCCGGCAAGAGCGCCGCAGACGACGAAGGACCGTCAGGGTTGGCGGAAGACGACGTTCTTCAGGAGGTAGCGCAGTCCGCGGGACCAGCTCTCGTCGGTGTTGCCGCGGATCGAGACGGATCCGGCGCGGACCAGTTTCCCGGTGGCCACCTCGCCGATCCGCACCGTGATGTTCAGGATGAGGTTGCTCACCTTCTGCACCCAGGCGAGGGCCACGAGATCCGCGCCCAGCTCCTTCGCGAGCCCGACCTCGCAGCCGCCGCACTCGCGGAGGCTCGCGTAGGCCGCCGCCTTCGCGGCGACCGGCGCGGTGTCGAGGACCTCGTAGCCGCGGGCGGCGAGTTCCTCGCGCAGCTGGCGGTGCAGGGCCGCGAGCCGCGCACGCTCGTCCTCGCGCGTCGGCTCGAGGCTGGTGTTCACGAACTCGACGGGAAACACCGCGATGCGGCCGGCTGCCTCGGCGCGGGCGACGGCGGCGAGCAGCAGCAGGAGAGCGACGGCGAGGGACTTCGCGGACACGGCGGTCTCCGATCGTGGAAAAGAAGAGACCCGGCGCGGGAGCGCCGGGTCCCCGTTCCGACCGATCGCGGACGGATCAGTCGCCGAGCGTGAAGACGGTCAGCTGGCCGCCGAGCTGGGTGTAGCTCGAGAGCGCCTTGTAGGCACCGACCGCACCCAGACCCGCGGTGTCCTCGGTCAGGCCGGCCGCCATGCCGATGCCGGCCCAGCCGCCCACACCGGACAGCACCGCGAGGTACTGCCTGCCACCGTGCATGTAGCTGGTGACGTTGCCGATGATGCCGGAGGGCGTCTTGAACCGGTAGAGCTCACGGCCGGTGTCGGCATCGAGCACCTTGAAGTAGCCCTCGAGCGTGCCGTAGGCGACGATGTCACCCGCGGTGGCGAGGACGCCCGACCACACCGAGAAGCGCTCGGTGTTGAGCCACTTGTGCTCGCCCTTGATCGGATCCCAGGCACCGATCGCGCCGAGCGTGTTGCCGCCGGGCGCCGGATACATGGAGAGGGTCGCGCCGACGTAGGGCTGGCCGGCGGTGTAGCTCACCCGGAACGGCTCGTAGTCCATGCACACCGTGTTATACGGCACGTACATGAGACCGGTCTTCGGGCTGTAGGCCGCCGGCTGCTGGTCCTTGGTGCCGAGTGCCGCCGGGCAGATGTTGGTGGTGTTCACGTCCTCGCCGTTGTGGTGCGTCGAGTACCGCGGATCCACCTGCGGCCGGCCGGTCTCCATGTCGACATGGGTCGCCCAGTTGACCCAGGGGAACGCCTTCTCCGCGACCAGCAGCTCACCCGTGACCCGGTCCATCGTGTAGCTGAAACCGTTGCGGTCGTGATGGAAGAGCAGCTTGCGCGGTTCCCCGTTCACCTCGGCGTCGAAGAGGATCATCTCGTTGACGCCGTCGTAGTCCCACTCGTCGTGCGGGGTCATCTGGTAGACCCACTTCGCCATGCCGGTATCGGCATCGCGGGCCCAGATGGTCATCGACCACTTGTTGTCACCCGGCCGCTGCACCGGATTCCAGGTGCCCGGGTTGCCCGAGCCGTAGTAGATCAGGTTCAGCTCGGGATCGGCGGAGATCCAGCCCCAGGTGCAGCCGCCGCCGAGCTTCCACTGGTCGCCTTCCCAGGTCTTCAGGCTCGAGTCCTTGCCGACCGGCTTGCCCAGCTCGGTGGTCTTCTCGGGGTCGATCAGCACCTCCTCGTCCGGGCCCATGGAGTAGCCGCGCCAGACGAGTTTGCCCGAGTTGATGTCGTAGGCGGAGAGATGGCAGCGCACGCCGAACTCGCCACCCGAGATGCCGACGTACACCTTGTCCTTGTAGACGAGCGGCGCCGAGGTGCCGGTCTCGCCCCTGGTCGGATCGCCGTTCTTGGCCTGCCAGAGCACCTCGCCGGTGCGCGCGTCGAGCGCCACCAGCGTGGTGTCGGCCTGGTGCAGGAAGATCTTGCCCTCGGCGTAGGCCACGCCACGGTTGACCGTGTCGCAGCACATCACCGGGATCACGTTCGGATCCTGCTTGGGCTCGTACTTCCAGATGATCCGCCCGGGATCGTTGAGATCGAGCGCGTAGACGATGTTCGGGAACGGCGTGTGCACGTACATCACGTCGCCGATCACGAGCGGCCCACCCTCGTGGCCGCGCAGCACGCCGGTCGAGAACGTCCAGGCGACCTCGAGGTCCTTGGCGTTCCCGCGGTTGATCTGCGCAAGCCGGCTGTACCGGTGGTGGTAGTAGTTGCCACCCTGCATCGGCCAGAAAGCCGGGTTCTGCTGCAGCAGCAGCAGTTCCTGGTTGGCCAGGGTGGGCGTGGACATGCCGGCGAGCAGGGCGATGCCTGCGACACCGGCCGCGACCGAGAGCTTCGACATTGCGGTCATGCCTCCTGATTGAAGCTTGAGCGAACCGCCACGCACGACGGGCTAGAGGCCTTCACCCGTTGCGGTCCTCTCCCGGGAGGACGTGACCGTTGCCGAGGGCGCCTCCCGAGGGGTTATACCGTGCGGCCCGACTCGACGACGACTCTCTAGGAGAAATCCCCGCGCGGTGCAAGACGGATTCGCTGCCGGCGGAACTCTGCCTCCGGTCGATCCATCCCTGCAGCGCGTCGCTCTCGATACGGCCCCCGGTTGCGCCGGCGGACGTGTCGCCCGTCCGCGCCCGGCGGTTCCCCGGGCGGCGGAACTGTGGCAGGAACGGAGGCAGGGTACGGCAGACGCGGGAGGGAGGTCCATGCTGGAGGCCTTGCGGAAGAGTCCGTCTTCGGCGCGCGCGCTCCTCGGCAGCGTGGCGGCTTGCGCGCCGCACCCTCCGGCCCGGCCGACGGCGCCGGGGGCGAACCGGGCGTCCGACGGCAGGGCGGCCGTTCCCGACATTTCGGCTCTCGCCGGCCGCCGGCGTCGGGGTTAGGATCGGAGCATCGTCCGCAGAGGGAGGTCGCCGTGTCGTTCGTCCCGGATTTCGGTTCGCTGCCGCGTGCGGTGCAGGCCGCACTGGCGGTTCTCGTCCTTCTCGTCCTCGTCGGTTTCGGCGGCTGGTGGTCGGCGCGCGGCACGCTCGACGAGCTGCGGGCCGAAGCCGACCGGCGGATCGCCGAACTCGAGGCGGCGAACGGCGAGCTGTCGGCGGCGAAGGCGCAGCTCGAACAGCGGGTCGCGGAACTCGAAGCCAAGGTCGCCGAACTCGAGAAGCAGAACGGCACGCTCGAAGAGGTGCGGGCGAAGCTCGAGGAGGCGACCGCCCGGCTCAACCAGCGCATGGAGGTGCTGGGCGAGCGCGAGCAGCAGGCGGCCGCGGTCGAGGCCGAGCTCGCGAAGAAGCAGACTGAACTCGACGCCCTCGAAGGGAAGCTCGCGGATGCCGCCCAGCGCCTCAGCCGGCGGCTCGCCGTGCTCGGCGAGCGGGAGCGGGACACGGTGGCGCTCGACCGCCGGCTCCTCGACCTGCGCGAACAGATCGCGGCCGCCGAAGACGAGCTCGCGAAGGTGCGGGCGCGCATCAACGAACGCCTCGCGGTGCTCGGCGAACGGGAGCGCGACTGGGCCGAGGTCGAACGGCAGGTGCGCTCTCTCGAGGCCGACCGGCAGGCCCTCGAACGGCAGATCGCGGAGCTCGACGGACAGCTCTCGGCGCGGCGGGCCGAGCTCGGCGAGGCCGAGAACCGGATCGCGAACCTGCGGCGGGAAGCCGGCCATCTCGAAGCGCGGCTGAAGCAGGCGCGGCAGCTGCTCGGAAGACCATGAAAAGCGCGCTGCCGGCGACCGCCGGCCTCGCACTCCTCGCTCTCGCCACCCTCCCCGGCGAGGCGGCGCCGCTCGCCGTCGGCGAAGTGGCGGAAGGGCTCTTCGTCCACGTCGGTCCGCACGAGGATTTCACGCCCGCGAACCGGGGCGGGATCGCCAATCTCGCCTTCGTCGTCGGCGAGACGGCGGTGGCGGTGATCGATGCCGGCGGCAGCCCGGCAGTCGGCCGCGACTGGCTCGAAACCGTGCGCGCCCACACCGACCGCCCGATCCGCTGGCTAATCCTCACCCACGTCCACCCGGACCATGTGCTCGGAGCGGAAGCGTTCGCAGACGCCGGCGCGGAGATCGTGGGCCACGAGCGTCTGCCCGCGGCGCTGGCGGCGCGCGGCCCGAGCTACGTCGCCAACATGCGCACGCTGCTCGGCGACGCCTACGAAGACCCCGTGCTGCCCCGCGTCGACCGCAGGGTGTCGCCGGGTGAGACCGTGTCGCTGGACCTCGGCGGACGGGTGCTGGAGGTCCGCGCCTGGCCCACGGCTCACACCGATACCGACGTCACCGTCTTCGACCGGCGGACCGCGACCCTGATCGCGGGCGATCTCCTGTTCGTCGAGCGGCTGCCGGTGGTCGACGGCAGTCTCCCCGGCTGGCTCGACGTGCTCGATGCGCTCGAAGCGCTCCCCGCGGTGCGCGCCGTGCCCGGGCACGGGCCCGCATCCGTCCCCTTCCCCGACGCCCTCGCGCCGGAGCGCGCCTATCTCGGTGGCCTTCGCGATGCCGTGCGCGATCTCGTCCGCCATGGCGTGCCGCTCTCCGATGCGGTAGCCTCGGTGCCGGCTCCGGAAGGCTGGCAGCTCGTCGAGCCGAACCACGGGCGCAACGTGACGGCGGCCTACGTGGAGCTCGAATGGGAGTGAGAACGATGAGACGACGGACCTTGGTGGCGGCCGGAGCGCTGGTCGCCGCGTTCCTGGCGATGCCGGCGACCCTGCAGGCGGCCGAAGACAACTGGCCCACGGTTCGCGAAATGCTGTTCGAGGGGCGCGAGATCCTGGACGGCAGTGACCGCATCCGGCTCGAGGCGCCGGCGCGTGCCCTCGACGCGGCGATGGTGCCGGTGCAGATCGCGCTGCTGCCGGAAGCCTCGACCGCCGCCGATCCGGTCCGCACCCTCTGGCTCGTCATCGACAACAATCCGGCCCCGGTCGCGGCCGTGTTCCACCTGACGCCGGAAGCGGGCGTCGGCCGGCTCGAGACCCGGGTGCGGGTCAATGCCTACACGCCCGTGCACCTCGTGGCCGAGACCGCATCCGGGACGCTCCTCGCGGTCGAGCGCTTCGTCAAGGCGGCGGGCGGCTGTTCGGCGCCGGCGCTCAAGGATCAGGAGGTCGCGATGGCCCGCCTCGGGCGCATGAAGTTCGGCCTTCTGGATCCGTTCGTGCCCGGGAAGCCGGTGCGGGCACGGCTCAAGATCGGCCACCCGAACTACACCGGCCTGCAGATCGATCAGGTCAGCCGCAACTGGATCCCGCCGGACTATGTGACGAAGGTCGACATCCGGCTCGACGGCCGGCCGCTGCTCCTCGTCGAGGGCGACATCTCGCTCTCGGAGGATCCGACCTTCGACTTCGATTTCGTGGCGCAGAAGCCCGGCACGCTCACCGCCGTGGTCGAGGACAGCTCCGGCCGGCGCTTCGAGGGCAGCTGGCAGATCGGCCCGACCTCCTAGCGGGCGGAAGCGCGCAGGGCATCCTCCAGCAGGGCCGCGAACACGGTCGCAACCGTGAGATCGGCGGTGGTGCCGGGGTTGAGGCCCTCGGCCTTGAGTGCGGCATCGAAGGCGAGGAGCCGGTCCAGGACCGCCGCCGGATCGTGTGCCGCGCGCAGTGTGGCGCAGAGCGGGGACGCGCGCCTGCGGACGGCTTCGGCCACATCCGGTCCCGATTTCCGGGCGATGTGGGTGTCCGGGAGAGCCGCGAGAAACCTCAGGTAGATCTCGGCGCAGGCCCAGACGACAGGCCGGCCGCGCGCCCGCGCCTCCCGCCACCAGCGGAGGCCCCGCTCGAAGATGTCGGCGAAGCCGTTCGCATGGTTCCAGGCGATCCGGTCGCGCCCGGCCGCGGCGCGCATCGCCTCGCCGAGCCCGACCACGGGTTCTTCCGCCACATCGTGCCGTTCGGCCCGCCCGAGGCCGCCCGGGTTCGCGAGCCGGATGGCCTCGAACACGGCCCGCGCATCGTCGACACCGAGCGAGGCGAGCACGCGCCGGGTCGCCGTCTCCAGATCGGGCCGTGCGCCGTGGACGAGTACCGCCTCGGCGAGCGGTGCGCAGAGCAGGAGGATGCCGAGATTGGTGTTCTGGCCGACGGCAGACCGCGTCGCCCGCACCGCCGCGAGCACGCGCCGGCCGCAGCCCGGCCGCGGGTCGCAGATCGCGGGTGCCGCGGCTTCGGCGCTGCGCTCGAAATCCGCGACCGTCATGCCGTGGCCTGCGGCGAAACGGTGGACGTTGCCGGGCTTCGGCGCGTCGAGTTCGAGCCGGCAGGCGTCGCGGAAGGCCGCCCGCACCACGGCCGCCGGATCCCGCAGCTCTTGCATCTGCGCGCGACCGCTCTACAGAGGCGCGGCGCAGGGAGCCGGCAGACGACGGACGGACCGCCCATGACCGAGAAGCGTTACATTCTGCACTTCGTGTCGCCCCTGAAGCACGTGAGCCCGTTCGACGTGAACATGGCGGTGGACGCCGGCTTCGACGTGGTGGCGCCCTACACCGATGTCGACCTGCGGGAGATCCAGGGGCTGGTGCAGGACGCCATCTTCTCGCGTCCGCCAAAGGACGGCCGGCGGACGGCGGTGCTGATCGGCGGCCGCGACCCGATCCTCGCCATCGACATGCTCGAGGCGGCGAAGAAGGCCATGGTGCCGCCGCATTTCGAGATCTCGGTGATGGCCGATCCCTCCGGAGCCTTCACCACCGCGGCGGCGATGGTGGCGGTCGCCGAGAAATATCTGAAGAAGTCCGGCCGCAGCCTCGAAGGTACGGTCGTCGCCGTGTTCGGCGCGACCGGACCGGTCGGCAGTGTCGCCGGCCTGATGGCCGCCCGCGCCGGGGCGAAGGCGATCCTCGTCGGTTACGACGGTCTGCAGCGGGTGACGCTGCGGGCGGATCAGTTCGGCGAGCGCTTCGGCGTCGCGCTGGAGCCGGCCGACGGCAGCGACGACGCCAAGAAGCTCTCGATCCTCGAGCGCGCCGAAGTGGTCCTCGCCGCGGGGCGCGCCGGCACCCGGATCCTCTCGAAGGAGCATCTCGCGGTCGCGAAGAGGCTGCTCGTGGCGATCGACGTCAACGCCGTGCCGCCGCCGGGCATCGAGGGGGTCGACGCCTTCGCCGACGGCAAGGCGATCGAGGGGACCGGTGCCGTGGGCGTGGGCGCGCTCGCCGTCGGCAACGTCAAGTTCAAGGCCGAGCACGCGCTGCTCGCCTCCATGCGCGATGCCGAACCGCGCCGGCGGATCGGTATCGACGAGGCCCTGGACGAGGCCCGCCGCCATGCCGGCGGGGAGTAGTCGCCCGGACGTTCTGATCTGCGCGCTCTCCGGGCGGGCACTGGCGCAGTCGGCGCGCCGCGCCGGCTACTGCCCCGCGGTGCTCGATGTCTTCTGCGACCTCGACACCCGTGAGGCGGCGGTCGTCTGCGGCCGGGTCCCGCTCGCCGCGGACTGGCGGTTCGAGAGGGAGGCGCTCGTCGCGCGCGCGGCGGCGCTGGCACCGCCGCCGGTGCCGCTGGTCTGTGGTTCCGGCTTCGAGCGCGACCCGGAGCTGCTCGCGGAGCTCGCCCGCGGTCGGCCACTCCTCGGCACGCCGCCCGAAGCCCTCGCCCGCATCGTCGATCCGCTCACCTTCGCCGACGCTTGCCGAACATTCGGCATCCCCCATCCGGAGACCCGGCCGGAGCGTCCCGCCGATCCCGCAGGCTGGCTCGCGAAGCGCCGCGGCGGGGCCGGCGGCGGCCACGTGCGCCCGGCCGCATCGGTCCCGCCGGGCGAGGAAGGCGGCTGGTACTTCCAGCAGCGCGCCGCCGGGATTCCGGTCTCGCTCGTCTTCCTGTGCGACGGGCGCGACGTGCTGCCGCTCGCGACCACACGCCAGTGGACGGCACCGGGCCGGGGCTTCCGCTTCTCGGGGACGAGCCTGCCGGAACCGCTGCCGGAGCCGGCGCGGTGCGCGCTGGTCGCCGCCGCGCGCGCGCTCGCCCCGCACTTCGGCGTGCGCGGGCTCGCGAGCCTCGACGCGCTCCTCGACGGATCGGCCGTGACCGTGCTCGAACTCAATGCGCGTCCGACCGCGAGCCTCGAGGCGCTGGAGCTCGCGACCGGGGGGCCGCTTTTCGCATGGCATGTCGATGCGGCAGGGGGGAGACTTCCGGACATCCGTCTGCGACATTGCCGCGCCGCAGCGAGCGAGATCGTGTTCGTGCCGGAGGATTGCATCGTGCCCGAGGACTTCGCCTGGCCCGCGCATGCGGGTGACCGGACGCCGGGCGGCACCTTCGTCCCGCGTCACGGACCCCTCGCCACCGTCACCGCCACGGCTGCGACCGCGGCGGAGGCCCGGATCGAAGTCTGCCGGAGGCGGGACCGGCTGCTCGCCAGGCTGGCGGACGCCGGGGCCTTCCGGTCCGCGGAGGCGATGCCGTGACCGCGCCGCCCCGCGCGCGGCCCTCGGTCGGGGCGCGGGCCGCGCTGCTCGTCGACCGGCTCGTCGCCGATGCCGACGCCCTCGGCCTCCTCGTCCGGCGATCCGGGGCGGGAGCGCTCCTGATCGACGCCGGGATCGAAGCCCCGGGCGGGATCGAGGCAGGCCGGCGGATCGCCGAGATCTGCACGGGCGGGCTCGGGGTCGTGACCATCGAGGGCCACGGCGCCGTCGTGCCGTTCGCGGTCTGCGTGCACGCGGCCGATCCCGTGACCGCCTGCCTGCTCTCGCAGTATGCCGGCTGGTCGCTCGCGCACGGCAGCTGGTCGGCGATGGCCTCCGGGCCGGGCCGGGCGCTGGCCGGGCGCGAGGCGCTCTTTTCCGAACTCGGCTACCGGGATGCGGCGGAGCGCGGCATCTTCGTGCTCGAGACCGCGAAACCGCCGCCCGGGGAGCTGGTCGCCGCGGTGGCGGAGGCCTGCGGCCTGCCGCCGGAGGCCCTCGTCTTCGTGCTGACCCCGACCGGCTCGCCCGCCGGCTGCGTGCAGATCGTCGCGCGGGTGCTGGAAGTCGCGCTGCACAAGGTGCACGAGCTCGGCTTTCCGCTCGGGCGCGTCCGCGACGGCATCGGCCGCGCGCCGCTGCCGCCGCCGGCTCCCGATCTCCTCGAAGCCATGGGCCGGACCAACGACGCCATCCTGTTCGGCGGCACGGTGCATCTCTTCGTCGACGGGCCGGAGGAGGAGGCGTTCGCGCTCGCACGCGCCCTTCCGAGCTCCACCTCCCCGGACTACGGACGGCCCTTCCGGGACCTGTTCGAGGCCGCGGGCGGCGATTTCTACCGGATCGACCGCATGCTGTTCAGCCCGGCCGAGGTGGTGGTGACCGCACTCGCGACCGGCCGCAGCATCAGGGCCGGACGCACCGATCCGGCGCTGCTCGCCCGCTCCTTCGGCCTGCCGCCGCCCTCCTGACCGCCGGTCCGGGGCCGGCACGCTTGCAGGCGCGGGCGGGCCGCGCCATCCTCCCGGTATCGGGCCCCGTCGGGCCCGGCGCGGAGGGATGCGGATGCTCCGTCTGGCCGCGGCCGCCGTCCTGACGCTCGCGCTCGTCGCGTCGGGCGGTGCCGCTCCGGCGCAGGACGAGAACCGGCGGGCGTTCGTGCTCGAGATCGAGGGGCCGATCGGCCCGGCGACCGCCGACTATGTGCATCGCGGCTTCGAGCAGGCGCAGGAGCGGGGTGCGCTGCTGCTGATCCTGCGCCTCGACACGCCGGGCGGCCTCGACACCTCGATGCGCGAGATCATCCGCGACATCCTCGCAAGCCCCATCCCCGTCGTCTCCTGGGTCGGCCCGTCGGGCGCGCGGGCGGCGAGCGCCGGCACCTACATCCTCTACGCCTCGCACGTCGCCGCCATGGCGCCCGGCACCAATCTCGGCGCGGCCACCCCGGTCGCGATCGGCGGGCTGCCCGGTGCACCGGAACCGGAGGGCGACCGGGGCAGGGGCGAAGGGGAGAAGGACGGCGCGCCCGCGTCCGGCCGCCCCGGCATGATGGACAAGGTCGTGAACGATGCCGCAGCCTATCTGCGCTCGCTCGCCAGGATGCGCGGCCGCAACGCGGAGTGGGCGGAGAAGGCCGTCAGGGAAGCCGCGAGCCTCGCCGCGGAGGAGGCGCTCGAACTCCGCGTGATCGACCTCCTCGCCGCCGATCCCGAAGACCTTCTCGCGAAGCTCGACGGCCGCGAGATCGACATCGGCCGTACCGTCCTCGTCCTCGACACCGACGGGGTGGTGCCGGAGCGGATCGAGCCCGACTGGCGGTCGCGGCTCCTGCAGGTGATCACCAACCCGAACGTCGCCTACATCCTGCTGCTGATCGGCATCTACGGCATCATCCTCGAGTTCTACAGCCCCGGCCTCACGGGACCGGGCCTGATCGGCGCCATCTCGCTGCTGCTCGCCCTCTACGCCTTCCAGGTGCTGCCGGTGAGCTGGGCCGGCCTCGCCCTCGTGCTGCTGGGCGCGGCGCTTCTGGTGGCCGAGGCCTTCATCGGCACCTTCGGCGTGCTCGGGGTCGCCGGCATCGCGGCCCTCGTCGTCGGCGCCATCATGCTGTTCGACACCGAGGCGCCCGGCTTCCGCATCTCGCTCTGGCTGGTCGGTGGGGTGGCGGCGGGCGGCGGCAGCCTGCTGCTGCTCGCCATGACCATGATCGCCCGCACCCGCAGCCGGCCGGTCGAGATCGGCCCCGAACGCATCGTCCGCGACCGCGCCCGGGTGCTCGAATGGCGCGACGGCGAGGGCACGGTGCTGTTCGAGGGCGAGCGCTGGCAGGCCCGGGGGCCGCGCGACCTCGATCCGGAGCAGGAGGTCCGGGTCGTGCGCCGCGACGGTCTCGTCCTCGAAGTCGCGCCCGTCGAAACCGCAGAGCCTCGGGAGTCGAGCCCATGATCGGCGCCGTCGTCGTCGCCATCGCCATACCGCTGCTCGTGATCCTGTCCTCGCTCAAGGTGATCCGCGAGTACGAGCGCGCGGTCGTGTTCGTGCTCGGCCGCTTCTACAGGGTGAAGGGGCCCGGGCTCATCATCGTCATCCCGGTGATCCAGCAGATGGTGCGGGTGGACCTGCGGATCCGGGTGCTGGACGTGCCGACCCAGGACGTGATCTCGCGCGACAACGTCTCGGTGAAGGTCAACGCGGTGGTCTACTACCGCGTGCTCGACCCCGAGAAGGCGGTGATCCGGGTCGAGGACTTCGAGGCGGCGACGAGCCAGCTCGCCCAGACCACGCTCCGGTCGGTGCTGGGGCAGCACGAACTCGACGAGATGCTGGCCGAACGCGACAAGCTCAACGCCGACATCCGGCGGATCCTCGACGAGCAGACGGACGCCTGGGGCATCAAGGTGTCGAACGTCGAGCTCAAGCACGTCGATCTCGACGAGAGCATGATCCGGGCGATCGCCAAGCAGGCCGAAGCGGAGCGCATCCGGCGCGCCAAGATCATCAGTGCGGAGGGCGAGTACCAGGCGGCCGAACGCATGCTGGAGGCGGCGAAGATCATGGCGCAGCGGCCGGAAGCGATGCAGCTGCGCTACCTCGTGGCGTTGCAGGAGATCGCGAACGAGCGCAGCCAGACGATCGTCTTTCCGTTCCCGATCGAGCTCTCGAAGCTGCTGCCGAAGGTCGGCGGGGAGAGCTGATGGCCGAGGCGCGTCCGCCCGAAGCGCTCGCCCGCAACCGGCGCATCGCCGACCGGCTGCGCGAGGCCGCCGACCTGCTCGAGGTGCAGGGCGCCAATCCGTTCCGGGTCCGCGCCTATCGGGACGCGGCGGCCACGCTCGAGACCCTCGACCGCGACGTGGGCGAAATTCTGGACGAAGAAGGGATCGAGGGGCTCGAGAGACTCCCCCGCATCGGCCGGTCGCTCGCCGCGGCGATCGCCGAGATGGTGCGCACCGGCCGCTGGGCGCAGCTCGAACGGCTCCGGGGTGCGGTCGACCCGGTGGGCCTGTTCGCGAGCGTTCCCGGCATCGGCCCCGAGCTCGCGAAGCGCATCTGGGAGACGCTCGGCGTCGACACGCTCGAGGAGCTCGAACTCGCCGCCCACGACGGCCGGCTGCAGCAGGTGCGCGGCATCGGTCCCGAGCGGGCGGCGATGCTGCGCGCCGTGCTCGCCGAGATGCTCGCGCGCACGCGCCGGCGGCCGCGCCGCGAGCCGCGGGACGAGCCCGATGTCGCGACCCTGCTCGACGTCGACGCCGAATACCGTGAGAAGGCCGAAGCCGGCCGGCTGCCGAAGATCGCGCCGCGGCGTTTCAACCCGACGGGCGAGGCCTGGCTGCCGATCCTGCACACGCAGCGCGGCCCGTGGCACTTCACCGTGCTCTATTCGAACACCGCCCTCGCGCACGAGCTCGGCACCGTGCGCGACTGGGTCGTGATCTACTTCCACCGCGACAACGAGCCGGAGGAGGGCCAGCGCACGGTGGTCACGGAGACCCGCGGCCCCCTGGTCGGCAGGCGGGTCGTGCGCGGCCGGGAGCGGGAGTGTCGGGAGCATTACGGCCTCTGAACGGTCGGTCGCGATCCGGGACGGAGGAAGTCCCGATCCGTGACGGATTTCCGCCCGTGCGGCGCTCTGTCGCGCCGGCTCCGTGGAATTCCGTCCCGTAACGGGACGATGCCGCGCGCCGGCGCTTGACCCCCCGGCGATCGTGGGCCAGATCGGGGACCCGGCGTCGCCCGGCGCCCGGAGGGGATGGCTCACCGCAGATTCCGGAACCGCCCATGTCCAGTCGCATGATGCAGTTCGTCCGCGTGCCGCAGCGCATGCCCGACAAGCGGCCGGCCGAGGAACGCCGGCGCGATTTCCGCGAGATCTACGCCGATTTCACCCCCGAGGGCGCGGCCGAGCAGGCCGCCCGCTGCGAGCAGTGCGGCGTGCCCTTCTGCCAGGTGCACTGCCCGCTCCACAACAACATCCCCGACTGGCTCTACATGACCGCCGAGGGGCGCCTGCGCGAGGCGTACGAGCTCAGCTCGGCGACCAACACCTTCCCCGAGATCTGCGGCCGCATCTGCCCGCAGGACCGGCTGTGCGAGGGCAACTGCGTCATCGAACAGGCCGGCCACGGCACGGTCACCATCGGCGCCGTCGAGCGCTACATCACCGAGACGGCCTTCCGCGAGGGCTGGGTCGAGCCCGTGCGGCCGCTGCGCGAACGGTCGCAGTCGGTCGGCATCGTCGGCGCCGGTCCGGCCGGGCTCGCCTGCGCCGAAGCGCTCAGGCGGCGCGGCTACCGGGTCGAGGTCTACGACCGCTACGACCGCGTCGGCGGCCTGCTCGTCTACGGCATCCCCGGCTTCAAGCTCGAGAAGTCGGTGGTGGTGCGCCGCGCCCGCTGGCTCGAGGAGAGCGGGGTGAAGTTCCACCTCGAATGCGAGATCGGCGTGCACGGCCGCTACACCTTCGCCGGGCTGCGCGAGCGGCACGACGCGCTCTTCGTCGCCACCGGCGTCTACAAGGCGCGCCGGCTGCAGGCGCCCGGCGCGGGGCTGCGCGGCATCGTACCCGCCCTCGCCTACCTGACCGCGAGCAACCGCGTCGGCTTCGGCGACCGGGTGCCCGAGTACGAGGACGGCACGCTGAACGCCGCCGGCAAGCACGTCGTGGTGGTGGGCGGCGGGGATACCGCCATGGACTGCGTGCGCACCGCCATCCGCCAGGGGGCGCTGTCGGTGAAATGCCTCTACCGCCGCGACCGCGCCAACATGCCCGGTTCGCAGCGCGAGGTGCAGCACGCCGAGGAGGAAGGTGTCGAGTTCGTCTGGCAGGCGGCGCCCGAGGCCTTCCTCGGCGACGGGCGGGTCCGGAAGGTGCGTGCCGTGCGCATGCGGCTCGGACCGCCGGACGCCACCGGTCGCCAGCGGCCGGAGCCGGTGCCGGGCTCCCGCTTCGACCTCGAGGCCGATCTCGTGATCGAGGCGCTCGGCTTCGATCCCGAGGACCTCGACACGATGTTCGACGAGCCGGAACTGCAGCTCACCCGCTGGGGCACGCTCCGGATCGACTGGCAGACGATGATGACCAGCCTCGAAGGGGTGTTCGCCGGCGGCGACATCGTCCGCGGCGCCTCGCTCGTGGTCTGGGGCATCCGCGACGGCCGCGACGCCGCGGCCGGCATCCACGACTGGCTGCAGGCGCGTGCCGCCGCGCCCGCACGCCGTCCCGCCCTCGCATCCTGACGGACGACCGACCATGAACGCCATCGAGACCGGAAGCCAGTTCGTCGAGCGCTACCGCCGCGACGTGGAGCGTCTCGTCGCGGCCGGTGCCTACGACCCGGCCTTCGAGCACGACGCCTGCGGGGTCGGGTGCGTGGTCGCCATCGACGGCACACCGCGCCGCGAAGTGGTCCTCAAGGCGATCCAGGCGCTCAAGGCGGTCTGGCACCGCGGCGCGGTCGACGCCGACGGCAAGACCGGCGACGGCGCCGGCATCCATCTGCAGATCCCGCAGGACTTCTTCCGCGAGCAGATCAAGGGGCCGCGCGACGACGGGCGTCTCGCCGTCGGCATGGTCTTCCTGCCGCGCAACAGCCTCGACCAGCAGGAGACCTGCCGCACGCTGGTCGAGAGCGAGGTGCTGCGCTTCGGCTACACGGTGCGCGGCTGGCGGCAGGTGCCGGTCGACACCTCGGTGATCGGCGAGAAGGCCGCCGCCACCCGGCCCGAGATCGAGCAGATCATCATCGGCAACCCGCGCGGCGTGCCCGACGACCGCTTCGAGCGCGAGCTCTACATCATCCGCCGGCGGATCGAGAAGCAGGCGCTCCGGGAGAACATCACCGACTTCTACATCTGCTCGCTGAGCTGCCGCTCGATCGTCTACAAGGGCCTGTTCCTGGCCGAACAGCTCGACAATTTCTATCCCGACCTCAACGACGAGCGCTTCGTCTCCAACTACGCGATCTTCCACCAGCGCTATTCGACCAACACCTGGCCCTCCTGGAAGCTGGCGCAGCCGTTCCGCGTGCTCGCCCACAACGGCGAGATCAACACGCTGCGCGGCAACGTCAACTGGATGAAGAGCCACGAGACGCGGATGTACGCCGAGGTCTTCGGGCCGTACAACGGCGATCTCGTGCCGGTGGTGCAGGCCGGCAGTTCCGACAGCGCCGCGCTCGATGCCGTCTTCGAACTCCTGACCCAGGCCGGCCGCCTGCTGCCGCTCGTCAAGACCATGCTGATCCCGCCCGCCTGGTCGCAGCGCATGGCCATGCCGCAGGCGCACAAGGACCTGTTCAGCTACTGCAACTGCGTCATGGAGCCGTGGGACGGGCCGGCGGCGGTGGTCGCCACCGACAGCCGCTGGGTGGTGGCCGGCATGGACCGCAACGGGCTCCGGCCGATGCGCTATTCGCGCACCCGCGACGGGCTGCTCGTGGTCGGCTCCGAGACCGGCATGGTGCCGCTGCCCGAGATGGACATCGTCGAGAAGGGACGCGTCGGGCCGGGCGAGGCCATCGGCGTCGACCTCGAGGCGGGCCGCTTCTACCGCGACTGCGAGCTCAAGGACTTCCTCGCGGCGCAGAAGCCCTACGGCCGATGGGTCGAGAACATCACCCGCGCCGAGACGCTCGTCGAGGGACGGCCGCTCGTGCCGGTGCAGTACGACCGCACCGAACTCCGCCGCCGCCAGGCGCTCTACGCCATCAGTCTCGAGGACATCGAGCTGATCCTCGCGCCCATGGTCACCGACGCCAAGGAACCGGTCGGCTCGATGGGCGACGACACGCCGCTCGCGGTGCTCTCGAAGCGCTACCGCGGCCTGCACCACTTCTTCCGCCAGCAGTTCAGCCAGGTCACCAATCCGCCGATCGATCCGCTGCGCGAATACCGGGTGATGAGCCTGAAGACGCGCTACGGCAATCTCGGCAACATCTGCGACGAGGATCCGAGCCAGACGGCGATCCTCGAGCTGTCGAGCCCGGTGCTCACGAGCCGCGAGTACGAGGCGGTGCTGGCCTATTTCGGCCCGAAGGTGCGCGTCCTCGACTGCACCTTCCCGGCCGACGGCTCGGAGAGCCTCCGGGACGCGCTCGAGCGGCTGCGCGCCGAGGCCGAGGAGGCGGTGCGCGGCGGCTCGGAGTCGCTCGTGCTGACCGACGAGCACGTCGGGCCGGAGCGCATGCCGATCCCGATGATCCTCGCGGTCGGGGCGGTGCACAGCCATCTCGTGCGCGTCTGGCTCAGGAGCTTCAGCTACCTCACCGTGCGCTCCGGCGAGTGCCTCGACGTGCACTACTACGCCGTTCTGATCGGCGTCGGCGCCACCGCGGTGCACGCCTATCTCACCGAAGCCGCGATCGTCGACCGTCATGCCCGCGGCCTGTTCCCGGGGCTCGACCTCGAGACCTGCCTCGCCCGCTATCGCGAAGCCGTCGAGCAGGGGCTGCTCAAGATCATGTCCAAGATGGGCATCTCGATCGTCAGCTCCTATCGCGGAGGTTACAATTTCGAGGCGATCGGCCTGTCGCGGACGCTCTGCCGCGAGTACTTCCCGGGCCTGCCGACGCGCATGTCGGGGATTGGGCTCACCGGCATCGCCAACCGGGTGCGGGCGCAGCACGCCCGTGCCTTCGGCGAGGCGGAACCGCCGATCGACGTGGGCGGCTTCTACCGCTACCGGCGTGGCGGCGAGACGCACGCGCTCGAGGCGCGCATCATCCACCAGCTGCAGCACGCCGTCGCCACCGACAGCTACCAGGCGTACAAGCGCTACGCCGAGATGGTGTATGCGCAGCCGCCGGTGGCGATCCGCGACCTGCTCGACTTCGACTACAAGCTGCCGCCGGTGCCGATCGACGAGGTCGAGAGCATCACCGAGATCAGAAAGCGCTTCGTCACCCCGGGCATGTCGCTCGGCGCGCTCTCGCCCGAGGCGCACGAGACGCTGACGATCGCCATGAACCGGATCGGCGCCAAGTCGGATTCGGGCGAGGGCGGCGAGGGGCGCGAGCGCTACCACCCGCGGCCGAACGGCGACAATCCGAACTCGCCGATCAAGCAGGTCGCCTCGGGCCGCTTCGGGGTGACGGCGGAATATCTGAACGCGGCCAAGGAGCTCGAGATCAAGATCGCCCAGGGTGCCAAGCCCGGCGAGGGCGGTCAGCTCCCCGGCTTCAAGGTGACGGTCGAGATCGCCCGGCTGCGGCACTCGACGCCCGGCGTCACCCTGATCTCGCCGCCGCCGCACCACGACATCTACTCGATCGAGGATCTGGCGCAGCTGATCTACGACCTCAAGCAGATCAACCCGGACGCGAAGGTCTGCGTCAAGCTGGTCTCGGAGGTCGGCATCGGCACCATCGCCGCCGGCGTCGCCAAGGCGAAGGCCGATGTCATCCTCGTCTCCGGCCACGTCGGCGGCACCGGTGCGAGCCCGCAGAGCTCGATCAAGTTCGCGGGCGCGCCCTGGGAGCTCGGCCTCTCCGAGACCCACCAGCTGCTGACCCTGAACCGGCTGCGTCACCGCGTCGTGCTCAGGACCGACGGCGGCCTCAAGACCGGCCGCGACATCGTCATCGCCGCCCTGCTCGGGGCGGAGGAGTACGGCATCGGCACGCTCTCGCTCGTGGCCATGGGCTGCATCATGGTCCGGCAGTGTCACAGCAACACCTGCCCGGTCGGTGTGTGCACCCAGCGCGAGGATCTGCGGGCGAAGTTCCGGGGTACGCCCGAGAAGGTCGTGAACCTCATGAGCTTCCTCGCCGAGGAGGTGCGCGAGATCCTCGCCTCGCTCGGGCTGCGCTCGCTCGACGAGGCGATCGGGCGCACCGATCTCCTGAAGCAGGTGAGCCGCGGCAGCCCCGATCTCGACGATCTCGACCTCAATCCGATCCTCGTGCAGGTGGATTCGGGCGGTCTGCCGCAGCGCTGCGCGATTCAGGGCCGCAACGAGGTGCCGGACACGCTCGATGCGCAGATCGTCCGCGACGCCCGGCCGGCCCTCGAAGAGGGCGAGAAGATGCAGCTGCAGTACAACGTGCGCAACGTGCACCGCGCCGTCGGCACGCGGCTCTCCTCGCACATCACCCGCCGCTTCGGCATGGACCGGCTCAGGCCGGGCCACATCACCGTGCGGCTCAGGGGCTCGGCCGGCCAGTCGCTCGGCGCCTTCGCCGTGCAGGGCCTCAAGCTCGAGGTCTTCGGCGATGCCAACGACTATGTCGGCAAGGGGCTCTCGGGCGGGACCATCGTCGTGCGGCCGCTCGTCTCGAGCCCGCTCGTCGCGCACGAGAACACGATCATCGGCAACACCTGCCTGTATGGTGCCACCGCCGGCAAGCTCTTCGCCGCCGGCCGGGCCGGCGAGCGGTTCGCCGTGCGCAATTCCGGTGCGGTGACGGTGGTGGAGGGCTGCGGCGACAACGGCTGCGAATACATGACCGGCGGGATCGCCGTCATCCTCGGTCCCGTCGGCGACAATTTCGCGGCCGGCATGAGCGGCGGCATGGCTTACGTCTGGGATCCGGAGGAGCAGCTGCCGCTCCGGATCAACAGCGACATGGTCGTCTACCACCGGCCGGAGGTCGACTATTACATCGACCAGCTGCGGGCGCTGATCGAAGAGCACCGGCAGGAGACGGGGAGCGCGCTCGCCGAGCGCATCCTGCTCGACTTCGACCGCGAGCTCGGCCGCTTCTGGCAGATCGTGCCGAAGGAGATGCTGGACAAGCTCGAGGTGGCGCCGCGGCGCGAGGCGGCGGCCGACCTTCGCGCCTGAGGCGTCCGCGGGGCGGGCGGCGCGGATCCTTGCCCGCCGCCCGCAGCCGTGCGAACGGCCGACCGGAGGTCGCGGAAGGCGGGCATGCAGGTCTGGTTCTGGGTCGGGCTCGGCAGCGCGCTCGGCGGGATCGCGCGCTATCTCGTCTCCGGTCTGGTGGCGCGGGCGATCGGCGAGACGTTTCCGTTCGGAACGCTGTTCGTCAACATCCTCGGCTCCTTCGTGATCGGCCTGTTCGCGGCCCTCACCGGCCCCGACGGGCGCCTGCTCGTCGACCCGCACATCCGCCAGTTCGTCGCGGTGGGCCTGTGCGGCGGCTTCACGACCTTCTCCTCCTTCAGCCTGCAGACCCTGGCGCTGGCGCAGGACGGGGAATGGGCGTATGTCGCCCTGAACGTGCTGGGTTCGGTCGCGAGCTGTCTCCTCGCCGTCTGGCTCGGCTGGCAGCTCGCGACCAGCATCAACCGGCTGCCCTGAGAGGACGCCCGTGCAGATCCCGCGCGATGCGCTGCTGCTCCGCATCTTCGTCGGCGAGGACGACCGCCACGACGGCCGGCCGCTCTACGAGGCGATCGTGCTCGAGGCCCGCGCGCGCCAGCTCGCGGGTGCGACGGTGCTCAGGGGGCCCATGGGTTTCGGCCGCTCGAGCCGGCTGCACACGGCGAAGATCCTCAGGCTCTCCGAGGATCTGCCGGTGGTGATCGAGATCGTCGATTCGGAGGAGAAGATCCGCGCCTTCCTCGAGGTGCTCGAACCGATGATGCCGAGCGGCCTCGTTACCCTCGAGAGGGTCCAGGTGATCCGCTACGGCGAGGGGCAACAGGACGGAGCCCCGCCGGCGGGCTGAACGGCCTCCGCCCGCGCTGAGTGCTTCCGGCCGTTGCGGCAGGCGGCGCCGCGGGCGCAGGGTCGCCGGGCGGCGCGCGGCGGCGCGCTCAGGCCCGGGTGAGGGTGGCGGACCGCGGCCGCGCGCCGGGCGGGACGACCACGACCGCCGGGTCGTCCGAATACAGCCGTTCGACGAGATCGGACCGGTTGCGCAGGACGGCCCGCTGGTTGATCGAGCCCTTGTCGGTGACTTCGCCGAGGTCGAAGGACAGGGGCTCAGCGAGGAAGAGCGCGCGGACCACGCGCGAGGCCGAGCCGGTGGCAGCGGCGGCGTGGGCCGAAAGCCGTTCCGCGAGCGCCCGGCGCACGGCCGGATGCGCGAGGAGGGCCGCAGTCTCGCCGATCTCTTCGCCCACGATGCGCCGCAGGCCCGCGAGATCGGGCACGAGCAGGGCGCCGAGCTCCTCGCGGTTCTCGCCGGCGATCACCGCGTCCCGCGCGAGGCCGCGCAGATCCCGGAGCAGCTTCGCCCGCACCTCGCCCACCAGCACCCAGGTGCCGGAAGCGAGCTTGAAGTTCTCGGCGAGCCGGCCGGCGTAGAAGAAACCGGCCTCGGGCCGGCCCGGCAGGGCGAAGGTGACGGCATCGCCGAAACGGTAGAACCCCTCCTCGTCGAAGGCGGCGGCGGTGAGCTCCGGATCGCGCCAGTAGCCCGGGGTGACGGAGGGGCTCTTCACCCGTGCCTCGTAACGGCCGTCCCCGACCGGGACCAGTTTCAGGGTCACCCCGTGCGCAGGGATGCCGATGTTGCCGGGACGCTCCTGCCGCTCCGTGCACATGAGGGCGAACGGCCCGGTCTCGGTCGAACCGAAGCCGGTGCACAGCAGCACGCCGCCGGGCACGCTCGCCTCCGCGAGGCGCATCAGTCGGTCCCAGACCGGCTGGCTCATGTCCGCTCCGGCGTACATCATCATCTGCAGCCGGGCGAAGAAGCGCTGCCGCAGCTCCGGATCGCGCTCGAGCGCCTCGGCCAGCATGAGGTAGCCGACCGGGACGTTGAAGTACCAGGTGGGCGAGATCTCGCGCAGATTCCCGATGGTGCGGTGGAAAAGCTCGGGGACCGGACGGCCGTCGTCGATCCAGTAGGTGCCGCCGTTCCAGATCACCATGTTGAACACCTTGTTGCCGGCGGCGGTATGGTTCCAGGGCGCCCAGTCGACGACGACGGGCGGGGTGTCGGCGAGGAAGGCGTAACATTGCAGCACCATCTGCTGGTTGGTGCACAGCATGCGCTGCGTCTGGATCACCGCCTTGGGCGCGCCGGTGGTTCCGGACGTGAAGAGGAACTTGGCGATCGTGTCCGGGCCGACGGCGGCGTGCGCCGCATCCACTTCCGGACCGGCGGGTGTGGCGGCGAGGTCGTCGAACCGCAGCGTCGGTCGGTCGGGAACCTCACCCTCGACCGCCACCACCGGGATGGACGGATCGAACACCTCGGCGATCGCCGGCGCGAACCGTCCGGCCTCCTCGGCGAACAGCATGCCGGGCGTGAGCTGCCGCGCGATCTGGCGCAGCTTCGCGAAGGGGCTGCCGGTGAGTGCATAGGCGGGCGCGATCGCCGCCGACGGAATGCCGACGTGCTGGGCGGCGAGCGCCATGAGCGCGTGCGCGATGCTGTTGCCGGAGAGGATCAGCAGCGGACGCTCGACCGACAGGCCGCGGGCGAGCAGGCCGGCGGCGATCGCACGGATGCGCGCGAACGCCTCGCCGTAGGTGAGCGTACGCCAGCTGCGGTCCGGCGCGCGCTCGGCCATCCAGATCCGCCCGGGCGCCACCCGCGCCCAGTGGGCGAAGCGTTCGCCGATGCAGCGCGGACAGGGTGCGAGCGGCTCCTCCTGCCAGACCAGCACGGTACCGTCCGCCCGGACGCGGCTGCGCACGCTCGGCGTCCAGAGCCGGGGCGTCCGCCGGACCTCGGCCATCCTCCCCTCCTCCACCGAACCTGCCTCGCATCTTGACCGCCGCTCCGAATTTTGTCTACTCGGAAACAGTTCCGGGCGGCCCCGACCGCACGAGGAGGCACCGTGACCCGAGCCGCCGACGAACCGCTCGTGACCTACGAACTCCGCGGCGAAGTCGCGGTGCTCACGCTCGACCGGCCGGACAAGCGCAACGCCATCAGCGACGCGGTGGTCGAGGCCCTCGCCGTTTCGGTCCTGCGGGCGCGGCGCGAGGCGAAGGCGGCCGTGCTGCGTGGCAGCGGGCCGCATTTCAGCGCCGGCCTCGACCTCGGCGAGCATGTCGAGAAGCCGCTCGCGGACGCGCTCGCCGGATCGCGTCGCTGGCACGAAGTCTTCGGCCTGATCGAACGTGGCCCGATCCCCTTCGTCGCGGCGCTCGCCGGGGCCGTGGTCGGGGGCGGGTTCGAGCTCGCCGCCGCGACGCACATCCGGGTCGCCGACGAGACCGCCTTCTTCGCCCTGCCCGAAGGATCCCGCGGCATCTTCACCGGCGGCGGCGGTTCGGTACGCATCGCGCGGCTCATCGGGGCCGCGCGCATGGCCGACATGATGCTCACCGGGCGCAGCGTCGGCGCGCGCGAGATGGAGCGCTGGGGCGGTGTCGGCTACCTCGTGCCCGAGGGTCGGGCGTTCGAGAAGGCGTTCGAGCTGGCGCAGCGGACCGCCCGCAACGCGCCGCTGTCCAACTGGGCGGTGCTCAACGCCCTGCCGCGCATCCAGGACATGGCGGCCGACGACGGCCTGTTCACCGAATCGCTGATGTCGGCGCTGGTCTCGGCGACACCCGAGGCGAGGGAGCGGCTTCGCGCCTTCCTCGAGAAGCGGGCGGAGCGGGTGCGGGCGCCGGACGATGAGTGAGCGGGCGTGGCTGCGGGCGGTCGAACCGGCGCCGCGGAAGGATCCCGCGGAGGTGGTCCGCCTCGGGCCGCTGCGCGAGTCTCTCGGCTTTCTGCTGCGGCTCGCCCAGCTCTCCGCGTTCCGCGACTTCTTCGAGGATCTCGGGCCGCTCGGCGTGCGACCGGGCGAACTCTCGGTCCTGCTGCTGATCGGCGAGAACCCGGGCATCCGCCAGGGGGTGCTCGCGCGACGGCTCATGATCAAGCGTGCGCACATGACCAAGATGGTGCGGTCGCTGGAAAAGGCCGGGCTCGTCCGCCGCACGGTTCCGGCCAGCGACCGGCGCTCGGCCGAGCTGTGGCTCACCGAGCGTGGGCGGCTTCGGGTCGCGGAGCTGCGCGAGCCCTTTCTCGCCCACGAGCGGCGGCCCGCCCCCGGCCTGACGCGGGCCGAAGAGGCGCAGCTGCGCGAACTTCTGCGCAGATATCTGGGGCTTGCGGCGGAGGAGGGGCGATGACGGCGCGCATCGACTTCGACCGGATCGTCGCGTTCGACTTCCACACCCACGCCGAAGAGCCCTGCCAGGTGCCGCGCGACGACGGCTACGACCGCTTCCAGGCGGCGATGGCGGCCTACTTCCGCAATCCCGCGGGCGCGCGCGGCATGATGCCGACGATCGGGGAGACTGCCGCCTACTATCGCGAGCGCCGGCTCGCGGCGGTCATCTTCCCGGTCGACGCCGAACGGGAGACCGGGTTCCGGCGCTACGCCAACGAGGAGGTGGCCCGGATCGCCGCCGAACATCCGGACGTGCTCGTGCCCTTCGCCTCGATCGATCCGGCGAAGGGGCGGGCGGGCGCCCGCGAGGCGCGGCGGCTCGTGCGCGACTTCGGCGTGCGCGGGTTCAAGTTCCACCCCACCATGCAGGGCTTCTTCCCGAACGACCGGATGGCCTGGCCGCTGTACGAGGCGATCGCCGAAGAAGGCGCCATCGCCCTGTTCCACACCGGCCAGACCGGAGTCGGGGCCGGCATGCGGGGCGGCATGAACATGCGTCTCAAATATTCCGACCCGATCCACATCGACGATGTCGCCGCCGACTTTCCCGACATGCCGATCGTCCTCGCGCATCCGTCGTTTCCCTGGACCGAAACCGGTCTGGCCATCGCCCAGCACAAGCCCAACGTGTACATCGACATGTCCGGCTGGTCGCCGAAGTATTTTCCGCAGATTTTTGTCCACTATGCCAACACGATACTGAAACACAAGATGCTTTTCGGCTCGGACTGGCCAGCCATCACCCCCGACAGATGGCTCGCGGACTTCGAGACCATCGGCATAAGGGACGAAGTCAAACCGCTGATCCTCAAGGAGAACGCGCGCCGCCTGCTCGGCTTCTGATCATCCCAGCCAAGGACAAGGGAGGACTTCCATGCGACTTCGCAGACGCAGCCTGATGGCGGTCGTGCTTCTGGCCGCCCTCGCGCCCGCCGCAGCCGGGGCCGCCCGTGAACTGCGCATCGCCTCGGGCGTGCCACCGGCCCATCCGGCCACGAGCCACCTCTACGGCGCCTTCCAGAAGTTCGTCGCCGAGGAGTCGGGTGGCGCGATCACGGCCACGATGTTCGGTCCCGAGGTGGTCGGCCTGCGGCAGATGAAGGATGCGCTGCAGACCGGGCTCGTCGACATCGGTAACTTCCTGCCGCTGTACTTTCCGGCCGAGCTGCCGAACTTCGCGCTCGCGGGCGAGCTGTCCCTGTCGGCGCGGGACCCGCACGCGGTGGCGGCGGCGCTCACCGAGTACACCGTGAACTGCGAGAGCTGCCTCGCCGAGCAGGTCGCCCTCGGCATGGTCTATCTCGGCTCCGGCTCGTCGGATCCCTACGCGCTGCTGACCCGGGTGCCGGTGCGCACGGCCGAGGATCTGCGCGGGCTGCGGCTGCGCTCGGGCGGTGCGCCCTACTCGCGGTGGGCCGAGCATTTCGGGGCGGTGCCGGTGGCGCTGAGCGTGCTCGAGACGTTCGAGGCGATGAGCCAGGGCACGATCGACGGCTCGATGGCTTCGGTCGGCGATCTGCTGTCGTTCCGGCTGGTGGAACTCGTCAAGGCCGTCACCCGCGTGCCGCTCGGCACCTACTTCTCGACGTCCAACTTCGCCACCGCCAGGGCCACCTGGGACTCGCTCACGGTCGAGGAACGGATCGCCGTCGCGCGTGCCGCCAACCGCGCCAACGCCTCCTTCACCCAGCGCTGGGGCTACGATTTCCCGAAAATCGCGGTCGAGGCGGCGCAGAAGGCCGGCATCGAGTTCGTCGAGGCCGATCCCGCCCTGGTCGAGGCGGCGCGGGCGTTCGCCATCGAAGACCGCGCCAATGCCGCGCGGATCGCCAGGGAGCGCTTCGGCATCGCCGACGCCGACCAGCGGGTCGCGGCCTTCGTCGCCGTGCTCGAGAAGTGGGAGAAGATCTCGGCCGAACTCGGCCACGAGGAACAGGCGATGGCGCAGCGCGTGTGGGACGAGGTCTGGAGCAAGGTGGACTTCGCCACCTACGGCCAGTGACGGCCGGCCGTGGGCACTGCCGGGCCGGCGGTTCGTAGCCGGCCCCGGCGGCTGCGGAGTGCCGCGATGGAACGCCTCGAACGCATCGCCGATCGCACGGCCCGGCTGCTCGCGCTCGCAGGCTCCGTCGGTCTGCTCGCCCTTCTGATCCACGTGACGGCGGACGTCCTCGCCCGCGATCTGCTCGGCCGGCCGATCCCCGCCACCAACGAGATCGTCTCGAACTACTACATGGTGCTGATCGCCTTCCTGCCGCTCGCCTGGGTCGAACAGCGCCGGGCCATGGTGACGGTCGAACTGCTCGAGCCACTCGTCGGTCCGCGGCTGCGCGATCTGTCCGACCGGCTCGTGGCCCTCCTCTCGAGCCTCGTCTACGGCACGATCGCCTGGGTCACCTGGTCGGATGCCATGCGCGCGTTGCGGGTCGGTTCCTTCGTCGACGTCCTCGGCCACGCCGTGCCGATGTGGCCGACCGCCTTCCTGCCGCCGGCGGGCTTCGTCCTCGCCTGTCTCGTCACCCTGCTGCGGGCATTCGCGCCCGCCGCCGGAGCCTCCCGTCCATGAGCATCGGCGCCGGGTTCGCCGGCATCTGCGCGCTGGTGCTGCTGCTCGTGTGCCGGGTACCGGTGGCGGTGGCGCTCTGCGCCGTTTCCTTCGCCGGCATCGCGTCGCTGCTGGGCCTGCGACCGGCGCTCGGCGTGCTGGCCAACACCCCCTACAGTTTCGTCGCCAGCTGGACGATGAGTGCCGTGCCCATGTTCCTGCTCATGGGCTTCGTCGCCTGGCACGCGGGGCTCACGTCCGGACTGTTCGATGCCGCCCGCGCGCTGCTGCGACGCGTGCCGGGGGCGCTCGCGATCTCGGCGATCTTCGCCTGCTCGGGCTTCGCCGCCGTGTGCGGCAGCTCGCTCGCGACCGCGGCATCGATGGGCCGGATCGCTATCCCGGAGATGATCCGGGCGGGATACGCGCCGTCGCTCGCGGCCGGCGCCATCGCGGCGGGCGGCACCATCGGCGCGCTCATCCCCCCGTCGATCCTGATGATCCTCTACGGCGTCTTCGCCGAGACCTCGATCACCAGGGTGTTCCTCGGCGGCATCGGCGTCGGGCTCCTGACCGCCTTCGGCTATGCGCTCGTCGTGCTCCTGCTCGCCCGCCTGCGCCCCGATCTGGTGCCGCCGCGGCCGCCCGGCGAGGACGTCTCCGCGGGCGCGGTGCTCGCCGGAGTGTGGCCGGTGCTGGTGCTCGTGGTCGTGGTCTTCGGCGGTCTCTTCTCCGGCCTCTTCACCGCCACCGAGGCGGGGGCGATCGGTGCCGCCGGGGCGTTTCTCTGCGCCGCCCTCACCGGACGGCTCACGCCGGCGATGGTGAGCCGCTCGCTGCTCGAGACGCTGATGACGACGGCCTCGCTCCTGATCATCGGCGTCGGTGCGACAATGTTCACCCGCTTTCTCGGCATCACCGGGCTCTCGGGCTTCGTCGCGGCCGCGGTCGGGTCGGCGGACTTCGGCCATGTCGGCCTGCTCGCCATGATCGCCCTCGTCTATCTCCTGCTCGGCATGGTCATGGAGCCGATCGGCGCCATGCTCGTGACCCTGCCGGTGCTGCTGCCGCTTCTGAACGCGCAGGGGATCGATCCGGTCTGGTTCGGCGTGTTCGTCGTCAAGCTGCTCGAGATCGGCATGATCACGCCGCCGGTCGGCCTCAACGTGTTCGTGATCCGCGGCATCGCCCCGCCGGAGCTGTCGACGGCCCGGATCTTCGCGGGCGTGCTGCCGTTCCTCGTCTCGGACCTGCTGGTCGTGGTGCTGATGGGGCTGTTCCCGGGGATCGTCACCCTGCTCGCCGGATCCGGCTGAGCCGGGCGCCGCGACCCGGTCAGACAGGCCGCGGCGGACCCGGGAACACCCGGCCTTCGAACAGTTTCCGCGCCGTGCGCAGGACACCTGCACCGGTGACCCGGCCGTCCTCGAGCTCGAGCAGGACCTCGAGCGTTCCGGTCGGATGTTCGACCCGGAACGGCCCCTCCCGTGGCGGCCTCGCCACCGATGCCGCCGGGCTCCCGGGCAGGAGGCACGCGGTCGCCACGCTCACCGCCGCGAACACGCCGATCGCCTCGTGCACCCGATGCGGAATGAAGCTCCGGGTGGCGACGGCACCGCCGCGCCGCGGCGCGGAGACCAGCACCATCTTGGGCACGGACTTGCGGGCGACATCGCCGAGGTTCATGCGCGGCCCGCATTCGAGCCGGATCGCCTCGATGCGCCCCTTCAGCGCCCCGTCCGCCTCCAGCACCTCCGGCGGTTCGTCGCCCGCGAGCCCGAGATCGGCCGCCCGCATCACGACACAGGGCATGCCGTTGTCGACGAGCGTGCACGCCACGCCCAGGATCCTGTCGACGGCCCGGCCGGTCGGCAGCAGCGCGCCGCAGGTCGAACCCGCGATGTCGCGGAAGAAGAGCGGCACCGGCGCGTGGGTGCCGGGAACGCCGTCGATCCGGGCGTCGCCCGCATAGGAGACGCGGCCGCCCGGGGTGGAGATCCGCGCGAGCGCCACCTCGCCGGTGTTGAGCTGGTGGATCCGCACCTCGGTGGTGCCGTCGCGCGCCGGCACCAGTCCGCGCTCGATCGCGGCCGGCCCCACCGCGGCGAGGATGTTGCCGCAGGGCTGGGCGTCGCTCACGAGCGGCCGGTCGACGAAGACCTGGAGGAAGAGATAGTCGACATCGGCATCGGGCCGGCTCGGCGGCCCGAGAATCGCGACCTTGGAGGTGAGCGGGTCGCCACCGCCGATGCCGTCGATCTGGCGGACATCCGGGCTGCCCATGATCCGCAGCAGCAGCGCGTCGCGCGCGGCCGGATCGGCCGGGAGATCGGAGGCGAGGAAGACGGCGGCCTTGGATGTGCCGCCGCGCATCCACAGGCAGGGGATGCCCTCCTCCACGAGGGCTGTCGGGTCCTCGGCCACGGTCGGACCGCTCACACGTACCTCAGTCCCTTGGCCGCCAGTTTCTCGCGCATGCCGTAGATGTCGAGGCCGAGCTCGCCGGCGGCGAGGCGGGCGCGCACCGCATCCTCCTTCGCCACGCGGGCCCTCGCGGCCCCGAGCACCTCGGCGGCCTTCTCGCGCGGGACGACGACGACTCCGTCGTCGTCGGCCACCACCACGTCGCCGGGGCGGACGAGGCGGCCACCGCACACGAGCGGCAGGTTGACGTCGCCCAGGGTCTCCTTGACCGTCCCCTGCGCGGAGATCGCCTTCGACCAGACCGGGAAGCGCATCCGCTCGAGCTCGGCGACATCGCGGCAGCCGGCCTCGATGACGAGCCCGCGCACGCCGCGTGCCCGGAGCGAAGTGGCGAGCAGCTCGCCGAAATAGCCGTCCTCGCACGGACTCGTCGGTGCGACCACCAGGATGTCGCCCTCGCGGCACACCTCGACGGCGACGTGGATCATGGTGTTGTCACCCGGGGCGACGCTCACCGTGACCGCCGATCCCGCGATCCGGGCGCCGCGCCAGACCGGACGCAGGCCCGTGTGCAGGAGCCCGCTCCGGCCCTGCGCCTCGCAGACGGTGGCCACCCCGAAGCCGGCGAGCGCATCGAGCAGTTCGAGCGGCGGACGTTCGATCGTCCGCACCACCACGCCCGTCATGCCAGCGCCTCCACCACCTCCGGGAACAGCCGCATGTAGCCTTCGCCATAGGTCACGCGGCGGTCGGAATTGCGGCTCGCCTGGGCCCCGCGCTGCAGGGCCACGCGGGTGTAGTACTCCCAGAGATGCTCCTGTCCCGCCATCGCCTCGATGGCCTGCCGCTTCTGCTCCCAGACGGGTGTGATGTCGAGCAGCACATCCGGCCGCCAGTGGCACTGCTCGGGCTGGTGCGGCTCGAAGAAGAACACCGGCGGCGCGCCGATGACCGGCAGGTCGGGACGGTGGCCGTGGGCCTGGGCGACGATGCGCGCCTCCTGCGCGAGGCGGCTCGCGAGCGGGTGATCGAAGTTGTAGGGATCCTCGGGCGGATGGGTGAGCACGAAGGACGGCCGCAGCTCGCGGTAGAGGTCGGCGAGCCGGTACAGCACCCCGTCGTCGAACCGCAGCGGGTAGTCGCCGAGATCCCAGAACCGGACCTCGGCCCCGAGGATGGCGGCGGCCTTCTCCGCCTCGGCACGGCGGCTGCGCTTCACCCCGTCGAGGGTCGTGCCGGGCCGCCGCCACAGCTTCGCGGACTCGCCCCGCTCGCCGAAGGACAGGCAGACCACCACGATCCGGAAGCCGCGCGCGGCGTGGAGCGCGATCGCTCCCCCGGCACGCCAGACGAAATCCGCCGAATGGGCGCTGACGACGAGCGCCGTGGGTGTCGTTCCGTTCATCTCCGCTGGTCTCCCGATCGCGACCGGATGTCCGGGGCCGTGGCCCCGTCTCCGCCGTCCGCCCAGTAGAGGCGGGTCGGATTGTGCACGAGAAGGGCTTCGAGGAGGTCCGGCCGTGGCGCGATCTCGGCGAGCAGGTCGACGAGCTCGCCGTCGTCCGGGATCGACCGGATGTTGGGATGGGGCCAGTCGGTGCCCCAGAGCACGCGGTCGGGGAAACGGGCGACGAGGCTCCGCGCGAACGGCACGGCATCGGCCCAGGGCGGGCCCGTCCGCGAGATGCGCTCGACGCCGCTCACCTTCACCCAGAAGCGGGGATCCTCGAGCAGCTCCAGGAGCAGCCGGAAGGGCTCCTGATCCGGACCCCGTGCGGCATCGATCCGTCCCATGTGGTCGATCACGACCGGCACGGGCAGAATCCGGAGCAGAGGTGCGAGCTCCGGCAGGCGGTCGGCGTCGAAATGGACGACGAGGTGCCAGCCGAGGGGCCGGATCTTCTCCGCCAGCGTGCGGACGGCATCGAACGGGGCATCGGGCCCGAGATGGCGCACGAAGTTGAAGCGCAGGCCGCGGATGCCGCCCGCGTGCAGTGCGGCGAGCTCTTCGGACGTGACGTCGGCGGCGACCATCGCCACGCCCCGCCAGCGGCCGCCGGACCAGGCGATGGCATCGAGCAGCGCCGCATTGTCGGTGCCGTGGCAGCTCGCCTGCACCAGCACGGCGCGCTCGAAGCCGAGACGACGGTGCAGGCCGGCGAGCAGCTCCCGCGGTGCATCGACCGGCGTGTAGCGGCGGCCGGGCGCAAAGGGAAAGCGCGCCGCCGGCCCGAAGACGTGGCAGTGGGCATCACAGGCGCCGGGCGGCAGAACGATGCGCGGCCGGCGCGGCGAGGGGTGGAAGGTGCGCACCGGCCCGTCCGCGGCCGCCGTGCCGCTGGCCACCGACCCGGAGCCGATCACGTCCCGCCGCTCCCGACCGGTCTCATGCACGCCCGCCCGTCGGCTGCGGACCGGGAGCCGGAGGCGTGCCGTGGGTGTGGAAGGTCTCGATGGTCCTGAGACCCCAGGCCTGTCCCTTCTTCCGTTCCGCCTCGGTCCAGACCACCGGCTGCCAGTCCGGGGCCAGCACGAGGCGCGCGCCGGCGTTGGCGAGCTCGACACGGTTGCCGGCCGGTTCCCAGACGTAGAGGAAGAAGGTGCCCTGGATGGCGTGCTTGTGCGGGCCGGTCTCGATGTGCACGCCGTTCTGGAGGAAGATGTCGGCGGCGCGCAGAATGTCCTCCCGCTGGTCGGTGGCGTAGGTGACGTGGTGCAGGCGGGCGCGTGCGCCCGGCACATGGTCTTCGGTGACCGCCAGATCGTAGCTCTTGTTGTTGACGGTGAACCAGCAGCCGCCGAGGCGGCCGTTGTCGAGCTGGATCATCTCGGTCACCCGGGCCCCGAGACAGGTCTCGACGAACGTCCGGAATTCGCGGACATCGGGGGCCAGCAGGTTCAGATGGTCGAGCCGCCGCGGCGCGGCCCCGGTGAAGGCGGAGGCCGTGTTCTTGAGCGCCGGCCGGTCGTCGTCCGCGGGACGGTACCATTCGGTTTCGTAGTAGAGTTCGAAGACGTGCCCGGCCGGGCTCTCGAAGCGGAAGGCCGGCCCGTGGCCCCGCTCGCCGTCGATCCAGCCGAGCACGCGACAGCCGGACTGCTCGATCGACCGCACCCGGCGCAGGAGCGCTTCGGGCGAAACCGCCCGGTAGGCGATGTGCCCGACGCCCGTGGTGTGGTGGCGGGTGAGCAGGAGCGTCGAGAATTCGTAGTCGTCCCAGGCCCGCAGCCACGCCCGGCCGTCCTCGAGTGCGGAGAGCTTCAGCCCGTAGACGCGGGTGAAGAAGTCGAGACTTTCGGCGAAGCGGTCCGTGTAGAGTTCGACGTGGCCGAGATGGGCGACGTCGAAAGCGGGATGGGTCGGCACTGCCATCTCGTTCCTCCCGGACCGCGAGGGCGCGCCTCCGGGCCCGGCCGGTTGAAGCTGTCGCCACTCCTGCCCGCAAAACCTCTCGCGGGCAATTCGGAAGGCCGCAACCGACCATAAGCCCGGGCTGGAGCGGCTGGCGAAGCCGCGCGTCGGGGTGCAGATCTCCCGTGGGTCCGGGCATGGAGACGGGGTCATGCATGCTGGCAGCGCACCGCAGGCGATCGCGTTCACCGGTTTCGGCGAAGTCGCGACGAGCTTCCTCACCGGTTGGGCGGACCGACGACCGCAGGCGGTCTCGGCCTTCGACATCGCGACCGACGATCCCGCCCGCCGCGAGGGCATGCTCGCGCGCTATCGGCAGTTCGGGGTGCGCGGCTGCGGCAGTCCGGAGGAAGCACTCGCGGGTGCGGCGCTGGTGTTCTCGGTGGTCACGGCCGACCAGGCCCTCGAAGCCGCGCGCCGGGCGGCACCGTTCCTCGCTCGCGACACTCTCTGGCTCGACTGCAACTCCTGCGCGCCCCGGACCAAGCGCCTCGCGGCGACGCTGATCGAAGGGGCCGGCGGCCGCTACGTCGATGTGGCGATCATGGCGCCCGTGCGCCCGCAGCGCCACCGCGTGCCGCTCCTCCTCGCCGGGCCGCACGCGCAGGAAGCGGCCGCACGGCTGCGCGCCCTCGACATGCGCCCGGAGGTGGTGGGACCGGAGGTCGGCCAGGCGGCCGCGGTCAAGATGCTGCGCTCGGTCGTGATCAAGGGGCTCGAGGCGCTGACCGCGGAATGCCTGCTCGCCGCCCGCCGCGCGGGGGTCGAGGAGGCGGTCCTCGCCTCGCTCGAACGATCCGATCCCGACATCGCCTGGCGGCGCCGCGCGGTCTACAATCTCGAGCGCATGATCGTGCACGGCCGGCGGCGGGGTGCGGAGATGCGCGAGGTGGCGGAGACGGTCGAGGCGCTCGGGCTTCCGGCGGCGATGAGCAGCGCCTGCGCGGCCTGGCAGGAACGGATCGGCGCCCTCGGCCTCGACCCCGGTCCGGACGGGCTCGCCGCACGTCTCGACCGTGTCCTCGAAGCGCTTTGAGGCTCGCCCGCAACCTCCGGCATCTGCGCCTGTTCCTCGCCGTCGCCGAACTCGGCTCGCCGACGGCGGCGGCGGCCCGCTGCCGGGTGTCGCAGCCCGCCGTGACCCAGGCCATCGCGCGGCTCGAGCGCGACGCCGGCGGTCCGCTGTTCGAGCGCCGTCGCCGCGGTTTCGTCCCCGGGCCGCGCGGACGCGTCCTCGAGGCCCGTGTGCGGCGGGCGCTCGAACGGCTCGATGCGGCGCTCGCCGCCGTCGCGCCGAGGCTGCGGCTGACGGCGACGACGCCGCGCCTGCGCGCCCTCGTGGCCGTGGTCGAGACGGGGAATTTCACGCTCGCCGCGCACGCGCTCGGCCTCGCCCAGCCGACCGTCCACCGCGCCGTGTCCGAACTCGAACAGGAGGCCGGTCGCCGGCTGTTCGCGCGCACGGCCGCGGGTCTCGTGCCGACCCGCGCCTGCGCCGATCTCGCCGCCGCCGTCCGTCTCGCCTTGGCCGAACTCGACCAGGCGGAGGCGGACCTCGCCGAGTTCGACGGCCGCGACGGCGGCCGGGTGGTGATCGGCGCCCTGCCGCTTTCGCGTTCCTTCCTGCTGCCCGAGGCCCTCGTCCGTTTCCGCGCGCTGCGGCCGACGCAGCCCGTCTCCGTCTACGACGGCCGCTACGGCGACCTCCTGCAGGGGCTGCTGCGGGGCGAGATCGATTTCCTGATCGGTGCGCTGCGCGCGCCCCCGCCGGTCCCCGAGGTGGTGGAGGAGGTGCTGTTCGCCGACCGGCTCGTGGTGCTCGCCCGCCCCGGCCATCCGCTCGCCGGTCGGCCCCTGGTGGAGCCAGCCGAACTCGTCGCCGCCCCCTGGGTGGTGCCGCGTGCCGGCACGCCGGCCCGGGCCTCCTTCGATGCCATGTTCGCGGGACGCGGTCTGCCCGCGCCTTCGAGCATCCTCGAATGCGGCTCGATCCTGCTCATGCGCGAGCTCCTGCGGCAGAGCGACATGCTCGGCTGCATCTCCGAGCATCAGGCGCGCGCCGAGATCGCCTGCGGCCTGCTCGTCCGCGTTCCGGTCGCCGATGCCTGGCCGGAACGGCCGATCGGCCTGACGCTGCGCGCGGGCTGGGTACCGACCCGCGCCCAGGCGCTCATGCTCGAACTCCTGCGCGCCTGCGCCGGCCGATGCCGCGGCAGCTGACGGAGAGGGTGCCGCCGCGGCCTGCGGGAGGTCGCGACCGCTCTGCCGCCGAAACGACGACCCCCGGCCGGGGCGGGCCGGCCGGGGGTGCGGCGGATCCGTGACGGCCGGTATGGCTCAGCGGTGGAGATCGAAGCGGTCGAGCTCCATCACCTTGTGCCAGGCGCGGACGAAGTCGCGCACGAACTTCTCGCCGGCGTCGTCGCTGCCGTAGACCTCGCACAGCGCGCGGAGCTGCGCATTGGCGCCGAAGACGAGGTCGAGACGCGTCGCCGTCCAGCGCAGCTCACCGGTCTTCCGGTCGCGGCCCTCGTAGTGGCCGTCGACCTTCTGCCACTCGATGCCCATGTCGAGCAGGTTGACGAAGAAGTCGTTGGTGAGCTGGCCCGGCCGGTCGGTGAACACGCCGTGGCGGCTGTTGCCGAAATTCGCCCCGAGTGCGCGCATGCCGCCCACGAGCACGGTGAGCTCCGGTGCCGTGAGCTTGAGGAGCTGCGCCTTGTCGACCATCAGATGCTCGGGGTCGCAGGGCGGGGTGCCCTTCACATAGTTGCGCATGGCATCGACCTGCGGCTCGAGCGGCGCGAAGGAATCCGCGTCGGTGAGCTCCTGGGTCGTGTCCATGCGTCCCGGCGTGAACGGCACCTCGACGTCGAAGCCGGCGTCCCGCGCCGCCTTCTCGACCGCGGCGCAGCCGCCGAGCACGATCGTGTCGGCGAGCGACACCTTCTTGCCGTTCGTGAGCGTCGCCTCGAAGCGCTTCCTCACCTCGTCGAGCGTCGAAAGCACGCGCTGCAGGGTCTCGGGTTCGTTCACCTCCCAGTCCTTCTGCGGCGCGAGCCGGATGCGGGCGCCGTTGGCGCCGCCGCGCTTGTCGGAATCGCGGTAGGTCGAGGCCGAGGCCCAGGCGACATAGACGAGATCGCGTACCGACAGGCCGGAGGCGAGGATCTCCTGCTTCAGCCGTTCGATCTCGCTCGCATCGATCACTGGATGGTCGCGCGGCGGGATCGGATCCTGCCAGATCAGGTCCTCTTTCGGCACTTCCGGGCCGAGGTAGCGGATCTTCGGCCCCATGTCGCGGTGGGTGAGCTTGAACCAGGCGCGCGCGAACGCGTCGGCGAAGACGTCCGGGTTCTTCCAGAAATGCCGCGAGATCTTCTCGTAGGCGGGATCGAACCTGAGCGACAGATCCGTCGTCAGCATCGTCGGCCGGTGCTTCTTCGCCGGGTCGAACGGATCCGGGATGATCTCCGGCGCGTCCTTCGCCACCCACTGCCAGCCGCCGGCCGGGCTCTTCGTCAGCTCCCACTCGTAACCGAAGAGGAGCTCGAAGAAGTCGTGGTTCCACCGCGTCGGCGAGCGGGTCCAGGTGACCTCGAGGCCGCTCGTGTAGGTGTCCGGGCCCTTGCCCGAGCGGTAGCTGTTCTTCCAGCCGAGGCCCATCTGCTCCACCGGCGCACCTTCGGGCTCCGGGCCGACATGGCTCGCCGGACAGGCGCCATGCGTCTTGCCGAAGGTGTGGCCGCCCGCGATCAGCGCCACCGTCTCCTCGTCGTTCATCGCCATCCGCGCGAAGCTCTCGCGGATGTCCCGTGCCGCCGCGACCGGATCGGGATTGCCGTCCGGGCCTTCCGGATTGACGTAGATCAGGCCCATCTGGATGTTGGCGAGCGGGTTCATGAGTTCACGCTCGCCGGTGTGACGGCGGTCGCCGAGCCACTCCTCCTCCGGTCCCCAGAACACCGACTCGTCCGGCTCCCAGACGTCGGCGCGGCCACCGCCGAAACCGAAGGTCCGAAAGCCCATCGATTCGAGCGCGACGTTGCCGGCGAGGATCATCAGATCCGCCCAGGAGATGCGGCGGCCGTACTTCTTCTTGATCGGCCACAGCAGCCGGCGCGCCTTGTCGAGATTGGCGTTGTCGGGCCAGCTGCTCTCCGGCGGGAAGCGCTGCTGGCCGAGGCTCGCGCCGCCGCGGCCGTCGGCGATCCGGTAGGTGCCGGCGGCGTGCCAGGCCATGCGGATGAACAGGCCGCCATAGTGCCCGAAATCGGCCGGCCACCAGTCCTGCGACTGCGTCATCAGCGCCCGCAGGTCTTCCTTGAGAGCCCGGTAGTCGAGCTTCGCGAACTCCTTCGCGTAGTCGAAATCCGGCCCCATCGGGTCGGTCGGCGGCGAGAACTGGTGCAGGATCTTGAGGTTGAGCTGGTTCGGCCACCATTCGAGAATGGATTTTCCATGGCCGGCAGCAGGGATCACCGGACAACGTGCGATGGCTGTCACGACGGGTCTTCCTCCTGAATGCCCCACCCGCCTGGCCCGGCGGGGCTCCCCCGGTCCGGCGGGAAGCCGGGTCGGAGACGCGTGCCGCGCCGCCGTCCTCCGGCCTCTTCCCGCCTGGCAGCATGGAATAAGGCCGGATGGAGGAAGGTCAAGCGGCAGGGCGCCGGAAAACCGGCGGGACGCGGCCGCGGGCGACGGTCAGAACAGACCTGCGAGCGGCAGTAGGCCCGCGGCCGCGAGGGCCGCGGCGGTGGCACGGGCGAAGCGGGCGCCGCTCTGACGGGCGAGCAGCAGGCCGCCACCGACCAGACCGACGGCGTGCAGCGAAGCCGTCGCCAGCACGAAGCCGACGCCGTAGGCGAGGCCGGAGGCATCGGCCGGCATCTCGAGGCCGTGGGCGAGGCCGTGGAAGAAGGCGAAGAAGCCGACGAACGGCACCAGCACCGCCGGCTGCAGCCGCGCGCCCCAGGCGGCGACACCGGCGATCGCCACCGTCGAGACGGCGATCACCGCTTCCATGCCGGCGATCTCCGTTCCGGCCACGCCGGCGATCGCCCCGGCGGCCATGACGGCGGGGAAGGCGAGCGGCAGCAGCCAGCGGGCCCTGCCCCCGGCGAGCGCCGCGAGCAGGCCGACGGCGATCATGGCGAGCAGGTGGTCGGCACCGCCGAGAGGATGGAGGAAACCGTGCGCGAGCCCGGCGGTGTCACCGGCACCGGTGTGGGCGGACGCCGCGAACGGCAGGAAGAGCGCCGCGAACGCTGCGGCGAAGGCGGAACGGCGGGACATGATCGATCCTCCTTCCGGGGCCCTCTGCCCCGTGGCTGTGGACGGACGACGGCCGGTCTCCTGGCTCGGGACATTTCCCCCGCCGCCTTCCCGGATCGCTCCAGTGGCCTCGTGGCGGGGGCGCGGTCCCTCACAGTCGCAGGGGCGGCTCCGGTCTCGCACCGGATTCCCGAACACCGTCGGCCGGAGCCTGCGCGCCCCTGCGCCCGCCGTCAAGGCTCCCGAACGCTGCCGTCACAGACTCCAGTACCTCCGCCCTTCCGGCACCCGACGGGGCTCGAGCGCCGACTTCACATCCACGAGGATGCCGCCTTCGGCGAGCAT
>FWPU01001339.1_pt1 | contig 74187 bp, 60 predicted proteins | sample 2228361 | NCBI WGS metagenome assembly FWPU01 (sample SAMEA103939777, study PRJEB20133) | metagenome | reverse complement strand
GGACCGCGTGGAGATGGCGATGCTGCGGTGGCGGCCCGCCGCCGGACTGGGGGTCGTGCGAGCGGCCGAGGCGGCCGCCGGGAGCCAGGATTTCCAGATGAGATTCCTCGGCGCCCTGGGTCCTCTCAAACTGCCGCACATTGATCCGGCCGCCGCGGCCGAGCGGTGGAGGAAGCTCGGCGCCGGGGCCGGCGACGCGGATCTGTCACGGTTCTGCGAAGCGGTTGCCGAAAGGCTCAGACTGGCGGCCTCCTGCGAGGCCTGCCAGGGCAAGGGCCGACACACTTGCGGCATCTGCAGCGGTATGGGCACGGCCCCGTGCGCCGCCTGCCAGGGACTCGGTCAAACACCGGACGCGGAGGGCGGCCGGAGGACCTGCCAGGCCTGCAAGGGCAAGGAGCTGGGGCCCTGCGGATCGTGCGGCGGCGGCCGGGTCGTCAAGTGCGCGGCCTGCGAGGGGAAGAAGGCGCGTGCGCTCGTGCCGGGCGGGCAGTTCCGGTACCTCACCGATCTCGGGTTGTGCCGCTCGTGCCGCGGCAGTGGCAGCGTCTTCGCCCACGTGTCATTCCCGTGCCCAGCATGCGAAGGTTACGGGCGCAACGCGGGGCGCGCGGCGAAGGAGTTCTCGCTGCTGCCGGCCTGGGTGGGGTCGCGAGAGGGCAGGATGCTCTTTCATGCGCTGAGGTGGCTGGCGCGGCATCAGGGGGAGAAAGGCATGTGGACGCCCTTGCCGTGCCGCGCGTGCGACGCCGCCCCCTCGGCCCATACCTATGCCTATGAGGTGGGCTTGACGAGCCTCGCCCTGATGGCGTTTCTCTCGGCGGGGATCGGACCAGAGAGCGCCGTTGAACTGGGCGGGGTTCCCGCCGGCGAGGTTGTCCGCCGTGGTATACGCTGGCTGACGGCGAATCAGAAGCCCGACGGCCAGGTAGTCTCGGGCCTCTCCGCGAAACCCATGTACGAGCACCTGATGGCGCTCAACGCGCTCTATGCCGCCTCTGCGGCGGCCGGCGCCGGCGGGGCGTACGGGGAGGCCGAGCTGGCGGCCCTGAGGGAGGCGGCCTCGCGCGCGCTGCGCTTCGCCCTTGCGAACCAGCAGAAGAACGGCGGGTGGGGGTACCCCGTTTCGCCCCCGGCGCCGGACACGTGGGTGACGTCGTGGGGGGCGATGGGACTGCTGGCGGCGCGCGAGGCGGGGATGGACGTCCCCATGGCAAACCTCTCTTGGATCGTGCATTGGCTCGACGGCGTCACCGACCGCAAGGACCTTCACATCGGTTACACGCCGGCCCAGATGGGCAAGGTTGCTCTCACGGGCGCGGGTCAATACTATCATCATGAAACCCTCAGCGCCTCGGGCGGCCTGGTGCGGTTGTTCGTGGAGGGCAGGGCGACGCCGTCGTCCACCGCGGCCGACAGGTTCCTCATCCGCGACGTCCCGAATCCGGATCCCCTCCGCCGCGACTTCTGCTACTGGTACTGGGGCACGGCGTACCTGGCCCACCGCCAGCAGCGGAAGGGACAGGACTGGAACCACTGGGCATCCGCCCTGGTGAGGGAACTCCTGGCCATCCAGGAGTCGAAGGACGTCTGCGCGGCTGGTTCGTGGGCGCCGGACGACCGCTGGTCCTCGGCGGGCGGGAGGACCTACGCGACGGCCATGAACGCCATGTCGCTGGCCACCGCCGCGGGATTGAAACCGCTCCTCAAGGCGGCCAAGTGAACGCGCCCGCGTCAGGGATCAATCGCTCTCCAAGGCGATCTTCGCCCAGTAGCCCGCCTCCCACGACCATCCGCTGGGCTGGTTGAGCAGGTCCAACCTCACGGTCTTGCCGGCGAATTGGGAGAGATCCACATCCACGTCGGCCCACCCGTCCTTCGCGGTGGCCTTGCCGATCTCCTTCCTGAGCGTCTCCTTCCCGTCGGCCTTGACTATCAGCGTCCAGTCACCGCCGGGGTGATGCCCCACCGTGAGCCTCAGGCGCGTCTTCTTGCCGGCGGGGATCGACGCCGTCCTGCTCAGGACGCAGCCGGTGTTGGCGTCGAGCGGATGCGTCACCAGCACGTTCTCCCTGCCGAGCGCCTCAAGCCGCAGGCCGGGCTGCATGTCGGTGCCGCAGTTGGAGACGGTCCATCCGGGGGCGAACTTCTCCACCGCGCGCTTCATGCCCTCGGGAACGGAGGTCTCCGTTATCTGACGCATCTCCTCATCCGTGAACCGGCTATCGGCCGCTGGACCCGGTTCCCAGCACTGCTCGAGCCTCGATGGTTTGGGTGCCTGCACGGGGATGAGGAACGTCTCCCGGCCGGTGGCGTCCTTCTCGATCCGGCCGCCGGCCCTTGTGACGGCCTGGCGGGCCAGCTTCTGGCAGACCTCTGCTAGCGCGGGGAAGTTGTACGGCGTGTGGCTGAACTTGCCCTCGGGGTTGAGCGCGGACTTGAACTTGTCGGGCAGCCTCTCGAATCCGACCGTCGTGAATATCACGCCGGCGGCGTTGGAGGGATTGCAGTCGCTGTCCTGCCCGCACCGCATGGAGATGATTATGGTCTTGTCAAGATCACCCTTGCCGTACAGCATCCCCATGACGATGTACGCGGCGTTGATCTTGGCGTCGATGTTGAACGCTCCCTTGTCGCAGGACGCCCGGCGGTATGCCGGGTTCTTCTGGTATTTCGCCTCGACGAGATTCCAGGTCTTCTGCCAGTCCTCGGGATCCTGCCGGTACCACGCCAGGACGTCCCGGATGCACTCGGCGAACTGGCTCCCCTGAGGAACGCATTTGAGCCCCGCCTCCACGATCTTGACGGGATCGGATTCGAAGAAGGCCTCCGCGTACATGGCCCCGACGAATTGTCCTCCGTAGAGGCCGTCGCCGTAGTTCATCAGCCTGCCGAACTTCTCCCCCAGCTCGATGACGACGTTCGGAAGCCCCGGCGCGATGAGCCCCGAGAAGTCCGCCTCGATCTGGTAATCGATGTCGTCGGCGTGCTTGTTGTACTTGGGATGCCCCGAATCGGGCGGGGCAATGCCGCGGCGCAGGTTGTCCCGGCCGGCCTTGTTGGCGTGCCAGAGCTTGTAGCGGCTGTTGGCGAAGTCGATCCCCGCCTGGCGGATGGAGACGTCGAAGCCGTGGAGCTCAAGCGTCCTCAGGAAGGTCATCTCGACGTAGATGTCGTCCTGGTTGAATTGGTTTATCATGGACGGCCTCCACTGGGGCATCTTGTCCTCGGGGATTATCGCGCCCTTCCACTTGAACTCCGTGGGACCGCCCCAGCCGACGCCGGCCATCTGGCCTATCCAGCCGGCCTTCATCCTGTTGACGTAATCGGAGACGGGCAGGCGGCGATATTCGCCCGTGGGCGCGCCGGCGCCCTGTGCGGCGCAGGCGGTCATTACGGCGCAGAGGAAGCCGGTGGAACGTCGCACGTTATGCTCCATGATGCGCCTCGGAAATCTGGTCCGATCATCCATGTTCGTCACGCGGTGGATCACAGGATGCTTCAGGGGATATTATTGAGCATGGTTCCTCAGGCTTGCAAAGGAAAGCGTCATCCCGGGCGGTCCCCCCGCCGGGCGCGATGATTTCTCAGGGAACCCCGGTCAGTGGTATCATGCGGTCGTGAGGCGCTCGATCCCGTTCGTACTGTTCGCCGGGGTTTCACTGGGGATATCCTGGAAGTTCCTTATCCTGGGACGGACCTTCTACGACGTGCGCACTTATGAGTCCTATCTGGGGCGTCCACGCCGGGAGCGGCCGGGCTGGTTCGAAAGTCACCGTCCGCCCGTCGATCGGGGAGACACGGTTCTTCTCCTCCCCATTCACGACAGGATCTACAACGAGGGGTTGAAGAACGGCGAGTTGCGCCTCTGGAACCCCTACTTGTTCTGCGGTTATCCGGTCACGTTCGATCCCATGACACGGCCCTTCTATCCGCCCAACCTGGCGCTTCACGCAATTTTTGGCCCGTCGGCGGCGCACGGAATCGGCCTGGTACTGCACCTGTTTTTCAGCGGGGCGGCGATGTTCTGGGCGCTCCGGGGGCTGGGCAGGAGCGCGCCGGCCTCGGCGGTGGGCGGCGTCGTCTGGATGCTGGGCGGCTACAACGCGTTGTGGTTCACCACCGGGGTCCTTGCGGGCGCGTGCGTATGGGCGCCCCTGGCGATGCTGGGGTTCGCCGGCGCGATGGAGAACGGCGGCCTGCGGCGGGCCGCCTTGGGGGGGGCGGCCCTCGGGATGGCCATCCTGGGCAGCCACCCGCAGCATGCGCTGCATCTCTGCGTATTCTTCTCCGCCTGGTCCGCCGCCGCGGCCGCGCGCCGGCCCAGGGACGCCGGACGGGCGGCTGTCGCCTTGGCCGTATTTGCGCTCTTCGCCGCCGGTACCGGCTTCGTCGCGATCCTCTCGCACGTCGACACGATCGCCAACTGCTTCAGGGCCGCCGGATGCGACGTCGACCTGATCTACGGCCGTCCATGGCGGACCGCCGCCCATCTCGCGGGGCTGTTTCTCGGAAAGATATGGATGCCCTCCGATCCGCTGGTGAGGTCGGAATTGACCGTCTACGTCGGGCTCGGCGGCGCGGCGCTGGCGGCCGCCGGCGCATGCCGCCGCTTCGGCGACCCCCCGGTGCGGTTCCTGGCGCTGTTCGCCGCGGCGGCGCTGCTGGCGGCGTTCATCCGGCCGCTCGCCGAGCTGCTCCTTTGCGTACCCGTCCTGAACATGAGCATGCCTTCGAGGTGGGTGTTCGTCGCCGGCATGTGCCTGGCGGCGCTTGCCGCGTACGGTTTCGATGCCCTGGCGGAGGATGCCGGCCGTGCGCCTCATGTGCTGGCCGCCGCGGCGGGCCTCCTTGCAGGGGCGTGCGTGATCGGCGCCGGGCCTTTCCGGATCTCGAACGGTGTGGCGATCGAGACGATCATTGGCGCAACTCTGGCCGCGGCGGCAGCGGGCGCGGCGGGAAGGCGCACCAGGGTTTGGACCTGCGGAATCCTAGCGGCGATCATGGTGGATCTACTGCCCGGCTTTGTGGCTTTCAATGGAACTGCCGATCCTGCCCCGCTCTTCGAGACGCCAGAAGCGGTGAGGTTCGCCAAGGGGCTGGATCCCGGTCCTTGGAGGGCTCTCGGGGGGCTTCGCGATCCTGCTGCTGGACCGGCGCCGTACAACGGGTGGACCGCGGCGGTGGGCAACAATCTGTTGGCGCTGCATGGAGTTGAGGCCGCCGGCGGCTACGAGGCGGCGGCCCAGGCCGTCTATGCGGCTTACTGGGATATGGCCGGCGGCGGCGTCTTCGGCAGCGGCAGGGCCCTTGCCATGGGAAATCTGGATTCGCGGCTCCTCGACGTGGCGGGGGTAAAGTACCTGTTCATGCCCTTCGCGATCGAGCCGGGTTCCAAGTACAGGAAGATCGGTGAATGGGGGCCGTTGCGTCTCTACGAGAACGCGGCGGCGCTGCCGCGCGCCCTCGTGGTCCGCGGCGTCGTGCCGGCGCGCGACCCGTCGGAGGCGGCGGCCCTGATCCGTGATCCAGGTTTCAACCCCGCCTTGTCCGCCGTCTTGGAGGGCGCGGGAGATATGGCCTCCCCGCCGGGCCGCGTGGGCCACCGTGTCGAGTGGGTCGAAAGGCGCTCCGACCGGATCCGCCTGGAGGTGGAGGCGGAGGAGGCGGGCGTGCTGGTCCTGTCGGAGACGCACCATCCCGGGTGGCGGGCGGAGGTGGACGGCCGGGAGGCGCGTGTGTTCAGGGCCGATTTGGCCTTCCGCGCGGTTGCGGTTCCCGCCGGCCGGCACTCGGTGACGTTCAGGTTCAGGCCGGAGTGGCTGGGGCCGGGATTGGCTGTTTCGGCCGCGTTCGCCCTCTTCGCGGCGTTCCTGGCGGCGTTTCTTCGGTGAGCTTGCCGTGGGAAGAGGAGTTGTGAAGCCGCTGGCCGTCGAGATCTTCGACAGGCTCGACGTCCCGCTTGAACCGGAGGCCGTCCTTCGATTCCTGGGATATCCTCAGGGCGCGGCGGCGCGTCCGGCGGTGATCGATCGCGTGAGGCGGGCGGTCGAGGAGGCCGAGGGAGTCCTCCGCCCGCGGGGGGTATATGCCCTTTACGCGGTTGCGGGCATGACGGACGCGACGCTGTCACTGGGGGAGGGCGTCGAGTTCGCCGGAGAGATCGGGAGCTTCCTCCGGGCCGCGGGCCGCGTGGCGGTCTTCGTAACCACGGTGGGATCGGAGATCACCGGAGCGATCGAGTCGGCGTGGGGATCGGGCGACGTGCTGCGGGGGACTTCGGCCGACGCGGTGGGATCCTTCGCGGCGGACCGGTCGGCGGAGGCGCTGGCGGGCAGGCTGAGCGGGAATATCGGCCCCGGCGAGGCGCTGACTCCCGTGTACAGTCCGGGTTATTGCGGCATGGACCTGGGGCAGCAGAGGCTGCTCTTCAGGCTGGTGGACGCCGGCGCGGTGGGGGTCGAGCTGTTGCCGTCGATGTTGATGAGACCGATCAAGTCGGTTTCAGGATTGATAGGGATAGGTCCCAAGGACGAGGTGGAGGCTTTGGGGTCGCCCTGCGCCCGCTGTCCCATGATGCACTGCCGGATGCGGCGTTAGAGTTGGCGTCGCGGGCGAGGGTTGCTAGAATACGCCGCGCCGCCGGCGGTCCTTGCGGCGACGGAGGATATCAATGGTGGACTTTCCCAAGCTGAGCGAGGCGATACTGAACGGGGACGCGGCGGGCGCCGCCGCGGCCGCGAAGGACGCTCTGGCGGCCGGGGCCGACCCGGTGGGGCTCGTGACGGGGGCCATTTCGCCCTCGATGGCCGAGGTGGGCCGGCGCTTCGAGGCGGGGGAGTATTTCGTTCCTGAGCTGCTGATAGCCGCGCGGGCCACCAAGGCGGTGTTCGAGATCCTCCGGCCGGTGCTGGCCAAGAAGGGCGCACAGCCCGCGGGGCGCGTGGTGATAGGCACCGTGAAGGGAGACCTCCACGACATCGGCAAGAACCTCGTCGCGGCGATGCTTGAGGGTGGAGGGTTCGAGGTCACCGATCTCGGGGTGAACGTTGATCCCGCGAGGATGGTGGAGACGGTCAAGCAGAAGAACGCGCAGGTGGTGGCCCTTTCGGCGCTCTTGACCACCACCATGCCGGAGATGAAAGTTGCCGTAGAAGCGCTGAAGTCCGCCGGGTTGCGCGACTCGGTGAAGGTGATGGTAGGCGGCGCTCCGGTGACCCAGCAGTTCGCCGACGAGATCGGCGCGGACGGTTACGGGGAGAACGCCGCCAGCGCCGTCGGGCTGGCCAAGAGGCTCCTCGGCCTGTAAGGTCAGAAGGACAGTCCCACCTCGAGGCCGACCTTGAAGATGTGGTCGCGCGCCAGCGTGTATTCCGCCTCGTTCGTAAGGTGCTCCAGCATCAGCGGGGCCTCTTGCGGCAGGGCGGCGAGCCTCTTGAGGAAGGTCGCGTAGTCGAGAGAGCCCTGGCCCGGCCTGACCTCGCGGAAATGGACGTTCATCTCCACGTCCCACGTCAGATCCTTGGCGTGGCAGCTGACGATCCACCTGCCGAGCCTGTCGAAGCAGTCGTTCAGCAGATCGGTGTTGCGGTGGAACCTCTCCGGGCAGTTGATGAGATTGCAGGGATCCAAGTGGACGCCGAACGCCTCGCGGTCGACGGCCTTGATCAGCTTGATCTGGCTGTCCACGCTGTCGGGGAGCGCCCAGCCCATCATCTCGTAGCAGAACTTGGCCCTCTTCGGTTTCACCGCGTCAATGATCTTGCGAGCGTTCTCGACGGCGGCGTCGAAGAACTTCTGCGACAGGTTGTCCGGGTGCGGACCGAACCATGAGGTGGTGCTGAACGAACCGGCGATGTCGACGCAGCAGCGGGCGCCGACAGCCTCCGCGAGGGCCAGACCGGAGGTGACGTTCTCCAGGTTTCGCCTGCGCTTCTCCGGATCGGCGTCCATGAGGTTGCACCAGCGGCCCACCTCGGATATCACGACGTCGTTGCGCCCGAACGCCTCGCGTACGGCCCGGATGCGGGCCTCGTCGCCGAGCGCGACTGGTGGGCAGTAGGCGGCCCGGTAGCCGAGCTTCCTATGGGCCTGGGCGAGCTCCTCGGGATCTTTCGTCTTCGCGAAGACGGGCGCGCCGAGCCGTATGGCACCGGCGCGCAACGATTTCGGAAATGGCATGACGGCCGCCAGCGCGCCCTGAAGGAACCGGCGTCGGTTCATCGTTTCCTCCCGCGGCATGAACGCGCATACGATAACCGCCGGCGGCCGCCCTTAGGAGCAAAATCAGGTGCCGTGAGGGCCCTGCCGCTGTAACATGGGGGAACCCCATGAAAATCGTGATCTTGGGTTCGGGCAACGCGGAGCACCACGCGGGGCGAGCCGGTTCGGGCTGCCTGCTGCTGGCCCCCTCTCCGGTGCTGCTGGATTTCGGACCGGGCTGCTGGCGCAACCTGGCGAGGGCGGGCGTCGATCCGGCTGGCGTGCGGCTGGTGCTCATATCGCATCTTCACCTCGACCACTATTCGGACCTCATCCCTTTCCTCTTCCACCAGTGGTGGACGCTCAAGGGCAAGTCGCGCCGGCCGCTGACGATCCTCGGACCCGCCGGCACGCGGGAGGTGATCTTCGCCGTCCGCCGGGCGATCCCGCGCCTGGACGAGCACGGCTTCGGGATCGACGTCAGGGACATGGAATCGGGCGTTCACGAGTTCGAGGGCCTGCGGATATCTCCGGCGCCGGTACGCCACGTGGATGATCTGAGCTCGGCGGCCTGGCGGGTGGAGGGCCCCTCCGGTACGTTCGTTTACACCGGCGATTGCTCACCGGGGGAGGAGGTGGTCCGTGCGCTCCGGGGGGCGGATCTGGCGGTTGTCGAGGCCACCTGCCCGGACGACCACCCGCATCCCACGCACCTGACGGCCGGCCAGGCCTGCGAGGCGGCCCTTCGGGCCGGGGTGAGGCGCCTCGTCCTGACGCATTTCTCGCTGCTTTGGGAGGGGCGGGACGTGGTTGGCGAGTGCGCCGGCCGTTTCCCCGGCCCCCTGCATGCCGCCTCGGACATGATGACGCTGGAGCTCTAGGCCTGTCCCTCGCCAGCCCGGCCGCGCTTCTGTATACTCCCAACGGTTACGACGCCGGGCGGCGTCTTGGAAGGAAGCCGGAACGAACATGGAGATTCCTTCGCGGGAATCGGCCGAGCGGGCGCTGCTTGAGGAGGTGGAGGCGCTGGCCCGCGAACTGCATCCCGGCAGGAGGCGCCCTCTCACGCTGGATAGCGCGCTGGACCGGGACGCGGGGATCGACAGCCTCGCGCGGGTCGAACTGCTGGTGCGCCTCGAGCGCCGTTTCGGCGTGACCCTGCCCGACCAGGGCGTTGCCGCGGCGGAGAAGATACGCGACGTCCTGGAGGCGCTCGGGCGAGCCGCCCAGCGAGGGGGCCATGCGGGCTTCGGGCCGGTCCGGGAGGCGGCGCCGGCGGCGGAGGGCATGCCCGAGCGCGCGGAAACGCTCGTCGACGCCCTGGAGTGGCACGCCTCGCGGCACCCTGACCGTGTTCACATAACGCTCATCGGCGACGACGGGGAGCGGCAGGAGATCACCTACGGCGATCTCCTGAGGGAGGCCAGGGAGGTTGCGGCGGGTCTCGCCGCGCGCGGACCGGCGCCGCGGGAGCCGGTGGCGTTGATGATGCAGACGTGCCGCGACTACTTCCGCGCCTTCTTCGGGGTCGTCATGGCGGGGTGCGTTCCGGTGCCCCTCTATCCGCCGGCGCGCCCGAGCCAATTGGAGGAGCACGCGCGGAGGCAGGCCGCGATCCTGGCCGGCTGCCGGGCGCCGCTCATGCTGACGTCGGAGGCCGCCGCCGGGGCAGCGCGGCTGGCGAGGTCGCTGGCGCCGGAGCTCCGATCCGTCGCGCCGGTTTCAGAGATCGCCGCCGGCGGCGCCGGCGCGCCGAGGATCAGGCTCCAGGCAGCCGACACGGCCTTCATCCAGTACACGTCCGGCAGCACCGGCGATCCTAAGGGGGTGGTGCTGACGCACGCCAACCTCCTGGCGAACATAAGGGCGATGATCGAGGCGTCGGGAGCGACTGGCTCGGACGTCTTCGTGAGCTGGCTGCCGCTCTATCACGACATGGGGCTGATCGGGGCCTGGCTTGGAAGCCTGTACCTGGGGGCGCGGGCGGTCCTGATGTCTCCCGTGGCGTTCCTCTCCAGGCCCACCCGCTGGCTGCGCGCGATACATAGGGAAGGGGGCACGATATCGGCCGCGCCGAACTTCGCCTACGACCTGTGCGCCTCCAAGATACCTGACGTGGAGCTGGAGGGGATCGATCTGGGTTCCTGGCGCTTCGCGCTCAACGGGGCGGAGATGGTCCACGCGGAGACCGTCGAGAGGTTCTGCGCCAGGTTCGCCCGCTACGGCTTCCGCCCGGAGGCGATGATGCCGGTCTACGGACTGGCGGAGAACTCACTGGGGCTGGCGTTCCCGCCCCCGGGACGCGGAGTGCGGATCGATCGCGTCCGGCGGGAATCGTTCGGCAGGGGCGTCGCCGAGGCCGCCGGGCCGGGGGAGGTCGGGGTCCTGAGGTTCGTCTCATGCGGCCGGCCGCTGCCGGGACACGAGATACGGATAGTTGACGAGTCCGGCAGTGAGGCGGGCGAGCGGGAGTGCGGTCGGCTCCAGTTCCGCGGCCCCTCCTCGACGCAGGGCTATTACAGGAACCCGGAGGCCACGCGGAAGCTGATCCGCGGCGGATGGCTGGACTCGGGCGACCTGGCGTACGTGGCCGAGGGGGAGCTGTACGTCGTCGGGCGCGCCAAGGACCTTGTGATACGCGGCGGGCGCAACATTCATCCCCAGGAGCTTGAAGCGGCGGTGGGGGAGATTCCGGGGATAAGGAGGGGCTGCGTGGCCGTCTTGGGGGTTCCCGACGCGGCGGCCGGGACGGAGCGGCTGGTCGTGGCGGCGGAGACGCGCGAGGAGGATCCGGCGGCGAGGGAGCGCCTGGTGGAGGCGGTGCAGGGGGCGGCGATGGGGCTCTTGGGGGTGCCGGCCGACGATGTGGTGCTGACCCCTCCGCGCACGGTGCCCAAGACGCCCAGCGGCAAGATACGCCGCGGCGCCTGTCGCGAGCTCTATGAGAAGGGGCTGCTGGGCCGCTCGCGGCCGTCCGCCTTCGCCCAGCTGGCGCGGCTGGCCGCCGCCGGCCTCGGCCCGGCGGCGCGCCGGATCTGGCGGCGGATCTCGGGGGCCCTTTACGCGTTCCGCGCCAGGGCGGTCTTCCTCGGGACGGCCGCTTTCGTCTGGACGCTCGTGGCGGCGCTGCCATGGCGATCCGGGGGCCGCGCATTGGTCCGCGCGGCATGCCGCCTGGTGCTGCGGCTGTCGGGGGTGCGGGTATCGGCCGTCGGGCTGGCGAACGTCCCGCGGAGGGGCCCGTGCGTCCTGGCGGTCAATCACGCCAGCTACATCGACCCGCTGGTGCTGAGCGCAGTGCTCCCTCCTCGTTTCGCCTTCGTGGCCAAGCGGGAACTCCTGGGGAATTTCATCCCGCGGCTGTTTCTCAGGCGTCTCGGGACGCTTTTCGTGGAGCGTTTCGACCCCAGAGGCGGCAGCCGCGACGCGGCCGCGGTGGTCGAGGCGGTGCGCGGGGGCGAGCCCGTGGTGGTATTCGCGGAGGGGACATTCGGGAGGGCGCCGGGCCTGAGGCCTTTCAAAATGGGCGCGTTCGCGGCCGCCGCGGAGGCCGGGGCGCCCCTGGTGCCGGTGGCCCTGCGCGGCACGCGCTCGGTGCTGCGCGACGTAGAGTGGTATCCCCGGCGCGGCGCCGTGGGCGTCACCGTTTACGAGCCGATCGCGCCCAGGGGATCGGGCTGGGCGGAGGCGGTCCGGCTGCGGGACGAGGCGCGGGCGCTGATCCTGCGCTCCTGCGGGGAGCCCGACCTGCTCGACTAGGCCCCCAGCTTCCTGGCCAGCCCCACGGCGGCGGCGGCGGTTTCTCCGTATCCGTCGGCGCCGATCTCGTCGGCGAATGTCTGGGTGACCGGGGCGCCGCCTATCATGAACTTGATCGGCAGGCCCGCCTTGCGCGCCGCCTCCACGGTGACCCTCATGGCGGGCATGGTGGTCGTCAGGAGCGCCGAGAGGCCGATGACCTTGACGTTCTTCTCCCTCGCCGTTTCGATGAACTTCTCCGGCGGGACGTTGACGCCAAGGTCCGTGACCTCGTAGCCGCCGCCCTCCAGGAGCGCGCCCACAAGGTTCTTGCCGATGTCGTGCAGGTCGCCTTGGACGGTGCCGATGATCACGCGTCCGACCGGTTGCGCGCCTTTCTTCGCCAGGGCGGGGCGGATGACCTCGAATACGGCCTTGGTGGCGCGCGAGGAGATCAACAGCTCCGGGACGAACGCCTCGCCGCGCTCGAAGCGGCGGCCTACCTCGTCCATCGCGGGGCTGACCCCCTCGGAAACCAGGCGCACCGGGTCGGCGCCGGCCCCCAGCGCCTCCCTTGCCGCCGCCGCGGCGGCCTTCTCGTCGCCGGCGATGATCGCCTCGCGCAGCTTCGCCATGTCGGCCATGGTTCGCCTCCTGTGATCGGTCCGCTCCTAGAACGACAGCAGCACCTGCCAGATGAACATGTTGCCGAAGAAATCCTGCTCCTCCCATATCCTCTGCACGATGGATGGGTCGCCGAGGATTTTCGGTATCTCCTTGAGCTTCGTCTCCCACGGCACGCAGGTACCGGGTTTCGTCGCCGGCTGGGGAAGCGCCGCCATGCCCTCGCCGGGCGGCGGGGGTACCGGAATCGGCTCGGGGATCGACGCCGAGACGCCCGACGAGTAGACGCCGTACTCGCGGCAGAAGTCGGTCATCGCTCGGAGGTTCTCGACCCTCGTGTCGTCCTGCATGATGGCGCCCGCGTCCATGATGTAGCCGCCGTCGCGGGCGACCTCGTCGATCACCTTCTTGCAGTGGGCGCGGACGTCCTCCGGCTTCTTGAAGCTCAGCAGCACGTTGGGTATGCCGCCGCTGATGCAGAACTTGTGGCCGAGCCTGCGGTGGACCTTGAAAATGTCGCCCATGTCCACGTGGTAGATGATGCTCTGATCGGGCAGCTCCGCGAAGCTGTCGAGGTGGTGGTCCCAGTTGCCTTCGGCGTAGAAGAGCACCTGGTGGCCGTCCTTCCAGAGCTCCTGGATTATCGGTTTTATGGTGGGCCAGTAATGGGACTTGAACTGCGCCGGGGAGACGAACGGCACGCAGCCGCGGTGCATCCAGTAGCCGATGGGGACGGTCTTCGTGGGGTCGGCGGAGGTCTTTGCCACGTGGTAGAGGTGCGGGGCCAGCGCCTCGCAGGCCCGGAGGACCTTCTTGGGCCGACGGGCCATGTCCATCGTGAGGCCTACGTATCCGCGCAGCTTGTCCGCGAGGATGTCGAAGGGGGCCTTCAGGATGCCGGCGATGGCGGAGACGGTGCCCGATTCCGAGCGGAGCTTGGCGGCCTGGTCGCCGAAGGCGAAGAAGTAGCGGAGCATCGCCATGGCGGTCTTCACAAACGCCACGTTGTTCCTGTAGGTGGAAGGCTTGCCCGCCGGGACTATGTCGCGCGATACCCTCGGCAGCCAGACGTTGTAGAGGTAGCCGGTGGGATCCTCGATCAGGGCGTCGTACTCGTCCTCCTTCATGTATGCCTCCTCCTCGGGAGGCTCCTTGTACTGGAAGGCGGTGTTGGCGGGCAGATCGATGCCGGGCACGGCGTAGTACTTCAGGCCGAGCGCCTCGGAGAGTCCCGTCCAGACGTAGACCATGTTGCCGACCACGGCGTCCCAGTCGAAATCCGCGGCGCATTTCCGGGCCGCCAGGAACGCCTTCTCGAAGTCGTGGGTCACCTCCTGGCTGGTGAACCCGGCGTACTTGGAGGTGAATTCAGCGACGAACGGCCTGATGGGGATCTGGTCGGGTTTCCCCTTCCGCATGGCCGTCACGTATCGGCGGAGTCTTTGCTGATAAAGGGCCTCCTTGTCCGCTGCCATTTCGGTCTCCTTTCGAGCGGGCGCGCGGCCGCGCCCGTGCGAAGTCTTGCTTATCGGATCGTGGGCCCATTTGTCAAGCTTCGGCACGTCGCGTGGGGGCGCGGCGTCATTGCGTCCGAAGGCGGCATGCCTCCGATATCAGTTCCTCCAGCGGCGCCCCCGGCCTGTAGGCCGCCTCGGCCCGGCGGCGGGCCTCGGCCTTGGGGTAATTGAGGCCGTTGGCGAGGGCGTTGGTCAGGTCCTCGATCACGATCGCGCGTTCGTTCGGCAGACCCCGGACGTCGAAGGCCTCGGGATCCCCCTTCGGCGCACCGTTCTTCTCCCTCGCCTCCCGCGCCGAGAGCTTGCGCCTCTCGACGTCGAGCTTGTCGGGGTCGGCCTTGTGCTGGACGAGGACCGTCTTCTTCGGGGGCGGCGGCTCGTGCTCCAACAGGTACGGGGCGAGCTTCGCCTCCAGGTTCCGCACGGCGGGGGCGAACGCATCCTGGCGGAGTCCCAGCGCGCGGGCGAGGGCCTTGAAGGATGCCAGGTAGGCCCACGCCTTGCCCGTCAGGAAGGCCGGGTTGCCCGCGCCGCGTTTCAGCTTCTCGTAGATCTTGACGGCGGAACCGAGGATCTGGAGGGCCAGTTCCTTTGCGGAGCGCAGCCTGGCGGCTTCGCCGGCCGCCGGTCCTTCCGGCCCCGCCATGAAGTCCCGTGGATCCATGTGCGCCCTCTCGATCCGGCCCCCCGTCTGATTATAACCCGGCGCCGGCGGGACGGGCGGCCGGTCTGCGGCGTACTATTTTAGGTGAGGGCGGGGTACGTCCCGGTCCTGGCGGTTTGCGCCGCGTGCGCCGCGGCGGCGGCCGCGGCGGTGCCGGCCCTCCAGGCGGCGGGAGGCCGATCGCCGCGCAGGAGGCCGGTCTTCCTCTCCGAGGCGAGGCTTGCGCTCCTGCGCCGGCTCGTGCAGTCGGGCGTTGAACCGAACGCGGGGGCGTTCCGCAAGTTGAAGGCCGAGGTGGACCGGGATCTCGGGCATGAGCCGCGCGTCCCCAGGCACTGGTACGTCCCCGGCTACTACAGCGACGCGGCCGGCCACCTCAGGGCCAAGGAGGGGCTGCAGGACGACGCGAACTTCGTCTATCAGGCCGCGCTCTGTTTCCGCATGACCGACGACCCTAAGTACGCCCAGGCGGCGGCGCGCGTCGTCCAGGCCTGGGCCGCTGGGGTCGAGTCGACCAGCGGCAAGGACGATTCGACCCTCTCCTTCAGCTACCACTTCCCGGCGATGGTCTTCGGGGCGGACCTGCTGAGGGTTTCGAGCGCCTGGACGGCGGAATCCCGGGCGGCCTTCGATCGGTTTCTGGTGGAGAAGGCGCTGCCCCTGAACACGATGAAGAGCCGGAACAACTGGGGGAACTGGGGCCTGGTGCTGGTGATGGCGGTGGCGGCTTACCGCGAGGACGGGGCGCTGCTGGAGAAGGGGACGGCGAGGTGGAAGGAGTTCATCGACGAGCAAATGACCGAGGAGGGGCACCTGCACCACGAGGTGACCCGCAACGGGGGGAAGGGGGACTACGGGATATGGTATTCCCACTTCTCGCTCATGCCGCAGACGCTGGCGGCGGAGATCGCGCGCGTCAACGGCGTCGAGCTCTACAATTACCGCTCGCCGAGGGGGAGGACGATGAGGGGGGCCTTCGATGTCCTGGCCGGCTGGACGCGCCGCCCGGAGACGTTCCCGTACTTCAAGGGCGATCCCAAGCGCCTGGCGGGGACGACCTATTACAGTTACTTCGAGATACTGAACGCGAGGTGGCCCAACCCGGACGCGACGGCGCTCCTGACCGCCCGCCGCCCGATGACCGCGTCCCACTCCGCGCCCGCCCTCACCTTCACCCACGGCGATCTGCCCGAGGAGAGGCCGGCGCAGGGGAAACGCTGAAGCGGTCCCGCCCTCAGGATCTGGGCGTCTTTTTCACCCTCGCCGCGTAGTCGTCCACCTCTTCGATCTTCTCGAAGCCCACGACAAGCGAGTCCACGGCGTTGGTGTTGAGCACGAACCTGGCGGACTCGTTCCGCTTCTCGTCGTCGTCGCGGAACCTGCCCTCGCCGATCAGCTTCATCGCCACGACCCCCTTGCCGGCGGCGTGGGCCTTCTTGACCACCTCGGCGACCTTGGCGGGATCCTTGTTGTCCATGTTGACCCCGTAGGCGTTGAACCTGACGTTGAACGTGTCCACCCAGGGTTCGGAAGCGGCGGTTTCCAGCGCCGCGAGGGAGTGGATCGATATGCCGTGGGCGCGGATGACGCCTTTCTCCTTCAGTTTCGCCAGGATGTCCATCTGCCTGCGCTGCTTGTCCGGCCAGTCGCGATCGGTCATGCAGTGTATCAGGACCATGTCGATGTAATCGGTCTTGAGCTCCTTGAGGAAGCGCGAGACGCAGACGTCAGCGTCGGGCCTCTCTTTTTCGGGTATGCCGCCGGGCCGCACCCAAATCTTGGTCTGGATGGTGTAGCTCTCGCGGGGATATTTCGAGAGGGCGTCGGCGGCGAACGGGTGCGAGCCGTACATGTCCGCCAGGTCGAAGAATCTTACCCCCCGCTCGTAGGCGTCCCTGAGGAGCTTCTCGAAGACCTCCTTGCCGAGGCGGGTCTGGTTGGACTGCCGGCCCCCGCCGCGCATGCCGGTGCCGAACCCCACGCGGCTGACCTTCACCTTGGTCCGGCCGAGCTGGACCGTCTCGAACGGATCCCAGTACGCCCGGGGCGTGGCGGCTGATGCGATGGGTTCGGCGAAGATCAGGCCGCCCGCGCCCGCCGCGGATGCCTTGAGGAATTCGCGCCGTCCGAATTTCATGGAGGACCTCCTGCCGGGAATGGCCGGCCGAATATTAAAACGACGGCGGGCGTGACGGGGTTTCGGCGGCGCTGCGCCTTGCCGGGGTGGCGATCGTGCGGATATAATCCCGCCTTTCGGCCGGGGGAGGACGATGCCCCTTTCGGAGCAGGATGGGAAGAGGCTCGACGGCATCTTCGAGGTCCTGAGGCGCGAGGCCGCTTCCTACGTGGGTTATCCCTGCAACGGCGCCTTCGACTACGGGTCGCTCCACCGATTCCTTCGTTTCCCGTTGAACAACGTGGGCGACCCGTTCGTCTCCGGCTCCTTCCGCCTGAACACCCACGAGCTGGAGGTGGAGGTGGTGAGGTTCTTCGCGGAGCTGTTCCACGCCCCGCCCGACGGGTACTGGGGATACGTGACCAGCGGGGGGACCGAGGGGAACCTGTACGGCCTCTATCTGGGCAGGGAGCTCTTCCCGGACGCGGTGGCGTATTTCTCGGAGGAGACGCACTATTCGGTTCCCAAGCTCCTTCGCCTGCTGGGCATTAGGAGCATCATGATCAGGTCGCTGCCGTCGGGGGCGATGGACCGCGAGGATCTCGAGGAATCCCTGAGGCTCCACCGCGACGCGGCTGCCATCATCGTGGCCAACATCGGGACCACCATGAAGGGGGCCCAGGACGACCTGCGGGGGATAATGCGGGCGCTCGAGGGCGCGACCCAGCGGAGGCACTACATCCACTGTGATGCGGCCCTGCACGGCATGATCCTTCCGTTCGCGGAGGGCGCGCCGGCGTTTGATTTCAGGCTGCCGGTCGATTCCATCGCCGTCAGCGGGCACAAGATGATCGGTTCGCCCATGCCGTGCGGGGTCGTGGTGGCCAGGCGGCACAACGTGGAACGTATCGCCAGGTCGGTGGAATACGTGGGGACCCTCGACACGACCATCTCGGGGTCGCGCAACGGATGGACCCCGATCGTCCTCTGGTACGCCGTAAAGTCGCTGGGGGTCGAGGGCTTCCGCGCCTTGGTCCGGGGTTGCCTCGATGTGGCGGCGTACGCCGAGCGCCGGTTGGGTGAGGCCGGGGCTCGTCCGTGGAGGAACCCATTCTCGAACATCGTCGTGTTCGACCGCCCGCCGGAGGAGATCGTCCGGCGGTGGTCGCTGGCGGTCCAGAAGGAGATCGCCCACCTCATAGCGATGCCCCACGTGACCCGCGAGAAGGTGGACCGCCTGGCGCGCCAGATCGTGGAAGCGAAGGGAGAAGGATCATGAAACAGATCGTGGTCATCGCCGACAACCGGCCGGGCCTTGTCGCCGACGTGACGATGGCTCTGGGGGACAGGGGCGTCAACATCGGTACCATCGACGGCGAGGCGCTCCGGGGTGTCGGGGTGATTCGCATGACGGTCAGCAATTACGACATGGCGCTCCAGGTCCTCAGGGACGCGGGGTTTCACGCCTTCGGCGAGGAGGTCATTCTGGTCCGGCTCGAGGACAAGCCGGGCGCGCTGGCCCGCGTGGCGCGGCGTTTCAGGGACGCCGGGCTAGACATCACCAGTCTGAGGATCGTCAGCCGCGACGGGCAGCACGGCGTCGTGGCGATCTCGTGCGACGACATCGCGAAGGCCAGGGAAGTGGTGCGGGAGGAGCTGATAAGCTGAGTGGGACGTCAGGCCTGGCCGTGTATCATAGTGGAAATGCCCCAATGAAGGGGGGGCCCCTTGAGAAGGATCGCGTGGGCGGCGCTGGCGGTATTGATCATGACGCCGAAACCGTGGGCGGCGCCGCAGGCCCAGAAGGAGCACGTGGAGAAGATGGCGGCGGCGGCGCCTATGCGGCCGGCGGTCGCCCCGAAGAAGATCAGGAGACTGCTGGTCTTCACGCTGGCCAAGGGGTTCAAGCACTCTTCGATCCCCCTGGCGGCGGAGGCGTTCAAACACATGGGCGAGAAGGCCAAGGCCTGGATGACGGTCGTATCCGACGATCCGCAGATGTTCAAGCCGGGGAAGCTGGCCGCCTTCGACGCCGTCTGTTTCGACCAGTGCACGGGGGATCCGTTCACTGAGAAGGATCTTCAAACGGCCCTGCTGGGATTCGTCAGGTCGGGACGGGGGTTCGTGGGCGTCCATGCGGCGACGGACTGCTTCTACGGCTGGAAAGATTACGGCGAGATGATAGGAGGGTATTTCAACGGCCACCCGTTCAGCCGTATCTCAGTGAAGCTGGACGATCCGAAGAGCCCCATAAACGCCCCTTTCGAGGGCAAGGGATTCGAGATCGCCGATGAGATATATACCTTCAAGGAACCGTATTCCCGCGAGAAGTTGAGGGTGCTGCTGAGCGTCGACTGGGAGAACTCGGGGAATCTCAAGGGGGCGAACCGACAGGACAACGATTACGCGTTGAGCTGGATAAGGGAGTACGGCAAGGGGCGCGTATTCTACTGCGCCTTCGGGCACCAGGAGAACATATGGTGGAATCCGAGGATATTGGCACACTTCCTCGCGGGCGTGCAGTACGCCCTCGGTGACCTGAAGGCGGACGCCACCCCCAGCGCCGCGATGAGGGGGAAGCTGGTGGCGTCGCCGGGTCCGAAGCTGTGAGGGATTAGCCGCCCTTGAGGGGCCGCGGCCGGTACCATGAAGACATACACCGCTCGGGACGAGGCTGTCGCAAACCTCCCGTATGCCCTGATGGGGCTCATCGGGGGGGCGGTGATCTTGGCGGCCGCGGGGGGGGCGGCATGGGGATGGATCGCGGCGGCGGCCTACGTGACATACGCCGTCGCCGGCGCCGTATGGATCATGGCCTTCGTGTGCCCCTCGTGCGCTTTCTTCGACACCCGGAGCTGCCCGTGCGGATATGGCCGGATCGCCCCACGCCTGGTGAGGAAGGCCGCCGTGGAGTGCTTCGCCGTCAAGTTTCGACGGCACATCCCGGTCATCGTGCCGCTTTGGGTCGTCCCGGTGGCCGCCGGGGTCGTGGCGTGTTGCAGGGAATTCTCCTGGCTGACCATGGTCCTGACGGCCGCCTTCGTGGCGGACGCCTGGGTTGTCCTCCCCCTGGTCTCCAGGCGTCACGGCTGCTCGGAATGCCCCCAGAAGGACAGCTGCCCCTGGATGGGTCTCCTCAAGTGTTAACGTTTACGCGTCGCGATTTTGGTGACAATTGGAGGGAAGGAGATGAACAAGGTGGTGGTGGTGTACGACAGTCAGACGGGTAACACGGCAAAGATGGCCAAGTACGTCGCCGAGGGGGCGCGTTCCGTGCCGGGCACCGAGGTTAGGTTGAAGAGCGTGGGCGAAGCCACCGCCGATGACATCCGCTGGGCCGACGGGCTGGCCGTCGGGAGCCCCACCAACTTCGGCACCGTTTCGTGGAAGATGAAGAAGTTTTGGGATGAGATCCCCAAGGACGACTGGCTCAAGGTGGACGGCAAGATCGCCTGCGCCTTTTCCTCCTCGGGAGGCTGGGGGGGCGGGGCGGAACTGACATGCATGACGCTGTTGACCATCCTGATGAACTATGGATTTCTCGTCTTCGGGGTGACCGACTATTCCGGCAAGGTCAAGACGCTTCACTACGGGGCGGTGAACGCCCGGGAGCCGCGCGCGGCGGAGGACGTGCGTTCCTGCAGGATCCTCGGCAGGCGCCTGGCGGAGTGGGTGGCGGTCTTCGTGGGACGGGATCGTCGCCAGCATCCCGTCCTGAAGCGTGAAAGGGGAGCGCGGGCGTAATGTATGGGGCGGGCTTGGGCGGGCGGTCGGCGTCGTGTCGGACGACGAATGAATTTATGGAGGACGGCTTATGGGCGAGATGGTCGATTTCGGCGCCGTGACGCGGCGGGGGTTGCTGGGCGCGTCGGGGGCGGCGGCGGTTTCTTTCTCCGTGCCCCGCCACTGGGGGCTGAACTGCCAGAAGAAGCTCAAGGCGGCCGTCATCGGGTGCGGCGGGCGCGGCGGCGGCGCCATCGAGAACCACATGGAGGCGGTCAAGGTCATCAACGAGAAGCTGAACCTGGGCTTGGAGGTTCAGGTGGTGGCGACCGCCGACATCAACCCGGGCAGCGCGCAGGGCCTCGGCAAGAAGTACGGCGTACCCCCGTCCCGGTGTTTCGTGGGTTTCGACGCCTACCAGAAGGCGATCCAGGCGGGGCCGGATCTCATCATCACGGCGGCGGCGCCGGCATTCCGCCCGGTACATTTCGAGGCCGCCATCAAGGCGGGCAAGCACGTATTCTTCGAGAAGCCGGTGGCCGTCGATCCGCCGGGGGTGCGGCGCGTGATAGCCGCCGGGGAGGAGGCCAAGAAGAAGAACCTGACGGTCGTCGCCGGCACCCAGAGGCGGCACAACAGGGGTTATAACGAGCGCGCCGCCGCGATCAGGGAAGGCCTCTACGGCCGCGTCATGGGGGGCCGCGTCGCCTGGTGCATGGGCAAGATATTCAGCAACAACCCCATCAATCCCAGGAGGCCCGAGGACCTCGCCGGCGGCGGCAGGTGGCAGCTCTGGGTCGAGATGTCCGGCGACCACATCGTGGAGCAGCACGTCCACAACATCGACATCGCCAACTGGTTCCTCAACGCGCATCCCGTCAGCGCCGTCGGCTTCGGCTGGCGGGCGCGGCGCGTGGCCGGAAACATGTACGACTTCTTCAGCGTGGACTTCGAATACCCCAACAACATCCACATCCACAGTATGTGCCGCCAGGTAGGCGGGTGCTGGGACTGGGTGGGCGAGGAGTTCACCTACGAGAAGGGCGGCGGCCGCCCGTCCAGCGTCCCCTACGACGACATGCCGCGCAGGGGGAACGATTACGTGGACGAGCACATCCACTTCCTGCTGAGCATCCTCAAGGGGAAGGAGCAGCCCATAAACGAGGCGCAGAACGTGGCGTGGGCCACCGGGGCGGCGATCCTAGGGCGCGAATCGGCCTACAGCGGACAGCGGATCAGCTGGGCCGACATGTTTGAGAAGGAGAGCTCTCCCTGGTACAACCTCAAGATGAAGCCCCAGCCGGAGGACTTCGAGAGGGGACACATAGAATATCCCAAGGACGGCGGCATCCGGATCCCCGGCAGGGCCTGAGCCGGCCGCGCGGGCCCGCGGGGATGTCGCGTTTTTTTGGCCCCCGCGCGACCACACCGGGCCCGATTGGGTTATGCTAGGGAAGGATGCTGCCCGCTGAAGATCAGGCACGGAAGACCGATTCGCCGAAGTACGGGGATACGGCCCTCAAGCTCGGCTACCTGACCCCGGAACGCCTCAACGAGTGCCTGGAGATCCGCCAGAAGATGCGATCGATGGGGGTGGACGAGCCACTGGGCCGGATACTCCTCAAGAAGGGATACATCACCGGGGCGCAGCACAACGAGGTCCTCAGGTACATCGGCGCCGCGCCCGATCCGATCCCGGGTTACCGCCTGATCAAGCAAATCGCCCAAGGCGGCATGGGCGTCGTCTACAAGGCGGAGCAGACCAGCGTGAGGCGCATCGTGGCGATCAAGATCCTCTCCCCCGAGGCCGTCAAGGATCCCGCCTACCTGGACCGTTTCTTCAAGGAGGCCCGCGCCGCGGCGCAGATCGATCACCGCAATCTGGTGGGCGCCATAGACGCGGGGCAGTCCAACGGCCTCTACTACTTCGTGATGGAGTACGTCGAGGGCAAGGACTGCCGGGATCTGGTGACGGAGAAAGGCCCCTTCGACGAGAGAAAGACCCTCGACATAGCTCTCCAGATGGCCGAGGCGCTCGAGTGCATCCACGCGCACCAGCTCGTCCACAGGGACATAAAGCCGGAGAACATTTTGCTGACGCCGGACGGCACCGTGAAGCTCTGCGACCTGGGGCTGGCCAAGTCGACGTCCGCGAAGGAACAGTCACTGACGCAGACCGGCTTCACCGTCGGGACGCCTTTCTACATGTCCCCGGAGCAGATTCGCGGAGACAAAGACATAGACATCCGTGCGGATCTCTACTCGCTGGGGGCGGCGCTCTACTGCATCGTCACCGGCCGCCCTCCCTTTGAGGGCCGCAGCGCCGGAGAGACGCTCACGATGCACCTCAAGGAGCCGATGCCGGATCCCAGGAAGTTCGCGCCGCACCTGAGCGAGGACTTCGTCGGGATACTCAGGAAGCTCATGGCCAAGGATCCCAGGGAGAGGTACGCGACGCCGTCCCTTCTGGCCGACGACATCCGGCGCGTCATGGCCGGGGCCGCGCCGGTCCTCGCCAGGGCGCACGCGGCCAGGAGCGCTGTCCTGGGGCGCGCGGTCTCGTCGACGGCCCGCGTGGTCGTGAAGAAGACCGTCCCCGTCTGGCCTTTCGTGGTGGCGGGGGCCGCCTTGGCGGCGCTGGCGGCGGTGGCGGCCGTCACCGTGGTGTCGCGCGGGAAGGCCCGCGACGACCCCGCCCTGGTCACCGCCGCCCGCCGGCTCATGGAGGCCGCGGAGGCGCAGATGAAGGAGGGGCGCTGGGCGGAGGCGCTGGCGACGCTGCACGAGCTCCGCGCCAGGTACCGCCGACTCCTGTGGTACGCGGGCAACGGCGGCGTGGTGGGCGAGATGATCGGTCGGTGCGAGAAGGAAATAGTCGAGGAGGAGACCAGAAAAAAGGAGAGGAGGAGGCGCAAGGAGGAATCCGCCGGGGGACCGCCGCCTGAAGCCCCGGCCGACGACCCGGCGTGGGTAATGGGGGCTTCCCGGATGATGGCCGCCGCGGAGGAACACATGAGGTCGGGCCGCTGGGCCGATGCACGCGAGGTGCTGCTGGATCTCAGCAGCTCCTACGCGTCGCTGGCGTGGTACCGCCAGCACAGCGCGCGCCTGGGGGAGATGCTCGGCCAGTGCGAGGTCAAGATAAGGGAGGAAGGGGAGAAGCGCCTGAAGGAGAGGGATGCCCGCCCGCACGCGAGGACCGCCCCTCAACCGGCGCCTGCCGCCCCGCCCCAGAAGCCCAATCCGGAGCCCCCCGTCGCGCCGGGTTCGCTGGTCTTTCAGGACGGCGTCTCCCCAGGCCCGGATTACGCCGGCACCAGGGACACCACTCTCAGGCAGGACTCGCCGGATAGGGCCTGCGGGAAAGATCCCAACTGCATCACCGACGCCGACGAGCCCAAGCAGAGCGGCCTGGTATGCGCGGCGCTCTTCAGGTGGGATATCTCCGCCGTCCCCGGGGACGCGGCGGTGGAGTACGCCTCGATCGTGCTCTATTCCCTCGATCGGTCGTCAAACGAGTATTCCGTATATCGGGCGTTGCGACCTTGGGACGAGGAAACCGCCACGTGGAAGAACGCCGGGGCCGGGACGCCGTGGGAGAAGCCCGGCGCCGGCGGCCCCGGGGACCGCGGCGGGGAGGTGCTGGCCCGCATCCGCGTGACGGCGCCGGGGTACCTGGAAATACCCCTCTCGGCGGCCGGCCTGGCCGTCGTGCAGTCGTGGATCGCGGATCCCTCGAGCAACTTCGGCATCGTGGTGGCGCCTGACAGGAAGCAGGTCGACGGCCTGGACGTGGCGTCCCGCGAGGCCGAGGATCCACGACACCGGCCGCGTCTGGTGCTGCGCCTCCGCCCGGGATAGCCGCACGCCCCGCCGTCCCCCGACGTTCACCGCCCGCGGCGGCGGGACCTACTCCGCCCCGTCCCAGCAGTAGGTGCAGAGCTTTTCCTTGGGCAGTCCGATCGCCTCGACGAGGTCGCCCAGCAGCTGGTAGCGGAGTGTGGTGAGGTTGAGCCGGCGGCGTATGCGCTCGACCATCTGGGCGTACTTGGGCGACGACGGATCGGCGTAGTCCGACAGCCTTGCGGTGTCCCCCTCGATCTCGTGGATGGCCCTCCGGCCGGCGTAGTCTAACTCCGATCTCGATCGGGAGAAGTTGAGGAACTTGCAGGAGTATATCAGCGGCGGGCACGCCGGGCGCATGTGGACCTCCTTGGCCCCGCAGTCGTAGAGCCGCTGGATGGTGTCCTGCAGCTGGGTCCCGCGGACTATGGAGTCCTCGCAGAACAGAAGCCGTTTGCCCCTGATCAGCTCGGGTATCGGGATGAGCTTCATCTTGGCCACCAGGTTCCTCACCGACTGATCCTGGGGCATGAAGCTACGCTGCCAGGTGGGCGTGTACTTCGCGAACGGCCGCCGGTACGGGAGGCGGGCTTCGCTGGCGTACCCTATGGCGTGGCCCGTTCCGGAATCGGGGATCCCCGCCACGACGTCGATCTCAACGTTGTCCCTGCGGGCCAGGGCCGCGCCGCACCTGTTGCGCACGTCCTCGACGTTGATCCCCTCGTAGTTGGAGGCGGGAAAGCCGTAATAGACCCATAGGAAGGAGCATATCTGCATCCGCTTCCCCGGCGGGGCCATCTGTTCCACTCCGTCCTCCCTCAGGCGCACGATCTCGCCGGGGCCGAGATCCCTGTCGATCTTGAAGCCCAGGTTGGGGAAGGCCGTCGTCTCCATCGTGACGGCCCATTCGCCGTCCTTCCTTCCGAGGATGACGGGGGTGCGCCCCAGCCGGTCGCGGGCCGCGTAGATGCCGTCGTCCGTCAGCAGGAGCATCGAGCAGGATCCGTCGATCAACTCCTGGGCGTTGCGGATGCCCTCGGTGAAATTCCCACCCTGGTTGATCAGCATCGCCACGACCTCTGTGGGATTGACGGCGCCGCCGCTCATCTCGCTGAAATGGCCTGAACGTTTCTCGAACGCCTTCTTGACCAGCGCCACCAGGTTTCGGATCACGCCTACGGTGACGATCGCGTAGGTACCCAGGTGCGACCCGATGATGAGGGGCTGGTCCTCGAAGTCGCTTATGATGCCAATGCCGATTCGTCCCCTGAGCCGGTGGAGGTCCCCTTGGAGTTTCGATCTGAATTGGGCGTTGGTGATGTCGTGTATGGTCCGCACGATCCCGCCGTCCGATTTCAGGGCCATGCCGCCCCTCATGGTGCCCAGGTGGGCGTGGTAGTCGGTGCCGTAGAACACATCCTCGGAACAGTTACGCTTGGACGCGACGCCGAAGAAGCCGCCCATAGTCTTGTCAGCCCTCCCCTACAGGACGCAGAAGCTAGCAGGGCGGGGCGTGAGGATCAAGATTATCCACGCCGGGGCCGCGGGTCGGTGCGGCATCGGGATGGCCGGCGGCCTGCGGCGCTCTGCGCGCTCGAGCGCGGCGGGCGGGGGGATCAGGTCTTGCGCCCGCGTTCCCTAAGCAGGTCTTCGTACATCGCCATCGTCCGGTCGCCTATGCGGATCCAGGAGAAGAGCTCCTCGACGCGCTTGCGCCCCTTCAGGCCCATTCCCCGCGCCAGATCCGGTTGGAGGAGGACGTGGTTGAGCGCATCCGCCAGTGCCTTCGGATCCGCCGGCGGCACCAGCAGGCCCGTCTCCCCGGGTACCACCACCTCCTTGATGCCGCCCACCGCGCTGGCCACGACCGGCCGCTCGCAGGCCATCGCCTCCAGGTTTATGATCCCGAACGGTTCGTACACCGACGGGCAGGCGAAGACCCTGGCGTGCGAATAGAGCTCGATGTACTGCTCCTCCCTCAGGAGCGTGTTGATCCAAGTCACGCGGTCTGGGTGCTGGGCCACCTTGGCGGCGATCTCCGCCTCGACCTCCGGCGTGTCGGGGGCGCTAGTGCAGCAGACGACGCGGAACCTGCGGTCGATCATCGGTACGGCGTCGAGGAGATACGCCATGCCCTTCTGCCGAGAGGTCCTCCCCACGAACAGCACGTATTCGCCGTCTATGTTATAGTCTTTCAGCGTGGCGTCCCGCTCGGTGCGCTTCCATATGTCGAGATCAACGCCGTTGTGGATCACGACGACCCTCTCCGGCTTGACGTTGAATAGCCTCAGTATCTCGTCGCGGGACTCGCTGGAAACCGCGACGATGCGGTCGGCGTTCTCCAGCGCCACCCGCTCGATCCACGAGGAGAGGTGGTAGGATCTGCCGAGCTGCTCCTCCTTCCAGGGCCTCAGCGGCTCCAGGCTGTGGACCGTGGCGACGTAGGGCACGTCGTAGAGCACCTTGGCGAAGTATCCCGGCATGGCGGCGTACCAGGTGTGGGAGTGGACCACGTCCGACTCGACGCGGTCCCTGACCATCGAAAGCCCCGTCGAGAACGTCCCCAGGACGCTGTTGAAGAGCTTGTCCTGGCCCTCCCACATGCGCGGCCACGCCTGGTATCCCTTGACCCGGAGCGAACCTTCCCTGACGTCCTGCGGCCCGAAGCAGCGGACTTCGACCTCCATCTTCCGGGAGAGCACGCGCGCCAGGTTCTTCAGGTGCACGCCCGCGCCGCCGTAGACGTGGGGCGGGTACTCGCGGCTGAAGAACGTGACCTTCATCTGGGCTTCCCCGCCGCCGCGGCGGCCCTCACCGTCCTGCCGGAGGGCACGTGCGACGAAAAGTCCCCCTCCGAAACCTCCGGGCATACGATGACGTTCTTCCCTATGCGCAGGCCGGGAGGGATCCTCGCGTCCATCCCGATCACGGTCGATCCGCCCTCGAGGGATCCCTTCATCTCCTCCGACGGGACGGATTCGCCGACCCCTACGTTGCATCCGCCGCCGAAGATGACGCGCTTGTCCGATATGACCCCTTGCAGCACCGCGCCGGGCTCGACCATGACGCCGTCCCAGAGGACCGAGTCGTGGACCTCGGCGTTTTGGCCCACCACCACGTTGGGCGACAGCACGCTGTTGCGTACCGTGCCGTGGATCTCGCAGCCGGCCGAGATGAGCGAGTTCTCCACGTGCGCCCCCGGCATTATCCGCGCCGCCGGCGGCGGCGCGGTGCGCCGCGACAGCACGTTGGTGCGGATCTCCCACCGCGCCAGATCCACTCGCGGGGAGGGGCCGAGAACCTCGCGGTGGAAGGCGTGGTACTCGTCCAGCGTCCGCGTGTACGCCCACACGCCGTGGAAGATCCAGCCGTAGGCGCGGCGGCGCGGCATCATGCGCCTGAGGACCTCGTGTATCTGGAACGTGGCGGAGCCCTCTTCGCCCCGCGAGGCGCGGCGGATCTCCTCGACGAGGACCTCGCGCCGAAAGACGTAGACCGACATGGAGGCCAGGCTGCTGCGCGGCTGCCGCGGCTTCTCGGCGAAGTTCAATATCTGGCCGGTCGCGTTGAGCTCGCCCACCCCGAATCGGTGCGCGTCCCTCCTGCGCTCGGTGAATGCCATCGTCAGGTCGGCGTCGTGCTCGGCGTGGAACGACAGCAGCGGCCGGTAGTCCATCGAGTAGACGTGATCCCCGGAGACGAGCATGACGTCGTCGGGGGCCAAGCGCTCAATGAAATCGAGGTTCTGCGACAGGGCGTCCGCCGGCCCGCGGTACCAGTCGCCCGACTCGCCCATGCCGATGTACGGCAGCAGGAAACGCACGCCGCGCGTCGTCCCCGCCAGGTCCCACGCCAGCCCCGTGCCCACGTGGTCCATCAAGGACGACGGGCGGTACTGCGCCAGTATGCCGACGTGCCCGATCCCCGCGTTGGCGAGATTGGTCAGCGCGAAGTCTATCGCGCGGTATGTGCCGCCGAAGATGACGGCCGCCTTCGCGCGGCGCTCCGTCAGCACGGAAAGCTCCTCGACGCGGCCGCCCGCCAGCACTAATCCTATGGTCTTGCGCATGGAAACCTCGTGCCGCTACCGGAATCCCCGCCGGCCCCCTCATCCCCAACGGAAATTAACACGCGGAATCCTCCTCGTAAAGAGGAACGGCGATACCCCCCGGGGAGGCCCCAGGGGGATCCCCGGCGGGGCGGCGCCCGGAATGGTGCTCATTAAGGGCTGGAAATGGCCATAAATGTTCATGATTTGTCCACGGGCGCGCAGCACGGCGGCGGGGCGTCGGCGTATATTGGAATGGCATCCGGCGGAGGGAATATCCATGACAGCGCTCGGCGCGGCGCTGCTGGCGGCGGCGGCCGGGGCCCAGGATGGCGACGACCGGGCGCTCCGGGCGCGCGTGTCGTGGGGATACCGCGCCCCCGCGGGCGACCGCTTGGTGCGCATCGTCCCGACGACCGGGGGCGCGGCGGCGGCCGAACAGAAGGGATGGAACCTGGAGCCCGGAGAAGGGATCAAGGACGGCGCATGGCGGACTCGCGCCGGCGGAGGCGACGTGGACGGGGTCGATTTCATCCTGAAATGGCCGGGTACCCCTGAGAAACCCCCGAGGAAGGAACATTCGATCTGGTCCCACCTGCTCAGACAAACCGATCCTGAAACCGCGGCGCGCATCAGGAAAGATCCCGCCTTCAGGCCTCAAATGGCGCTGCTGTCGCTGGAAACGAACGCGGAAGGGACGAGGGGATTCGCGGTGGACGCCGATCAGCTCGCCCGCGAAGGGGCCATGTGGCTGCCGGAACTGGACGTCTTCGCCGCCGCCGGCGATCCTCCCCCCGAATTCGAAGACCATCAGAAGATGCTGTCGAATCGCAAGGGCAAAAGGGTCCTCGACCGCGTGATCGAGGAACCTGAGGCTTCCTGCGAGCAGTTTCGGCGGCTCTGGGCCGACATGGGCGATCCGCGCAACCCGCACCCCGCCCATGTCGTGGGGATAACGTGGGACGGCGCGATCCCGAAGTTCGGCATCGAGCGGGACGGGACCGTCAGGAGCGATCTGGGGAATCCGGACGCCTTCCGCTTCGGCTTCGACGCCGAGGGCTTGGCGTGGAAGGGACAGCGGCTCACGGACGGCCTCCCCGTGATCGTCACGACCTTCGAGAATGAAACGGCCAGGTGGGAGATCGAGCAGTTCGCCTATCCGCTGGACGGCCCGCCGGCCGGTCGCAAGGGCGACATCCCGATGGTGCTCCTCCAGAAGCTGCGCGTCGCCGGCCGGGCCGGGGCCGCGCGGGCGGGCTTCTTCCACCAACGGGATTTCCCGCCGGGCGCGGAGGTGGTCGCCGACGATCGAGGCGGTAAGGCGGTCTTCCGGGAACGGTCCTCGGGCCGCGTCGTTCTGGTCGTCGAGGGCGCCGGCCCTGTCCAGTCCGCCGACGCCGAGGGGTCGCGTGACGCCAGGAAAAAAACGGTGTCGAGGAAGCTGACGGGCTCCTTTCCCGTCGCGGCCGGCGGCACCGAGGTCGTCGTGAAGCTCCCGTCGCCGCCCGTCGAGGCTAAAGACGAGGCTAAGCTGCTCGGGCTTTCCTATGGAACCGCCAGGGCCGGCACGCTGAAGTTCTGGTCGGACTGGCTGGCGCGCGGAGCGCGGTTCCGCTCGCCCGAGGCCGCGGTCAACGAACTCTTCCGCGCAAACCTGTGGCACGCGCTGCGGTTGCCCAGGCGCCACGGCGGGGAGGGGGAAGGTGCGAAGATGGACATCCCGTATTCGAACTTCGCCTACGACCAGAAGGGCATCCCATGGCCGGTGAACCAGGCGGTTTACGTGGACTACATGATCTACGACCTGCGCGGGTACCACGCGGTGTCGGCGGAGGAACTGCTCGCGATATACCGAACCAATCAGGGGCCCAGCGGGCGCGTTGGCGGTTACGCCAACTGGGGGGTATACACGCCGGGCATGCTCTACGCCGCGGCCTGGAACTACCTCCTGTCCCGCGACGGGAAGGCGCTCGAAAGACTGCTCCCGCCCACGAACAAGGCCATGGAATGGTGCATCGCGGAGGCGCGCCGCGCCACGGAGGGCGGCGGCCGCGGCCTCGTCCGGGCCCCGCTCAACGACCTCACGAGCGCGCCGGGCGAGTGGGCGTTCAACCAGGCATATTTCCAGGCGGGGCTGGCGCTCTGGGGAAGGGTCCTCAAGGAGATCGGTCACCAGAAGGCCGGCGAATGCCTGGGGGCGGCGGAACGCCTGAGGGCGGCGATAGAACGGGAATTCGGCCGCGCCTCCACCCGCGCCCCGGCCGTCCAGCTCCGCGACGGCACTTGGGTCCCTTACGTGCCTTCAGACGCCTCGCAGCCCAGGCGTCTGGTGGAGCAGTGGTATCCCACCGACGTGGACACCGGGGCGCTGCACCTCGCGCGCCTCCGTGCGCTCGACCCCGCGGGCCCGCTGGCGACCTTCCTGCTGCACGATCACGAGGACAACTTGTTCATGGGTGGATTGGGCATGGCCAACGAGCCCGTCTACAACCAGCAGGCGTCGGTCTACCTGTGGCGTGACGAGCCCAAGGCCGCGATCCGCGCCTTCTACGGCATGATGGCCTGCGCATTCAGCCATACGGTCATGGAACCCGTCGAGCACAGGTGGGGCTGGGGACAGTACTTCGGACCCCCGAGCACCGACGGCGCTTGGTTCGAGCTCTATCGGAACATGCTTGTTCAGGAGCGCGACGGGGGGACGTTGCTGATCGGCCAGGCGGTGCCGCGGGCGTGGCTGGAGGACGGCAAGAAGGTGGAGGTGGAGCGCGCCCCGACGTGGTTCGGACCGGTCTCTTTTACGCTGGAGAGCCGCGCCGATTCGGGGCGTATCGCGGCGAGGGTCGATTTCCTTGGTCCCGCCCGCCCGTCGGAGCTGGTGGTTCGCCTGCGCCATCCGAAGGGCCTTCGCATGAAGTCGGCCCAGGTCGAGGGTGCTTCGTGGAAGGAGTTCGAGCCCGACAGGGAATGGATCAGGATCGGCCGGCCGGGCAGGGCGTCCTATCGGATCGCGGCGGAATACTGATGATGGGGAGTTGGTCGAGTAAGGAGTCCGGATGACATGAAGGCTTGCGTGTTCGTAGATGCGCTGGTCGGGGCGGTCCTGGTGAGCGGGCCGTGTGGGGTGTCGGCGTTGGCGGCCGGCGAGGAGACGGCGGTTTCAGCGAAGCTGTCCGCCACGGAGCCGACGGCGTCGTCATCGCACGGGAAGGATTCGCGGGAAGTCCGCATCCCTATCTCTTTCATCGTTCCGTATGACGGACGTGTCTCGTTGGCGGTTTATGACCGCCAGGGGCGGTTGGTAAGGACGCTCCTGACGGGCGCGCCGCGGAAGGCCGGTCCGTACACGGAGACATGGGACGGTCTCGACCGCTACGGCCTTCCGCTGCTTCCCGGCCAGTATCTCTGGAGAACGCTGGTCACCAAGGGCCTGCGGGCTGAATTCATCACGCAGGTCGGCCAGAACGTCGATCCCCCCTGGGAACGGGCCACCGGCAACCATAAAGCGCCCAATGCGGTCGCGGTAGATGCGGCGGGGCTCTACCGCGCCGGTGCGACCAACGAAGGCGCTCACTGGGCCGTGAAGACGGATTTGAACGGCCGCCACATCTGGACCAACGATCGCTGGTTCGCCGATCCGTGGGTGCAGGATACCCTCTCGGTGACGCTGGTGGGCGATCGGCTCTACGAATTGCTGCCCAACGGTCACGTCTACGGTTACAACGCCAAAACCGGGCGCTTGTTCACCGGGGGTGATTATGACCCGAAACCGTGGATCATTCGTTGGGAGGACTACCAACCGCCTCCGAACGCCAGGGATGACGAGAAGCGCAGACTGAGCATCTCGCAAAGCCCCAGAGAGATTGCCGGCGACGCCGCGAACGGACTTATAGTGGCGTCCTATCCGCAGCACGATGCGGTGGCGTGGTACAGTGCGGAAGACGGCAGGAGGGTGGACGCTTTGAAGGGTTTGAACGGCCTCGCCGGTATTGCCGTGGCCGGGGACGGCAGGGTCTTCGCCATATCGAGGGGCGCGGTGGTGGCCTTCACGCGCAGTGACAGGAGACCGCAAACGATCATCGTGGCCGAGAAGCTGAAGAGTCCCTGGCGTTTGTGCGTGAGTCCGAAGTCGGGGGATATCTTCGTCGTCGAGAACAGCGACCAGGCAAGGGGCGGCGACAGGCATCACCAGGTGAAACGTTTTTCGGCCGGCGGCGCGCTGCTGAAGAGCTTCGGCAGGCCTGCGGGTCGTGGCGACGGCGCGTACGTGCCGACGGACTTTCGCGGGCTGACCGACATCGAGGCGGACCACGAGGGCGGGTTCGTCGTCACCGAGGGGAATCACACGCCGCCGCGCCGAACGGCGCGCTTCGACGCCGACGGCAAGTTGCTCCGGGAATGGTACGGCGCGCAACACTACGGCGTCATCGCCTGCCCGGAGCCGAACAACCCTCGATTCGTCTGGACGCTGGCCAACGCCCCGCAATGCGGTCTGGTGCGCTGGGAGGTCGATTACGCGGCGAAGACGTGCCGCGTGGCGGAGGTTTACCATGATGTCTTCGCGGCCAACCCCTTCGCGCGTGTGCCGATGGTCCCGCTGCTCTTCGAGCATCGCGGGCGCATCTACATACAGGGGGGCGCGGTGCAGCCGACCGGATTGACCATCTGCCTGTACGACCCGGCGGCCAGGCGTATTCGGCCGTGCAACGCCTGCGAGACGCAGGAGAAGGGCGGACAGAAGCGGACGTATTTCTGGAACGATCTGAACGACGACGGGCTGGCGAGCGACGATGAAATCGAATGGTTGAACCGCGGCAAGTTGGGCGGCTTCGTGGATCCCGGCGACTTCACCGTGATCACGACCGTCATGGCCAGCGACTACAATCCCGGCGTGATCCTGAGGCCGTCGCGTTTTACGCCCGGCGGAACGCCGGTCTTCGTCCCCGCCGAGGCGGGGAGGTACGAGCCATGGGCGGAGAACGGGTGGACGAAGTATCCTTTCGACCTGCGCCGGGGTCCCGATGGAAGCTGGTACGGGTGCTTCGCCGATTCCGCCGCCAATCCTCACGAGGGCTGTGAGAATCACGGCGCCTGGTATTACAATTCATGTTCCGCCATCGACCGGCTGGTGAAGTGGGACAGAAACTGGAAATCCGTATGGAGCGTCGGCAGACACAGCCCCGACAACGATCACGAGACCGGATCGACGGCGATGCCCCGCGGCCTCGCAGGCCTGACTCGCGGTTGCGTCGTGTGGACCGACGCGTCCGACGAGGAGACGTGCCGCCCCACGGTCTGGACGGAGGACGGACTCTACGTCGACGAACTTCTGCGCGTCCCGACCGATCGGGTGCCGAAGGAAGCATACGGCATGTTCAACGCGAATGAGTATGCGACCGGACGACTTTATACGGACACGAAAACGGGCGAAACCTTCTTCTACGCGGTCAATTCCGGCGGTGGCTCGCCGGTCTATCGAATTACCGGCTGGGAAGGCTGGCATCGCGCGGAAGGCAAATTCATGCTCGCCGCCGCTGCCGGGCGGGTCGCCAAGCGCGACGGGAAAGGAGTGAAGGGGGAATACTTCAACAACGCCGACTGTTCGGGCGCGCCCGATCTGGTCCGCATGGACAAACTGATATATTTCAACTGGGGTGAGGGCGGCGGGCCGGATCCGAAGATAACCGCGGAACGCTTCAGCGTCCGCTGGAGCGGCACGTATGAGGCGGCGACCAACGAGGATGTGCGCTTCGAGATCAGAGGCAGTTTCCCTTGGCGCCCGAGGGGCCAGCCGCTCTGGTCGCGTCTGTGGCTGGCGGGCGAACTCCTTTTCGACTCCGCGCGGACGGGCAGCCCCATGGGGACCGCGCGCGTGAAGCTCCGCGCGGGAGAGCGAATCGATCTGCGCCTGGAATGCGGCTTCAAGAGGGGTGAGGCCGCCGTCGCGCTGAATCACGACACGCCCGGGCTCGATCGCCGCGCCATCATGCCCGAGTTCCTGCATCCAGAACCCGGGCCGAAGCGCAGGCTCGAAGTCTGCGTCGAACGGCTTCCAGAACTCATCGCCGATTTCGGTTTCGAAGAGAAGGACGGCGTGCTCTCGTACAGCCGCGCCGGCGTCGATATATTCGGACGCCTGACCGGCAACGCCAGGCGCGTGCCCGGAAAAACTGGAAACGGAATCGAGTTGGAAGGCCGGGGCGGCTTCGATCCAGGACTGTTCCCCATCGACGAGGAACTTCGCCTGCCCGACGCGAACTACACCATCTCGTTCTGGTTCAAGAGTACCGCGCTGGACGTGCGCCTGTGCCAGGCCACCCGTTACTCCAGCTATAACAATCGCTGGAGCGATCACATCGTCTCGATAGAGCAGGGCAAGGTGCGTTTCCTCCTCCAGGGCGACAACCCCCTGTACGGCCCCGCGCCGTTAAACGACGGCCGGTGGCACCAAGTGGTCACCATGGTCGGCGAGGGCGGACAGAAGCTTTACGTGGACGGCCGCCTCGTGGCCGGCGGGAAACTGGCGAAACGTAGACATTCCAGCAACCGGCTGGGCCTGGATCTCGGCCCCGGCGGCGACAACGGCGTTGTGGCAATAGACGAAGCGCGCGTCTACGGCCGCGCCCTCAGCCCGGACGAGGTACTGAAACTCTATTCGGCAACCACCAAGTAAGTTGTCGCCCATGCCTCCGAGCGGCACCACTGGGAACGGGTTGCCGTCCTGACCGGGGGACCAACCTGCAATTTGAGAGGGCACGTCCCATGCAGCTTTAGCCGCCCCGGGAGCGTATCGTAGTCTTGGAATGGGCGGGATGAGGAAAATTCAGATCGTCGCGGCGTTTATCTTCGTGACGGCCGGCGCCGAGGGGAGGCAGGCGCGGACCCCCGAGCGCCGGCCGCATCTTTCGGAGGGCGTCCGGTTCGCCGTCGATCCAGACACAAACGCCTCCAGGCAGGCCGCACAGTGGAGGTCCAGCAGGCCCGCGGACGCGGCCCTGATGGATGAGCTTGCCAAGATCCCGGTGGCCTTCTGGCTCTGCGGGGGCGACGTCAAGGCGGCGGCCCGGCGGAGGATGGATCTCTGCCGGCGGCAGAAGGCCCTGCCCGTCTTCGTCATATACAACATACCCGACCGTGACGCCGGCCAGTTCTCCAGGGGAGGTGAGGCGTCGGCCGACGCATACCTCCGCTGGATCGGCCAGTTCTCCGAGGCCGTGGGTCAGGAACCCGCCGTGGTGATCCTCGAGCCCGACGCGCTGGGACTGATGGACCGCACCCCCGAGGCGAGGCGCGCGGAGCGCTACGCCATGATGGCCTCCGCGGTGGAGATCATTTGCCGGTCCGGCTCCGTGGACGTCTACATCGACGCCGGCCATCCGGCGTGGCTCCAGGTCAAAGAGGCGGCCCGCCGGCTCAGGTTCGCCGGGATCGACAAGGCCCGCGGCTTCGCCCTCAACGTGTCCAACTTCCAGCGGACGAAGGATTGTCTCGAGTACGGCCGCAGGATTTCCGCGGAGGCCGGCGGCAGGCATTTCGTCGTGGACACGAGCCGCAACGGCAACGGGCCGCTCCCCAGGGAGCAGGATCGCGACGGCATGGGCTGGTGCAACCCGCCGGGCCGCGCGGTGGGGGAGCGGCCGGCGGTCAAGACCGGCGACCCGCTCTGCGACGCGTTCCTGTGGATCAAGGTGCCGGGCGAATCCGACGGCGCCTTCCGCGGCGGCCCGCCCGCCGGGGGCTGGTGGCCGGAATACGCCCTGGAGTTGATGAAGAACGCCAAGCAGGCCGGACCGGCGGTCACGGGGCCCAGGTGAAGTCGTGCCGGCGGCATTCGGGGTGAAACGATGACCTCGAAGGAACGTATGGCGATCGCGATGCGGAAGGGGATCCCCGACCGCGTCCCGGCGATGTGCCAGCTCTCCCTGGGCCATTACTTTCTTCGATCGGGATTGCGTCCCGTGGACGTCTGGTTCACAAGCGCCGGTTTCGCGGAGGCGCTCATCAGGCTGCGCGACCGTTACGGGTTCGACGGGATACTCGTGAACATCCCCGGCCGCGACCCGGAGTGGGAGAGGGACGTCCTCCGCATCGAGAAGGCGGACGGCGGCGAGGTCGTCGTCTGGAACGACGGTTCCCGCACGGTCTTTCCACCCGACGATTCCCCCCGCCATGAAACCGTCGCCCGCCGTCCCGATTTCGCCGAGTTCGGTCCGGAAATTCTGGAACGGGTGGACGAGTACGCGCTCTACACTTGGGGTGTCTATCACGTGCCGCGGTTGCGCGGGAAGCCGCCGGGTTTGCTGCGGGATATTCCACCGTACATGTTCTCGACGCTGGATGAGGTCGTCCGGCGCGTAGGATCCGAATGCTCCGTACATGCCGAGGTCTTCTCGCCTTTCACGCATCTGATGGAGCTCTTCGGGTACGAGTCGGCGCTCATGGGCCTGGCCGACGATCCGGCCAAGTGCGAGGCGATCCTGGATCGGCTCACTGACGCATCGGCCGCGCTGGCGTTGGCATATGCCGCGCGCGGGGCGGACGCGATACTGATCTCGTCGGCGTTCGCCGGCGGGGGCTTCATCTCCCGCGCCCACTACGGGCGGTTCGTGCTGCCTTACGAGAGGCGGCTGATCGCCCGGATTAAGGAGGCTTATCCCGAGATGCCGGTCTACACGCACACGTGCGGCGCCATAGGCGACCGGCTCGATCTGATGGAAGCCACCGGGCTCGACGGCATCGACACGCTCGACCCTCCCCCTCTGGGGACCGTCGAGCTGGACGAGGCCAAGCGGCGGCTGGGGAAGCGGGTCTTCCTCAAGGGCAACGTGGACTCGGTCAACACGCTCCTTCGGAAGGACAGGGCGGGTTGCGAGGCGGACATGCGCAGGACGCTGGCGGCCGGCAAGCCCGGCGGGGCCTACATTTTTTCCACGGCGTGTTCGGTGGCGCCGCGCGTGGAGCCGGACCGCATGGCGCTTTTCAAGGAGCTGGCCGAGCGCGAGGGACGGTACTGAGCGGGGCGGTCACCTGCGGCCGACGAGTGCGAGTCCCGCGGCGGCCGCCGCGGCGGCGATCGTGACCCAGAGGCCCGCGCGTCCGGCCGCCGGCTCGTAGGCGAGGCTCACGCGCGATTCTCCCGCCGGCACCTCGATCTTCAGCAGCGCGTCGAAGGCACGCCCGACTGCGACTGGGGCGCCGCCCGAGGCCGCGCGCCAGCCGGGCATCCAGGTCTCGCTGACGACCAGCGAGGCGGGGCGGTCGGATCGGCAGAGCACCTCGATACGGTTGGGGGACGGGCGGATCACCGAGCATGAGCCTCCCGCGTCAAGGAGGAACGCCTGGGGTTTTGCGCCCTCGTTCTCGTAGAGGATCTTGCCGTCCAGTCTTGCGATCTCGCGGAGCCGCGGGTGTGGCCGTAGGTTGTCGGAGACGATCCACCGTACGTTGAGCAGATCGAGGATGCCCGGATCCTTCAGGCGAGTCCCGGCTCCAAGCGATTCTGTCCGTGGCCCCGTGTAGTCTTCCCATGCTTTTTCGTATAGTGCGGCCAGCCGCCGCGGGGTCGGGTGCCCATAACCGTTCAGGAGCCGGAATCCGTGGCAGGTGGGGAAAGCATTCGCGCCGGTCGTGTCGAGGAGGCGGTACTGGCGCCGCTCCGGCCCGATGTAGGCGTCGTACCACGGCGGTGCGCTATAGGCGCTTCGGTCGAAAACCTTCTGGACGTGCACGCCGAAAAAGAGGAGATCCGCGGCGGCCAGGAGGACCGCGCAGGCGGACGCGGTCCGGCTCGACTGGATCGTCGTGAGCGCCGAAGCCGACATGACGGCGAGGCCCGTGGCGATGCCGGCCCGGATCGGCACCCCGGCGCAAGCGGCCGTTACCCACGCCGTCGCGGCGATCGCAGCGGCCGCGGCCCAGGCCAATCGCTTGGCCGTCGCCGCGCCGGTGGTTCGCAGCGACTCCCATCCGAAGCCCGCCAGGAGGCTGAATGAGAAGACCGCCATCCAGACCGATCGCGCGGGTATCCGCTGCGTGGCGTATCCGGGGATCAGCCATCGTGCGGGCTCGAACCTGATCCGGCCCGCGCTGGCGTCGAGTAACGCGAAGGCCGCGACGGCCAGGAGGAACCAGACGATGGGGCGTCGCGGGGGGATCAGCGCTGCGGCGGCCAGGATCAGCGGGAGGATGCCGATGTACATGGCCTGCTCGTGCCAGTGGATGAGGAGGCGGCCGTCGGCCTCCGCCTCCCATGGGAATGGAGGCGTTACGAAATGGGTCAGGTGGTCTTCATGAAATGTCGACTCTCGTTCCCCGTCGAGCATGTAGTAACGGCTCTCTCCGCGTGTGGACTCGGCGGTCACTTGGATCGAGGGCAGCCATGCCGCGGCGCCCAGGGCGGCGCCGAGGGCTGCCGCCCCCGCCGCCGACAGGAGTGCCTTCTTCCAGGGTTCCTTCCGTCTGATGCGGGGGACGACCTGCCAGGCGATCAGTCCCGCCGACATGATCGCGGCGTGGTACAGCCACTGCACCATTCCGCCCAAGATCATCCAGCCGGTCCAGGCCCCCAGGCATGCCGTGCGCGCGGGGGTCGGCTGTTCCAGGAGCCGCCGGAGCAGGTGGAGCAGGAGCGGCGTCGCGCACATGCTTGCGAGGACGGGGTAATGGCCCGCCCAGACGCGCGCCGTAACGCACATCGACATGACGAAGGCGAGCGAGGAGATCACCGCGCCTGGCCGGCCGATCCGAAATCCGCGGGCGAGCCTGTAGCATCCTGCCAGTCCCAGGATCATGTGGAGCAGGACGGCGATTTCGTAGCCGTTGTCCGGATGGACGGCGAGGAATATCCAGTTCGGCGGGTAGTAGAGATGGGACTGGAGGTTGCCGAGGAGGGGGATACCGGCGTACTGAGTCGGGTTCCAGCGCGGCGGTTCGGCGGATCTCGCGAGAGATTCCCGGGCTAGTAGGAACTGGCCGCGGAAGAACCAGGTGATGTCGGTCCCTTCCAAGACTCGTTCGGTGGACGCGAAGGGGAGTGCCCAGGCGGCCAGCGGTGCGGCCAGGGCCGCCGCGGCCAAGAGTCGTCTCCGGCGCGCGTTCATGGCCAGATGCTACCAGCGGCGGGCGCAGGGGGGCAATCGCTTCCTGTCCGCAGAGGCTCGGGCGTCAGGCCGCGGATGGCGGCTTCGGCGCCCCGGGTGCGGCGGCGCCTCTGCCTGCCGCGATGGGGGACAGCTCGGGCCTGGCGCGGGCGGGCATGGAGGGCGCGGTACCTACGCTCGGGCTTCCCGACCCCGGCGCGGCCGCTGGGCCCCGCGAGGGACCGGCGGCCCAGGAGGATCCCGAGCTGTACGCTGTGGAGGATGAGATCGCGCGCGGAGGGATGGGGCAGATCCTCAGGGCCGGCGACCGTGGTGATCAAAGGCCTGAGGGGTAAGGTGGTGGGCGCGGGGGCCGCCGATCGCCGGGCTTCCCCCGGCTTGCGGGAGACCGCGCGCGCGAGGAAGACCTCGCGGTTCCAGGCCTGGGGCGAGAAGACACAGGATGGGGCGATACGCACGGCTTTTCAGGATCGCGTTTTCTCCGGACGGTGGCAAGGCGTTCTGGGCGATCAGCAGCGCGGGAGGCGCTCCGGCATCGGCCGTCCGATGGCGAGTCCTTGGCGGTTTTGGGCTCGGCGTACGCATTTCTGGGTTTTCCGGGGCTGGTGGGCGGGGCTTTCGAGGCGGCGCTGGCGGCCCGCGAAGCGCCCGAGGCCTACCTGAGGCTCTGCAGGGACGCGGTCGCGTCGCGGTGAGTCGAGTCGTGGGTGTACCTGGGCATCAGGGTGGTGGACAGGACCGGGATTGAACCGGTGACCCCTGCATTTTCAGTGCAGTGCTCTACCAGCTGAGCTACCTGTCCGGGCGTAGATCGTTCAACCCTGCTGCGCATATTATACGGAGGGCGCGGCGCAGTCAACAGGTCGGTGGTGAAGGTCGCGCGGTATCGGCTGCAGGGAGATCAATATGGGAATCGATGGGGCCGGCTGTGAGGCTCGTGATTTCCTATGGCTGTGGCTATTCTCGGTTGACGCTCAAGCGGCGACCCTGCCCCCCGGGTGCTTTACGACCGCTGCCTTCCCGTACAGTCGCTGCGCCTCGCCGGCGCGATACCACGCCCAGAACGCCTCCCAGTGCTCACTCACGTAGGCGCCGCGCGGCGTGAGGATGGCCTGAGCGCCTCCGACGGTCCACATCATGCCCGAACGCTCCATCCGATCCTTCAAGTACCGGCACGCCCTTTCCACCGCACCCGTCCCGATCGGCAGTCACATCCGGCGATAGTGTTTGTACCTCATGCGCTTGCGGTTGTTGTAAAAATAGCCCGCAAATTCTCACGGCGGCCTTCTTCTTTCGGCCCACTCGGATAGCTTGACCCTCTTCTCTCGGGCCTTCTCTTGCTCCAAAAGCCCCTGCCTGAACTCCTCCCGCTTCCGAAGTTCAGCGAAGACCTTAACGCCCCGCGCTTCTCGAAGTCGCGGTTGTTGAGCGTATTAATTAGCGTGGATAGTGTGGCAAGAAGAGCTTTCCAACTCTCTGCGGCGTTCGTCCTGGCGCTGGCGTGCGTGTCATGGGCGCAGGAATGGCCGTCTTGGCGCGGGCCGCGGGGGGACGGGACGTCGGCTGAAACCGGCTTCCCCTTGCGCTGGGGCCCTTCCGAGAACGTGGCGTGGAAGGTACCGCTCCCCGGCAAGGGGCATTCCTCGCCGATCGTATGGGGTGACAGGATCTTCGTGTCCACCTGTCTGGAGGACCGCCGGGAGAGGAAGCTGCTGTGTTTCGACGCGCGTGACGGCCGGCTTCTGTGGGACCGGGTGCTGTTGACGGCGAAGCTGGAGAGGAAGCACAACCTGAACAGCTACGCCAGCTCCACCCCGGCAACCGACGGCCGCCATGTCTGGGTCGCGTTCCTCGACGGCGCGGATTTCGCCGTTTTCTGCTGCGACGCGGATGGAAACCTGCGCTGGAGGGTTGTTCCGGGTAAATTTTTCTCGGTCCACGGCTTCTGCAGCTCGCCGGTCCTGCACAAGGACCTGGTGATTTTCAACGGGGACCAGGACGCGGAGGCCTGGATCGTGGCGCTGGATAAATCCACGGGGGCCGTGCGCTGGCGGGCGGACCGCCCGAACCGCATGCGGTCATACGCGCCCCCGGTCGTCTTCGATGCGGCGGGCCGCCTCCAGCTCGTCCTCAGCGGCAGCAGGAGCGTCTGCTCCTACGACCCTGCCACCGGCAGGCAGTGGTGGATCGTGGACGGCCCCACGGACCAGATGGTCGCCAGCATGGTCTTTGCGGAGGGAGTCTTCTTCGTCACCGGCGGCTATCCTGAGCTGCACATCCTGGGGATCCGCCCGGACGGCGAGGGGAACGTAACCGGGACGCACGTCCTCTGGCGCGGCACCGAGGGGGTTTCGTACGTCCCGTCTCCAGTGGCTTGGGGATCCAGTTTCTACCTCGTCTCGGACGGCGGTGTCGCCAGTTGCCTCGATGCCAGGACCGGAAAGCGGTTCTGGATGGAGCGGCTCGGGCGGCATCACAGCGCCTCGCCCGTGGCCGCGGGCGGGTTTCTGTACTTCCCGGACGACGACGGTGTCACTCACGTCCTCAAGGCCGGTCAGGCGTTCGAGGTCGAGGCCCGCAACGAGCTGGGCGAAGGCTGCCGCGCCTCTCCGGCCCTATCTCGAGGTCGGATCTACTTCCGGACGCTGAATCATCTTTGGTGCATCGGCGGGCGGGCGAAGTGAGGCGGGCGGATCCGCGGGCGCGTGGCCCTTTTGGCCGCATCACAATCATGCCTCTCGATGTTAAATAGTCGGCGATCGCCCGGGATGGGGAGGTCCGGATTGAAGATGGCGGGGGCGGAATGTCCATCCCTCGCCGGGAGGGCGCTAATGCGTTTCACCAGTCATGTCCTGTCCGTCCCTGCCGCGCTGGCCGTCGCGGCGTTCGGCGGCGCCGTGAGGGCCGGGCAGGGCGGCTGGGACGACGAGGCCCGCCTGATCCTGGATGCGGCCGGCGCCAAAGGCGGTCTGATCGCCCACGTGGGTTGCGGCGACGGCCGCTTGACGGCGGCCCTGCATGCGGGCGGAAGATTCGTCGTGCACGGCCTGGACGCGGATGCCGCCGACGTCCAGCGCGCTCGCGAACACGTGCGGAGACTGGGGCTTTACGGTCCCGTGTCGGTGGAGCGTTTCGACGGCGGGCGTCTGCCGTACGCCGACAACCTTCTGAACCTGGTGGTGGCGGAGAATCCCGGCATCGTCCCGGAGGATGAGGCACTCCGAGTGCTGGCGCCGGGAGGGGCGCTTTTCGTGAGGAGGGAAGGGCAATGGGGTAAGACGGTCAAGCCGAGGCCCGTCGATACGGACGAGTGGACGCATTTCCTGCACGATCCGAGCGGGAACGCCGTCTCCCGCGATCGCGTCGTCGGGCCCCCAAGGCGCCTCCAGTGGGTTGAGGATCCGCGGCACATGCGCAGTCACGAGCACACGCCCGGGATTTTCGCGCTCGTTTCCGGCGGGGGTCGGATTTTTTACATCCAGGATGAAGCGCCGGCGAGTTCCATCCTGCGGCTGCCCCGGTGGCATCTTGTGGCTCGCGATGCCTACAACGGAATTCTGTTGTGGAAACGGCCGTTCAGCCCGTGGCTGCCCCACCTGATCAACTGGGGATTCACGCCCGAGGCGCTCCAGCGCAGACTGGTGTCGGGGGGAGGGCGACTCTATGTGACTCTGGGGCTTCATGCTCCACTAAGCGCGCTGGACGCGGCGACGGGCGAGACCCTCAGGGTTTACGAGGGGACCGACGGCGCGGAGGAGGTCCTCCATTGCGAAGGGGTACTCCTATTGGCGCTTCGCGCGGTGACTCCCGAGAGGGTTGCGGAGCTGGATAAATGGGCGCGGATGGTGAAGGAGCAGAAGTCCCCACTGCACACGAGAGATTCCGCCCAGCCGCTGGTCGACCAGCTGCGGGGGACCGATAACCGCTCGCCCAGGGCCATCATGGCGGTGGATGCCGGTTCAGGCCGGGTGCTGTGGAGGAAGGAGGGAAAGGAGGCGACCGGTTTGAGGCCGCTCAGCCTGTGCGCCGTGGGGGACCGGGTTTTCTATCAAAGGGGCAGGGACGTCTTTTGCGTGGACCTGAGAAGCGGACGTGAGCGGTGGTCGGTTCCAGCGGTCCCCATGCGTCTGGCCTTCGACGGCGGCGTGGCGTGCGCCGACGGCAACACGGCGATGGTCCTGGCGGCGGATGACGGAAAAGTATTGTGGACTAGGTCTTCACCGCTGGCCGAGATCCGCGACGCGTTCGTCGTGGGGAGATCGCTCTGGCTGGGCGGCTTCAAGCCGTGGGAGGGGCCGACGCCGCGCGGCGCCAAGAGGGGGCCGTCGTGGAATTCATACTTGGCGGTGAGGCTCGACCTGGCCTCCGGCAAGGAGGCCGGACGCATTGAGCCGGAGAACCCGCAGCACCATCACCGGTGTTTCAGGAACAAGGCGACGGAGCGCTACATCCTGGGCGGCCGCCGGGGCGTCGAGTTCCTGGATCTGAATACCGGCGATGTCCTGTGGCACAGCTGGGTGCGCGGCGTATGCCGGTACGGGGTGATGCCCTCCAACGGGCTGCTCTACGCGCCGCCACACGCGTGCGGGTGCTACATCACGGCGAAGCTGACCGGGTTTTATGCCCTGGGATCCGGTCCGCCCGGCAGGTCGCCCGCCGATCCACGGGAATACGATCTGGAAAAGGGCGCCGCATACGGCGCCGTGTCGCCGCAGCCGCCGCGGGAGGACAACTGGCCGACGTACCGCCACGACGGGGCGCGGAGCGGGTGGACGCGGTCGCAGGTCCGGGCCGCACTGCGGCGCCGCTGGCAGGCGGATATCGGCGGGAGGCTCAGCGGCCTAACGGTCGCCGCGGGCAAGGTGTTCGCGGCGTCCGTGGATCGTTACGAGGTCTGTGCGCTGGAGGCGGATACGGGGCGGCAGGCGTGGACGTTCACCGCCGGGGGCCGCGTTGACTCTCCCCCGACCATACACGAAGGGCGGGCGATCTTCGGCTGCCGGGACGGATACGTCTACAGCGTTCGTGCCTCCGACGGCGCGCCGGACTGGAGGCTCCGGGCGGCGCGGGCCGACCAGCGGGTGACGGCGTGCGGCCGGCTGGAGTCGGTTTTTCCCGTGCACGGCAGCGTGCTGGTACAGGGCGGTTCGGCGTATTTCACGGCCGGTCGGTCATCATACCTGGACGGCGGGATCGATCTCTTCAGGATTCAGCCCGCCACGGGCAAGGTCTTGTCCGTGACGCCCATCTACAGCCCCGATCCCGCGACTGGGCGGCAGCCGCCGCAGATGGGCCCTTGCGAGATGCCGGGGGCGCTCTCCGACATACTTGCGGGGGATGGGGAATTCGTCTACCTGAGGGATCTGGCCTTCGACGGCGGCGGCGCGCCTCGGCAGCAGGGGAAGCCGCATCTCCTGACGCTGACAGGTTATCTGGATGACACGTGGCCGCATCGTTCCTACTGGATATTTGGCACGCGCTGTTCACTCTCCACGGGATGCAGCCAGCGGGAGAAGAATCTCGTCTACGGGAGGATCCTGGTCTTCGATGAAGCATCAATATACGGCTACGGCAGATCGAGCGTCCATTGGTCGAATCAGCTGGAGGACGGGGCCTACCGGTTGTTTTCCGCCCGGCGCGCCGACAGGTCAGCGCAGTGGTCGAAGCAGGTGCCGATCGCAGTGAGGGCGATGGTGCTGGCCGACAAGGTGCTTTTCGTCGCCGGCCCCCCGGCGGTCGCAGTGAAGGGACCGGAGGTTCGCGGCGGTACACTCGAAGGGCGGCTGATGGCGTTTTCGGCCGTCGACGGCGGCGAGCTGGGGGAGTTCCGTCTGGATGTCCCGCCCGTCTTTGACGGCATGGCCGCCGCCGGAGGGCGGCTTTACGTTTCCCTGGAGAACGGGCGAGTCCTGTGCCTGGAGGGCGAAGGGGCCCGTTGAGGGGCGGATCCGCTTCGTATGTTATGGCCTTAGATCGCGTTTAAAGATCAAACCGGGATGGATAGTTTGGAATGCTTTCGTAACGGGGGTTTGCGCCAGTAACTGGTGCCTCCGCAGGCGTAAACGGAGCAGATCCCGACGTAGCGGAAGCAGTCCCGGTGGTGAGGCGTCCGGCACCGGCGGCAGTAGACGACGTCGTGATCAAGGGGGCCGCAGCAGACCAGGCACGAGGCCCCATTCAACGAACTGTCCACAAGTTCGATATCTACTTTCCCATGGCGGCCGCGACCCCGGCCGCGACCGCGGGCGGGGGAGGGAGCAGGCGGGGGCCGGACGTTCCCGGGCGATGCCATTGTCCGCGGACGGATGGTGTCGCGGAGGATGCGTTCCGTGGCGCGGCGCCGCCTCCGGGTTGCGATGCGCCTGAGGATCAAGGCCGCCAAAACCGCCACCAGTGCCGCCGCCGGCCATGGCCATGCGCCCTTGGTGAATTCGACGACCGCCTTTCCGATGTAAAAGACCCCGATGATGATCGCAATGCCCAGACCGGCGCAGGAACCTATGGTATTTCTCATCAATTACTTAGACGGCAATGCAAATGGAACGTGACACCCGCCGTTCGGCGCGGATGTTCGAGCGGCCTTTCGGTTCGCGAACGCGCCGCGACGGGCGCCGCGGATCGCCGCCTTCGGGGGGCTTGGGGGAGGCTCTTATGGCGGGGTTACTCGGGAAGTTCGAACATGAAAAGGTCGCCCGCCGGCGTCTTGACGGGACCGGCCGCGGCGTAGAGGCGGTCGAATGGGGAGGATCAAGGGCGGGATGAGGCGAAGGTTTGCCAGATCACGCTGGGCTTGTATATTGTGGGACCGGGCGCGGATCGTTGACAGGGAGGACCAACGGACATGCTCAACGTCGGCATCGTGGGGTTCGGTTTCATGGGCCGCATGCACTACCGCTGCTGGAAGGCGCGCCAGGACGCGCGCGTGGCGGCGGTCTGCGATTCGAATCCGAACATCGTGGAGGACTCCAGGAAGGCGGTCGGGAACATCGCCGGGGCGGAGGCGGTGGACTTCACCGGCCTGGCCGTGTACCGCGACCTCGGGGAGATGCTGGCCAAGGAAAAGCTCGACGCCGTGAGCATAACCCTGCCGACCTACCTGCACGCGGAGACCTCCATCCGGGCCCTGGCCGCGGGCGTGCACGTGCTCTGCGAGAAGCCGATGGCGCTTTCGTCGGCCGACTGCGACCGGATGATCGATGCGGCTCGGAAGGCCGGTAAGATCCTCCAGATCGGCCACTGCGTCCGTTTCTGGCCGGAATACGCGGTTGCCAAGGAGATGGTGGCCGACGGTCGGTACGGCCGCCTGCTGGCGGCTTCGCTCAGGCGCCTGGCGTCGCCCCCCACCTGGTCCCAGGACAACTGGCTGTTGAACGAGCGGCGCAGCGGCGGCGTGGCGCTGGACCTGCACATACACGACACCGATTTCATCCAATACCTGCTGGGTGTGCCCGGGTCCGTCAGCGGTTTCGGCGTCGTGAACTCCGCGGGGATACTGGCCCACGTCGTCACCCGGTACGATTACGGGAGCGGACCCCTGGTGGTGGCCGAGGGCGGCTGGGCGATGGCGCCGTCGTTCGGGTTCGAGATGAGTTTCAACCTGGTGCTTGAGCGGGCGACGATCGTTTACGACTGCACACGCCAGCCCGCCCTGAGGGTGTGTCCGGCCGGGGGCGAGGGGTTCACCCCGCCGGTCCCCCCCGGGGACGGATACATAAGGCAGATCGATCATTTCGCGCGCTCGATTCGCGGGGAAACGGTGCCTCCTGTGATAACGCTGGAGCAGTCGCGCGACTCGGTGCGCATCGTCGAGGCGGAGAAGGAATCGATCGCGGCGGGGCGGCCCGTCGTCGTGGGGTGAATCTTGTCGGGGGATTGCGGCATGAGGAAATGCATCGGATGGCCGGTTTCAGCGTGCAGCTGGTCCTTCAGGGCGGACATCGAGCGAGTGGTGGAGATCCTTCGCGGCCTGGACATCGGGTGCGTTCACCTGGGGGTGAGGCCGGCGCTAGAGAAGGGCGGCAAGGCCTATCTTGACGCGGTCAGGAAGGGCCGGCTCAAGATCAGCGCCACGATGATCGACTTCCCCAGCGAGGACTACACCACCCTCGAGAGCATCAGGCGCACCGGGGGCATCGTGCCGGACGCCTCCTGGAAGGAGAACAAGAAGCTGGCGTTGGGGGCGATCGACCTGACCGCGAAGCTGGGGGTCAAGTTCCTCTCGACCCACTTCGGGTTCCTGGAGCACACCGAGAAGGGATACGACAAGAAGCTGCTGGAGCGGACGGTCATGCTGGCCGACGCCGCCAGGAATAAGGGGATCAAGCTGCTGATGGAGACCGGGCAGGAGAGCGCGGAGGAGCTGAAGCACTTCCTGGAGACCGTGAAGCATCCCGCGCTGGCGGTCAATTTCGACCCGGCCAACATGATCCTCTACGACAAGGGGAACCCGATAGAGGCGGTGCGGGTCCTGGGGAAGTGGATCCGGCACGTGCACGCCAAGGACGCGCGCCGGACGGCCACGCCGGGGACCTGGGGCGCCGAGGTGCCGTGGGGGGAGGGGGAGGTCAACACGGAGGAGTTCCTGCGGGCGCTCAAGTCGATCGGGTTCAAGGGCGCGCTGGCCATCGAGAGGGAGGCCGGCGACGACCGGGAGGGGGACATCCGAAAGGCGGCGGAGCGGCTGTCGGCCTTCGCGGGCTAGCCGGGGCGTCTCAGCGCGGCGTCCGGAGCGTTTGCCGCGACATGTGCAGAATTTATGTGTTCAAGTATGAAAATTGGGTGCCAAAGGCGGGGAAGGGAGGAGACCTGGGGGCATCCGCCGGAGTCCCGATGGAACCGAGCGTCGTATTGCGCCATGGGGAGGGTGGATCTCCTGCTGGGCCGCATGGCCTTGGCGCGGGGTTTCATCTTTCAGCGCTGGAGCGGGTCTGCATGAAGGCGCTGGAGAAGAACCCGAAGGACCGGCACCAGACGGCCAAAGCGCTGGCGGACGATCTCTCGCGCTGGCTCAGGACCGGGGTCACCGGCTTCTCGGGGCCGGGGCCTGGCGGGAAGGCGCGCTCCCCACGGTGGCGGCCCTCCTGGATGTGACCCGCGGCGTCTCCGCGCCGCGGCTCACGCCTGCGTACGCAGCATGTCGCGGACGAACGCCTCGAACGTGGCGGCCATCTCGCGCGCGACCGCGTCGGCCATCCCGCGCCTCTCCTCCTCGAGCTTCTGGCGCTCCTGCCGGACGGCCTCGGCCTCCCGCTCGATCTCGGCCTTCTTTTCCCCCTGCTTCTCGAAGTCCTTGTTGAGCTCGTCGCGCTCGCGTACCAGGATCGCCATCTGCTCCTCGTAGGCCTTCAGCTTCCCATCCAAATCCGCCTTCAGCGCGTCGAGCTCGGCGGCGCGCCGGACCACGTCGAGATTGGCGAGTTTCTCGTCCAGTTCGCGCGTCTTGGCGGACAGCGACTCCTCGGCGGCCCGCAGGAGCTCCTTCTCGCGCTCGAGATCCTCCTGCTCGTGTGCCAGCACCTTCCTCCGTACGTTCAGCTCCTCCTCCGCCTTCTTCAGGGCCTCCTCCCTGGATTGCAGGCCGTCCTCCAGCTGCTTGAGGGGCAGGAGGTTCTGGAGAAGATTCTGGAGGCCGGCGAGCCCCGCTTCGATCTTCATGAATTTGGCCGACATTATCTCCCGGGACCGCTCGTAGTCCGCGTCGGCTATGCGGCGGGCCTCCGTCTGGATCTTCTGGAGCTCCTCCGGCCCGGCGCCCCTGGACTTCCGCTCCAGGTTCTTGAGGGCGGATTCGAGGGCGATTTTGTGCTGTTCCTCGAGGCGCTGGGCGTCCAGCGCGCTCAGGCGGGTCTTCATCGCCCGGAGCTCCTCGATCAGCTTGAGGAAGTCGATGAGCCGGTCCTTCTCTCTCCGCGCCGTTTCCTGCATCTTGGTGCTCTCCTGTCCCATGCCGACAATATTATACCTCACCTGTGGTATAATCCGGCGCGTCATGAAGGGGATCGAGATGAACGACAGGAAGACACCTCTCCTGGTGATGTTCATGCCGTCGCTGGCGGTGGTCCTGGTCGCCGCCGGGTTCGGCATGGGATGGTTCGCCTGGGGACGCCCGTACCGCAGATCCCACCTGGGCAAGATGGCCGCGGCGCTCGATCACATTGAGAGACGCTATTACGGGGAGGTTTCACGCGACGACATCGTCGACGCGGCCATGCGCGGCATGGTGGCGCGGCTCGATCCTTACTGCGAGTATTTCACGGCCGACGAGTGGCGGGAATTCTACGACGTCCAGCTCCAGGGCCGTTTCGGCGGGGTGGGGATCGTGGTCGAGGCCGATGCCGCCACCGGGTACGTAAAGGTGATCACCCCGCTGGAAGAAACGCCGGCGTTTGCGGCCGACATCCTTCCCGGCGACCAGATCCGCGAGGTGGACGGCAAGCCGATCAAGGGCATGTCGATGCGCGACGTGGTGCAGCGCATCAAGGGGCCCCCGGGCACCCGTGTCAGGCTGACGATCCAGCGCAAGGGGAGGGAGCCGTTCACGGTCACGCTCACCCGCGCCATGATCCAGGTGCAGGCGGTCAAGGCGAAGATGCTCGACGGCGGCATAGGCTACGTCCGCATAAGCGATTTCACGGAGATGATGGAACAGTTCGACTCCGCGGTGGAGAAGCTGAAGGCTCAGGGGGTGAAGGGGCTCGTCATAGATCTTCGTTTCAACCACGGCGGACTCCTTTCAGAGTGCGTGCAGCTCGCCGACAGGTTCCTCGACGACGGCGCCATCGTCACCGTGCATGGGCGTTCCCCCGGCGACCGCAAGACTGAGACCGCCTCCCCCGGCGACACGCTGCCGCCCTGGCCGCTGGCGGTGCTCGTCAACGAGGCCACCGCCAGCGCCAGCGAGATATTCGCGGCGGCCATGAGAGACCGCGGCCGCGGCGCCGTCGTGGGCACGCGCACATTCGGCAAGGGATCAGTCCAGACGCCGTTCCAGCTGCCGGACGGGTCGTACCTGAAGATCACGACCGCCAGGTACTACACCCCCGGCGGCTCGAGCGTTCACCGCGAGGAGGGGAAGAAGGATTACGGGATCGAGCCCGACTATCTCGTGGAGATGTCCGCCGAGGAATACGAGGGCTTGAAGGCGAAGTGGAACGCCGAGCGCATCGTCAAGGGGGAGGCCCCCCGGGAGCCGGAGGGCTTCGTCGATCACCAGCTCGAGGCCGCCCTTGAGGTGGTGCGCGCCAGGCTGGAGGAGCGCCCCCCGCGCGTGGAGGCGCGCCTCATCAAGAAGGAAAAGCCCGTCGAAGACTAGGGCTCCATGATCGTCCTGGGCATAGAGACGTCGTGCGACGAGACGGCGGCCTCCGTCGTGGCCGACGGCCGCAGGATCCTCTCCAGCGTGGTGCGGTCCCAGATTGACCTGCACCGCCTCTACGGCGGCGTGGTGCCTGAACTGGCCTGCCGGGCGCACATCGAGACGATAGTGCCGGTCGTGGAACAGGCGCTGGCCGACGCGAAGACGACCCTGGATGGTGTGGGCGCCGTCGCGGTCACCTCCCGCCCGGGGCTGGTGGGGGCGCTCCTTGTCGGGGTCTCCTTCGCCAAGTCCCTGGCCCTGGCCGCGGGGAAGCCCATCGTGGGCGTGGACCACGTCCAGGCGCACATCTACGCCGCCAAGCTGGCTTGCCCGGACTTGGCATATCCCTGCGTGAGCCTGGTGGTTTCCGGCGGCCATACGAGCCTCTACGCGTCCAGGAGCGACATCGACCACGAGCTTCTGGGATCGACCACGGATGACGCGGCAGGTGAGGCCTTCGACAAGGTCGCCAAGATCCTGGGCCTTGGATTCCCGGGCGGCCCGGCCATCGACCGCGCGGCCGCCGGCAGGGATCCAGGCAGGGTGGTCTTCAAGAGGACAATTCTCGAGTCGCTCGATTTCAGCTTCAGCGGCATCAAGACCGCCGTGTTGTACCGGGTGCGCGGGCAGGACGCCCGCAGGCCGATGTCGCTGTCGGACGACGAGCGCGCGGACGTGGCCGCTGGTTTCCAGGAGGCGGTCGTCGACGTCCTGGTGGAGCAGGCCTTAAGGGCATGCCGTCGGACCGGGGCGGCCGGGATCGCCGTCGGCGGGGGAGTCGCCTGCAATTCGCGGCTCCGGGAGAAGATGTCGCTGCGCGCCTCGGCCGAGGGATTATGGTGCGTCTTCCCGCCCCCCTCGTTCTGCACCGACAACGCCGCGATGGTCGCGGGCTTGGGCTGCCGACTGCTGGAGGCCGGGCGCGTCGCCGATCTCTACCTCGACGCCGAGCCCACCAAGACGGGCCGGTCCTAGACGGCTCCGTTCGACGGTTATATAATCCTCCCAATGGACGAGCGGAGGCTCAGGGAACTGCTGCGCCTCTATCGGGGCGGGCGGATGCGCGAGGACGCCCTGGTGGCGGAGCTGCGCCAGGCCCCCTTCCAGGACCTTGAATTCGCGAAGGTTGATCACCACCGCGCGATACGGTGCGGCTTCCCGGAGGTCATCTTCTGCCGCGGGAAGACCGTCGAGCAGGTGGGGCGCATTGCCAAGGAGATACTGAGCCGGTCCGGTCGCCTGCTGGCGACGATGGCCACGCCGGAGATGTACAGGCGCGTCAGGAGGATAGACCGCCGCGCGCGCTGGCACGAGGCGGCGCGGTGCATCACGGTGGGCGGGCCCGCGGCGTCCGGGAGGGGGTACGTGCTGGTGGTCTCTGCGGGGACCGCCGACATGCCCGTGGCGGAGGAGGCCCGCGTGACCGCCGAGATGCTCGGGGCGCGCGTGCGGACGCTCTACGACGCCGGCGTGGCGGGGATCCACAGGCTGCTGAGCCACCGCAGGCTCGTCATGGAGGCGAGCGTGATCGTGGTGGCGGCCGGGATGGAGGGGGCGCTCCCCAGCGTGGTCGGCGGGCTGGTCCGCCGCCCCGTCATCGCGGTCCCCACGAGCGTCGGTTACGGGGCCAGCTTCAGGGGTCTGGCGGCGCTCCTGGCGATGCTCAACTCCTGCGCCGCCGGCGTGACCGTCGTCAACATCGACAACGGCTTCGGGGCGGGCTACGCGGCGGCGCTCATCGCCCGCGGCGCGCCTGATTCCGACGAGTGAAAAGGGCTTTTTCGGGCGTAGATCATGGGCGATTCACGACCTGACGGCCCGTTTCGGCGGGTGCTGGCGAGCGCGGAGAAGGGGATCGACTGCGGAGACGCGGTCGTGTCGGGGAAGGATGCCGCCCCCGGGTGCCCAGTCTCTTGGTCGGTGAGTAAATCGCGGCTGCGCGGCGGCAAACAGGAGGGCGTGGACGTCGTGACGCTCGACAACGGCAGGCTCAGAATCGCGATTGTCCCGACGCGCGGGATGGGCATCCTGTGGGTGACCATGGGTGATCTCAGGCTGGGCTGGGATTCGCCCGTCAGGCAGGTGGTCCATCCTGCCTTCGTCAACCTCCAGTCCAGGGGCGGACTGGGGTGGCTGGAGGGTTTCAACGAGTGGCTCGTGCGGTGCGGGCTGGAAAGCTGCGGTGCGCCGGGCACGGACCGCTTTCCCGACGGCGCCGGCGGGGAAACCGCGGTGGATCTCACGTTGCACGGCAGGATCGCCAACATCCCGGCCCACGAGGTGGAGGTGGCGGCGGACCTGGAGCCTCCCTACCGCATACGGGTCCGGGGGCTGGTGGCGGAGCGGACGTTCCACGGCGCGAAACTGGAGCTGGAGACGGAGATATCCACCGAGCCGGGCTCGGCGTCCTTCCGCGTGGCCGACGCCGTATCCAACCGCTCGGCGCTGGAGCAGGAGTTCCAGCTGCTGTATCACGTCAATTTCGGCAGGCCGCTGCTGGAGGAGGGCTCGCGCTTCGCCGCCCCAATGGAGAGGGTGACGCCGATCAACGCCCGAGCCGTTGAGGGACTGGATTCATTCGCGGTCTTCGCGGCGCCGACCCCGGGTTTCGTCGAGCAGGTCTACTGCATCCGGCCGCGAGCCGGCGCCGACGGGCGGACCGTCGCCGCGCTCGTCAACCGGGCTGGGGACCGCGCGGTCCACATGGAGTACTCCACCGGCGAGCTCCCGTACCTGACGCTGTGGAAGGACACGGCCGCGGAGTCGGACGGCTACGTCACGGGGCTTGAGCCGGGCACGGGATTCCCGAACAACCGCGGGGTGGAGCGCAGGCACGGCCGGGTGCCGCGCCTGGCCCCCGGCGGCACCCGGCGCTTCACCATCGACTTCTTCCTGCACGCCGGCAGGGCGGAGGTGGGGATGGTCCTGCAGAAGATATCGGCCCTGCAAGGGGATCTCACGCCGCTGATCGACAGGGAACCCGAGAAGAGGACCTGAACCGTGTTCGACGTTCTGAAGTCGTTTCAGACGGCCGGATGGGACCGGGAGAATGAATGCCGTTCAGAAGGCAAAGGGGACCTGGATTCACCGTTTTGCCGCGCGGCTTCTCACGTTGCTCCTATCAGTACTGATATTATGGATGACACCCAGTCCATACCTGGACTCGAATATGGCGATGTCCAGCGGAAATACCTCGACAGCGACCTTGTTGCCAAGAACGACGAGCCCGGGAAACGGATTGCGGACATGTCCAGGCAGATTGAGAACCAGGCGGAGAAACAACGCGTGGTCGGCGATAGTTCCCGCAATCTCCAACAGACGATCAATCAGCTCATTGAACTCCAGAAGATCGGCATATAAAAAAGCATCGCTTTTCCCGAAGCCGAACAGGCGAACTTCTCGAACAGTCTGAGGCTCTTTATACTCAAAAGGCGTATCTGCCGAAGATCGGGGACGTCAAGATCGTCTTCTCGAAGCGCCATCGGGACGAGCGGGCGCTGCCGCTGATGACCAACGCCGAAGGCGTTTCGATGGAGACGGTCATCGAGTGGTATCGCCGCCGTTGGGCGATCGAGGTGCACTTCTTCAAGGCCGCCAAGCAGCTTCTGGGCCTGGTGGAGTATCAGACGGGGATCGCCGAAGGCATTCAAAAACACCTGAGGCTGGTAGCCTGCGTCTGTGCCCTGCTGGCGACGGAGATGCTGAGGTGGGAGGGACAGGCGAAGTCGAGAGAGGGAAGGAAGCCGCGAGGCCTGGTCTTGAGGGAGGCGCGCGATCGAATCCGACGGGAGGTGTTCGGGGATTTGCTGGAGCACTTGGAGGAGTCGCACGACCCTAAGGGAGTCCTTCGGAAGTTGCGCGAGTTCTTCCGAGACGTGGCCTGAGGTCGTTTGCTCCGAAGGCCCGCTCTCGCGTCTCTGCGCTTTCATTCTGCCCTCACAGCAGCGCAGTGGATCAGCAAATGATGAATTTCCCGTCATTATGAGTTTATACTCATCCGTTTCATCCGTGCCGTGGCGTTCCCAAAGATGCAGTGGATGATCAAACAATACCGTGACGCGTACGAACGGTTCCTGTGCCCTATATGTGAATACCCGATACGGACCGGTCCGCGACGCTTTCTCTTTTGGACTCGTAGGACGGTCAATAAGGTCATCATCCCGGGTGGACAGGGCGATCAAGAAGAGGTTTATTATTGTCCATCCTGCGGCAGAACATTGTTCGAAGAGTGCGTTTCATGCCACAAGGTCAGGCATGCGTTGCTGCCTGCTTGTCTTCACTGCGGGGCGGAGAAGGAGATCGGTTGAGGCGGCGTCGATCCTACCAGCCGGCACGCGATCCCACGCGGAGCGAGGAGTACGACCGCGGCGGGGAGGTCCTTGTGGTTCGATGTCCGGAGATCACCACGGAGGCGCCCAGCGTGTAGTGGCGGGGGTAGCAATAGGTGACGGTTGGATACCTGTGGTAGCATCGTGAATAATACCAGGTCGGCCAGGCGTAATAATCGTAGACGTACGGGTAGTGATACCTGGCGCCCCAGTAGTATACCGTCGGCGGTTCATAGACGACGGTGGTCGCGGGTACGTAGACGGTTCGTTCCGCGGAGACCGCCGCCTGCGCGGGATCCGGTTGCGCGGGGCCGGTCCCGCCGGCAAGCACCGCCAGCACCCTGTCGCTCACCCCGGCGTTCTTGAGCTCCACCAAGTCGTCGGCCGACAGCCGGGGCGCGGGACCATGGGTCCTGACGTATGTCAGAATCACGTCATCGGAGACGCCGGCGGCGGCGAGCTTCTTGATGTCCTCCTTCGACACGTCGGCCGCGGCGGGCGCGGCCAATGCGCCCAGGATCGCCAAGACCGCCGTAATTCTACTCATGGCGTCCTCCTCGGAGGGATCATCCCCTCCACCACAATGATATCCGGCGCGCGCCGGCGCATCAAGTCTGATCTTCGAGGCCCGCCAGTGCTTCCCGCAGGCGCGTGATGGCGCCGTTCATGCGCGACTTGACCGTTCCCACCGGGATGTCCAGTATCTCGGATATCTCCGAGTACTTGAAGCCGTGGAATTCCGCAAGCACGAGGCACTCGCGCTCCCCCGCAGCAAGCGTCCCCAGCGCCTTCCAGACCGCCGCCCTGACGTCGGCGCGGCGCAGGTCGGATGACGGATCCTCCGGCGCGGCGATTTCCAATCCCCGCCGGTGCAGGCGGCGCCGTCGGGAGACCTGGTTGATGTAGGCGTTGTGGGCGATTCTGAAGACGTACGTGGAGACCTTGGCAGAAGGCTCGTAGCGGGGCGCCGCGCTCCAGAGGCGGAGGAACGTTTCCTGGAGGATCTCCTCGACCGCCGGCTTGTCCCCGCCGAGCCTGTGGATGAAGTTCGCCAGCGGTTTCTTGTACAGGGCGTATATCTCCTCGAAGGCGGCACGGTCGCCCGCCTTTACGCGTAGCATCAGATCGGTTTCCCGTTCTGCCATGGACGCCGCGGCCCGCCGGGCCGCCGGCCGCCGTCCAATGACCAAATGTCCGCCGGCTTGTCAATCTCCATAACCGCCGGCTATCATCGTCGTTTAACGAAAGGCGTCCGGCGTTCCGCCGGCGGCCCCGCGCCTTCCATGAGACTGTTGTCCTGGTACCGCAGGATGCATTGGGGCGCGCGCCTGGCGCTGGGAATACCGGCGGCGGCGGCGGCCCTGGCGGTTCTCTACGTCGTCTCGCGGGCCTTTCAATACGCATCGGAGGAGGGCGATGCGGGCGTCTTCACCCCGCGGAGGGCCAACGTGGTGGTCCGCGCGCGGGGGCTGACCGACCACTGGAGGCGGATCCGCAGGACGCAGGCGTGGCGCGCGGTCGAGCGGAGGGTGCTCCGTGACGCCGCGGTCAGGCGGGCGCTAAACGAGGCCCTGAAGGGTTCCGGCCTGCCGGCCCTCGACGACCTGGAGGACGTCAGGAGGCGCGGGCCGTACACCATGGACAATCTCTTCCGCGCCGCGGGTCGCGACGCGGTCCTGGCCCTCCGGGTGGGCGACTCGTGGAAGAAGGTTTCGTGGTGCGCCGCAACGCGCCTGCGCTTCACCGACTATCTTCTGGCACCCATGGCGCGACTGGCGTTCTCCTCCGAGAAGATATCCGGATACCCCTGCCTCAGAGTTTCCATGGGCGGCAGGGTCGTGTTCGCGGCGGTTCGGGGCGCCGTGGTCGTCATGGGTAGCGACCGCGAAATGATGGCGGACGCCCTGAGGGCGCGCGGGGGAGGTTTACTCCCGGTGCGGCCGGTCCTCCTCCGCGTGAATTTCGGCGACTCGAAGGCGCTGTCGGATCTCATGCGCCTCCTGGCCGAGGCGGGTTTGTCGCTGTGGGCGCGGCTGGAGACGGTACGGGCCCTGGAAGCGACGGCGGATGTGGTGGGGAGCGCCGTCGTGGCCGAGGTCTTTCTCGACGGCGCGGAGGCGGCGCGGCCGGATCCTCCGCCCGCCGAGTTCAGGCGGCTCGCGCCGGCCTACGCGGCCGGCTGCATTTTCCTTGCCGCCGGGGCCGGGGACGTCTTCGCGTGGCTGAAGGGGCTGGCGGAAGGGGGCTCCTCCCAAGATTTCCGTGAGGCCCTGAAGGTGCTCGAGGAGGCGGGACTGGCCTCGGGATTCCTGCCCAAGACTGGGCCGGGCGTCGCGGCGCTCCTGGGCGGGGAGGAGCGCGGGGGGCGTCTCTATCCGTCCGTGGCGCTGGTCTTCCCCTCGCGTGATCCGCGGGGGGCCGTGGATGCGCTGGATTCGGCGATACGCGCCATGGCCGGCGAGAGATCCGAGGGGCGGTTCGAGCGCCGCCAGGTCGGCGGGTTCGAGATGACGGCCTGGGAGTGGCACAGGGGTATTCATCTCGGCCCGGCGCAGCTGAACGACGTGTTGAGGCCGTGCTACGCGGCGCTGGACGGGGCGGTGGTCCTGGGGAACAACGCGACTTTCGTGGAGGCGGTCCTGGAGCGGGCCTCGGGTCGCGGGGAGGAGTTCGCGGCGCAGGGCGCCCACAGGAGGGCGTCCGAGATGCTCGTGGCGCTCGGGATGCGGGCAGATCCGCCGCCGGCGGGCCTGTTCGTCTATCCGCCGGCGCTGCGGGAATCCATGGACGGCCTCCTGCGCGTGCTGGCGGCCATGGCGGCCTACTCGGCCGTGGACGGCGCCAAGCTGCGGGCCGGGATCGTCGCCGATCTCAAGCGCCGGGGGCGTCCGGCCGCCGAGGACGAGATACGCGAGCTTTACAACGCGGCGGTGGAGAGGAGCAAGCTGGACAGGGAGGAGGTGATGCGCCGCAACCTCGGGATCCTCGAGGCCGCCGAGTGGGCGGCGGCGCAGTTCGAGCAGGCCGGCGGTGGCGTCCGGGTGCGCGCCGCCCTCGAGTTCCGTTGAGGGGCGGATCTCAGAAGCCCGCCCTGCGGAGCCAGTCCTTGGTGATCCGCGAGGCCCTGCGCACGTACTTGGCCAGGATGTCGAGCTCGATGTTGACGCGCCGGCCCCTTCGCAGGCGACCCAGGTTCGTGATCCTGAGCGTCGTGGGGATGAGGGCGATCGTGAAGTAGTCCGGCTCGACGTCCACGACGGTGAGGCTGACGCCGTTTATCGCGACCGATCCCTTCGTGACCATCTGGCGCGACAGCGGCGATTCCACGCCGAGGATTGCGCCGGTCCGTCGCACGATGCCGGTGCCGTCCACGTGGCCTTGGACGATGTGTCCGCTGAGGCGGTCTCCCACGCGGAGGGCGCGTTCCAGGTTTACGAAGTCCCCGCGCCTCAGATCTCCCAGGTTGGTCCGTGACATGGTCTCGCGGACCACGTCGAATGCCGCCGCGCCGCCAGGCGCGCTGACGACCGTGAGACAGACGCCGTTGACCGACACGCTCTCCCCGGGGCGCAGGTCGTCCCATCCGGTGTCGACGATCAGCCTTCGGCCGGGACGGCGGATCCTGCCCATGCGCTCTACTATCCCGGTGAACATGGCGCATCGATTCTACACGAAAACGGGGGGGCTGGGAACGACGAGCTCACCCGCCGAAGACGGCGTCCCGGCCGGCGGTGAAGAACTTGGGGTCGGCGTCGGACTCCTGGCCCGTGGGGATGCCGGAGAGGGCGCTGAGGTGCTGCCGCACCTCGTCCATGACCTTGCTCTTGTACTTCTCCGAGAGCCTCTCGAGGGCGAAGAGGGTTCCGCTGATGGCCCTGCGGAACCGCATGGCCTGCTCGGATAGCTCGGCGGATTCGCCCACGTGCCGCCTGGAGGTTTCTATGAGCCGCATGCACAGCTGCTCTATTAGCTTCCTCAGCATCTTCTGGTCCTTGGCGATGGCGTCGTAGAGGTTGAGGTCGCCGACGCCCTTGAAGACCAGCACCTCGCAGGGGGTCACGGCCCGGACGGTGGCGGTGCGCAGGGATCCCAGGATCGCCGCCAGCTCCCCGAACCACTCCCCCGGGCGGATCGTGCCGACGGCGTTGCCCTTGACCTCGGCGACGGCGGTGCCCTTGGACATGTAGTAGATCTCGCCCGCCGCCGGGCTCCCTTCGGCGACCACAACGGAATCCTTGGGGTACCTGCGCAGGAATTTCTGGACGGCCATTGAGGGCGATTCTCCCCTTCGCGGCCGTTCTTGTCCACAAAAAGGACTTGACGCCCCGGGGACTATTTGGATAATTGCTCCACTCTTGGGGAGTGCACACCGTCGTCCGAGGTGCGCATGATCATTGACGTGGTGACGCTGTTCCCTTCCGTGTTCTCGGGGTTCCTCGGCGAGAGCATACTCAAGCGCGCCCAGGAGCAGGGGCTTGTCAAGATCAACCTCATAAACCTGAGGGACTTTTCAAAGGACAAGCACAAGAAGGTCGACGCCCCTCCCTACGGCGGGGGGCCCGGCATGGTCATCATGGCCGAGCCCGTGTTCGACGCGGTGGAGCACCTGCGGAAGAACGGCCGTGAGGAGTCGTTCTTGGTGATGCTGACGCCCGGCGGGGTGCGTTACGACCAGACCCTTGCCCAGGAGCTCTCCAAGCAGAAGGGGTTGATACTCCTCTGCGGCCATTACGAGGGGTTCGACGAGCGCGTGAGCCAGGGGCTCTCGCCGCTGGAGGTTTCGGTGGGGGACTACGTGCTGACGGGGGGCGAGGTCCCCGCCATGGTCGTCATGGACTCGGTGATCCGCCTGATCCCGGGGGTACTTGGATCCGGCGAGTCCCTTACGCAGGAATCCTTCGCGGAAGGCAAGCTGGAGTACCCTCAGTACACGCGCCCGCCCGAGGTGCGCGGGATGGAGGTGCCGCCGGTGCTGCTGTCCGGCGACCACGAGAAGATCAGGGAGTGGCGTGAGGAGAAGTCGATGGAGCGTACGAAGGCCCGCAGGCCTGATCTGTTCCGCAGGCTAAGGAAAAAGAAATATCGACAGATATGAACACGGTGGCTCAGATGCGACCCCTTGACCCGATCGAAAAGGGTTGGCTGCGGAAGAAGGTGCCTCGGTTCAGCGTGGGCGACACGGTGGACGTCCACGTCAGGATCGTCGAGGGGGACAGGGAGCGCATCCAGATATTCTCCGGCATCGTCATCGCGCGCCGCCATCAGGGCCCCTCGGAAACCTTCACCGTCCGCCGCATAGTCCAGGGAGAGGGGGTGGAGCGCATCTTTCCGCTCCACTCGCCCCGCGTCGTGGACGTCGTCGTGGTGAAGAAGGGCAAGGTGCGCAGGGCGAAGCTGCACTTCCTCAGGGGCCGCACCGGCCGGGCCACGCGCGTCGAGGAGAGGCTCGGGGCCTCCGAGGCAGAGAAGGCGGCACCCCAGGATGCCGGCGGCGAAAAGCCGGGCGCCGAGGCCGCGGAGCAACCGCCCGCTCCGGCCTCCAAGCCGCCGTCGAAGTAGCCGGCCGGTTCTCCCGCGGCCCTTTTTTTGCTAAAATGCGGCCGATGGGAGGGGCGAATCCTTACGAGCGCGACCTCAAGTTCGAGGACTCCCTGCGGCCCTCCTCGTTCGACGAGTTCGTGGGCCAGCGGAAGGCGGTCCGGAACTTGGAGATCGCCATAAAGGCCGCGCGCAAGCGCAAGGAACCCCTCGACCACGTCCTGTTCAGCGGCCTCCCCGGACTGGGCAAGACCACGCTGGCCCGCATCATCGCCTTCGAGATGAAGGCCAAGCTCCACACGACCAGCGGCCCCGTCCTCAAGCGCCCGGGGGATCTGGTGGGGACCCTGGCGCGGTTGGAAACCGGCGACGTCCTGTTCATCGACGAGTGCCACCGCATGCTGCCAGACGTGGAGGAGTTCCTTTATTCGGCGATGGAGGACTTCGCCGTCACGATAGCGATGGAGAGCGGGCCGCAGGGGCGCACCATCAACCTGCCGCTGAAGAGGTTCACCCTGGTGGGGGCCACCACCAGGGAAGGGCTCCTGAGCGATCCGTTCAGGGCGAGGTTCGGGATACTTGAGAAGCTGGAATGGTATCCCGTGGAGGATCTCGTGCGCATCATAAAGAGATCCGCGAAGATCCTCGGCACCACCATAGACGACGAGAGCGCGGAACTCATCGCCTCGAGGGCGCGCGGGACGCCGCGCATCGCCAACCGCTACCTCCGCCGCGTGCGCGACGTGGCGCAGGTCAAGTCCGACGACCGGATCACGAAGCCGATCGCCCTGGAGGCGCTCGGGATGCTCCAGGTGGACGAGGAGGGCCTCGAGGAGATGGACCGGAAGATCCTGCGGACGCTGGTGAGCCACGACGCGCCGGTGGGATTGAAGACGCTGGCGGTCGCCGTGGGGGAGGAGGAGGGCACCATCGAGGAGGTCTACGAGCCCTACCTCATCCAGCAGCGCTTCATGGTCCGCACGGCCAGGGGACGCAAGGCCACCGAGAAGGCCTTCAGGCACATGGGGGTTGATCCGCCGGCCGCCGCGGGGCAGGGACGACTGTTCTGATGCGTCGGCGCAACGGCCTGTTGCCGGGGCAGATCGCCCTTCAGATGGGCATGATCAGGCCCGACCGGCTCCAGCAGTGCCTCACCCTGCAGGCCGGCCGGACGCGGCGCTAGCGCGCCAGGCCGAGAAGCGCGACGAGCGACCGGATGTCGTCGTCGGGCCACTCCAGGCCTATGCCTACAACGTACTCCGGATCCTCGCCGATGCGGCTGAATCCCCCGTAGACGCGCACGGTGCCGAGGAGTCGGTCCAGCCAGCCCTCCTTCCGCGTCCAGATGGGCGCCTTGACGAAGGCACGCACGAGCGGCCCGTCGATCCCCTCGTCGATGTCCTCGTCGTCGAGGTGGTTGTAGGCGTCGCGCGCCTCGACGGTGAAACGTACCGGCCAGCTGAACAGCAGCCAGTCGTCCCAGTCCACGTCCACGCCGCCGCCCGGCCTGCCCTCGATGAGGCCAGCGCGCGCCGTGATGCGGCGGTCCAGAAACCACGGTATCCGGTACGCGAGTTGGACGTCGGCCTTTATGATCGTTTCGTCCTCGTCCTTCTCGACGAGGTTTTTGTAGACGATCTCGCCCTCCCTGCTGAAGTGCATGAACGACGCGCCGATCAGGAAATACTTGTCCTCCAGCATCTCCCCCTTGAAGTCGCGCGCGTCGCTCAGCCGGATCTTCAGGCCGATCTTGGATACCTGGGCATCGCTCTCGCCGTAATACTTCGACTCGCCCACGATCTCGACGACCGCCCTGGCCGCCTTGCCCACGACCTTGTCGAGGTCCTCGACGGTCTGCTTCGCGCGGTCGTAGAGCTCAGGATCCTGGATCAGCCTGTTAATCGTCCCGGGCCCCTTTTCGATGCGCTCGGCGATCTTCTCGATGGACCTGGCGGAATTCCCGATGCTGTGCACCGCGCCCTTGAGGCTCTCACCCATCTCCTTGTCGTTGAGCAGCCGCCCCAGGGTACCGTCGCCGCTGTTTATCTTCTCCGCGGCGGACCGGAGGCTGCCGGCCGTTTCGTGGACGGCATCGAGCGTCTCCTTCAGCTTCTCGGACATCCGCCTGTCGTTCAGAAGCGCGGGGAGCGGGCCGTCGCCCTTCTCGATCTTCTCGACCGACCTCTGCACCGTCTCCCCGACCTCCTTGATCCTGGCGATCGCGCCCCGGGCGTCGCTGACGACTTGCCTGGCCTCCTGGACCGTGGCGACCAGCTCGTCGTGGAGCCTGGGGCTGGTGGCCAGCTGGCCGATGGTGCCCCTGCCCTCGTTGACCCCCCTGACGAGGTCCCTGATCTCCTGGATCGTCTCGGTCAGGGACGGCTCGATCCTCTTGAAGCCCTCCGGGATCGCCTCGATGCCCGGCCGCAGATGGCCTTCCAGGGGCCGCCCGAGGTCGAGCGCGGGAGGGGCCGATCCGCGGGCGATCGTCACCATCGTCCCGCCGAGGATCGAGGAGGGCTCCACCTGTATCCGGGCGTCGCTGTAGAGGGTTACGGCCTCGTCCAGCTCGCCGCTGACCAGGACGCCGCCCGTCTCGTGCAGGGCGATGTCCTTCACCTTGCCGAAGAGCATCCCGTCCACGCGGATGTCGTCGCCCTTCCTGAGGCCGCCGGCGGCCGGGAACCGGATCTGTATGGGGAGGGGCTTGTGGAACAACTTGATGTCGCCCACGATGAGGGTGGAGTAGAGCACCACCACGAGCGCGACGAAGAAGAAGAAGCCGAGCCAGCCGGTGGCGCCGCGGTTCATGGCCTATCCTTCGCGAGTGGTCCTTCGGACTCGCCGTAGATGAACTGCTTGATGACGGGATCGTCGCTGGCGCGGAACTCCGCCGGGGTGCCGATCTTCACTATGCGGCCTCCCAGCAGCATCGCGATGCGGTTCGAAACCCTGAAGACGCTCGACATATCGTGGGTCACCAGGAGCGACGTCACCCCGAGCTTCTTCTGCATGTCGATGATCAGGTCGTTTATCTGGGTGCCGGAAGGCGGATCCAAGCCCGCCGTCGGCTCGTCGTAGAGGAGTATCTCCGGGTTGCGTATGATCGCCCGGGCCAGCCCCACCCGCTTCTTCATCCCGCCGGATATCTCGGAGGGCATCTTGTGCCCGGCGTCGCCCAGGTTGACCAGCTCCAGCTTCTCCTGAACCCGCCGGTGGATCTCTTCCTCCGTCAGCCTCTCGTGCTCGCGCAGGGGAAGGGCCACGTTCTCGAAGACGGTCATCGAGTTCAGCAGCGCCGACCCCTGGAAGCAGAAGCCGATCTTCTTGCGGATCGCCTCCAGCGTCCCGTGATTGCTCCTGGTCACGTCCACGCCGTTGATCCTGACGCAGCCGCGGTCTGGCTTCATCAACCCCACGATGTGCTTCAGGGTGACGCTCTTGCCGGCCCCGGAGCCGCCTATGATGGACATGGTCTCGCCCTTCCTTATCGAGAGCGAGACGCCGTCGAGGACGACCCGGCCGCCCAGGGATTTGGTGAGGTCGCAGAGCTCGATCACCGACGGCTCCAGCAGGGGACCGTAGTCCACCGGCGCCGTGTGCCGGACCAGGGGGGCGTCGTCGAGGGTCACCACTGTAGTTTATAAAGTATCCACGTCAGGAAATAGTTGAAAACGAGGATGTAGAGGAACCCTATCACAACGGACCGGAGCGTGGCCCTGCCTACCCCGGCGGCCCCGTGCTCGGCCCTCAGGCCCTGGCTGCAGGAAACCGTGGCGATCGTGGCGCCGAATACGAAGGCCTTCAGGAGACCGCCGTAGATGTCCTTCACCTCCAGGGCGTCCCGCGCGTTCTTGAGAAATATGCCCGGGTCGACGTTGAAGGTGGCCTTGGCCACGAGCATCCCGCCGGCGATCCCGATCGCGTCGGCGTAGACCGTCAGGACCACCGCCGCCACCGACAGGGCCAAAAGGCGGGGCATCACCAGGTAGTAGACCGGATCGATGGAGTTCACCTCGAGCGCGTCGATCTCCTCCGAAACCTTCATGGTCCCGATCTCGGCCGCATACGTCGAGCCCACCAGGCCCGCCAGGGCGATCGCGGTGAAGACCGGCCCCATCTCGCGGCACATGGCCGCGGAAACCAGGTAGCCGAGCGCCGCCTCCTGGCTGAAGCGCTGAAGCTGTATGCCCGATTGGAGCGAGAGGATCATCCCCGCGAAGACGGCGATCGTGAAGACCACCGGGATGCTGCCGAAGTTGCACATGTAGAGCTGCTGGATGAACTCGCGCCTCTTGCGGCCCAGGCGCCGCCCCTGGAGGAGGGCATGGAAGAACAGGCTCAGGGTATACCCGGCCCCCTCGCAGGAGGCGGCGAACCACTGCTGCGCCCTGACCGCCGCGCTCAGCATAGGCGATACAGCCCTTTCCGCCTGATGTACCGCTCCACGGCCTCCGGGACCAAGTACCGGATCGACAGACCCTTCCTGACGCGTTCCCGTATCTCCGTCCCCGAAATCTCCATGAGCGGGGCGTCTACTTTATATATCTTCGGCATTCGGAGCCGCGTCCTGTGGCCCTGGCGCTCCACGACGACCAGCTCCGCAAGCCTGAGGACCTCCGAAGCGTCCCTCCAGCGCGGCAGCAGGTTCAGCGCGTCCGTCCCCAGGATGAGATACAGCCTCCCGCCCATCCGCCCCTTGATCTGCCTGAGCGTGTCGACCGTGTAGGAAACCCCGCCCCTGCGGATCTCCACGTCGCTGACCCTGAAGATGGGATGCCCCTTGACGGCCGCACGCAGCATGGCCAGGCGGTCGCGCGCCGATGCCAGATCCTTCCGCCCCTTGAGGGGAGTGACAGCCGTGGGGACGAAGAAGATCCTCCCCAGGCGGAGCGCCTCGGCTACCCTTGTGGCGATCGCAAGATGCCCGTTGTGCACGGGGTTGAAGGTGCCGCCGAATATCCCCAGCCTCATCTTGGGACCATTCTTACACCACGACGGCCGCGCTTGCAAACCCAAAAGCCCGGCGATGGCGGGCGTGGCCGTGTTACAATGTCACCCAGCCCCGGCGTCGACCACGGGTTGTGGAGATGGTGCCGACGTGAGGATGATGGCCGTCCTTTCGCTGCTGCCGCTGGCCGGCGGATCCGGTGATTATTACCCCCTATCCGAAGGGTGCGCCTGGGAGTACGATGCCGTGGTGGTCCAGGGCCGCAGGGAAACCCGGATGGCCGCGCGGGTCCGCGTGGCTGGCGTCAAGAAAGTGGGCGAGACGGAATGCACCGTCCTGGAAACCACCTTCGGCGGCGCCTCGTCGCTCGAATACGTCGCGGCCAGCCCTGCGGGCGTATGGGTGTACGGGGGCCGTAATGGCGGCGTCGATTACTCCTTCGACGCGCCCGTCCTGAGGCTGAAGTATCCGCCGGCCGCCGGCTGCGCATGGGAAGGCGGCGCGGGCAGGGATGGGACGTCGGTCGCGTACCGGGCGAAGGTGCTGGGGGAGGAGTCGGTGGATGTCCCCGCGGGCAGGTATGACGCCTTCAAGGTGAGCATGGAAATGGATACCCCGGCGGGCGCGGTGCGGTCGTTCTGTTGGTATGCGCGGGACGTGGGGCTGGTCAAGCAATGGCTCAGGCGTACCAACGCGCTCTCCGACATGGAGCTGACGGTATGCCTCAAGAGTTTTTCAGCGGGGGGACCTGCCGGGCGGGAAAAATAATTGGCCCGTCAGTCCAGCCGCGTCGCCATCGGCTTGCCGTCGGCCGTGCACCGGTCGAAGGCGTTCAACCTGGCGGCCTTGCCGCCGTCCTTCCACAGCTGGACGCGGATGGGCTCCCGCACGTCGGCGAAGGCGGTGTTGCGAAATAGAGTGCCGAGGAGGGCCACGCCCGGGGGGGGCGTCCCGGCGTCCCACCAGCCCAGGTGGTTCGACGCACCCCACCTGGCCTTCTCCACCCGGTTGTTCGCGTATAGGCTGAAGAAATTCGGATGCAGCCCTTCGCCCCCCTTGCCCCGCTCCGCCAGCCCCCAGTTCGAGAGGCCCGACCGCACCTCGCGCAGCCTGTTCGAGTCGGCCACGAAGTTGAAGTGGCCGCCGAAAGGCTGGATGCCCGACGAGGCGACGTGCGCCGGGCTGTCCACCACGCGCGGCTTGCCGTCCAGGTCGTTCCCGTACACGACGATCCGGTCGGCATACCTGCCGATCGCCAGCACGCTGGAGGAATCCGGAGGCACGTTCCACGGCTCCTCGAGGGTGATGGCGCGCCTCTGGGCGTCCCAGCGGGAGATCCGGCGGGCCTGGCCGAGCCCCCGCCCGGAGATGACCGCCGCGTAGCGACCCGCGAGATCCGTCGAGAGGCCGGGAAGGACCGTTTCAGTCGCCGTCGAGGCGGACGGGGTCCCCGTCCATAAGATCCCATTCCCCTCCCACATGAGCTGCTCGCCCGAGTTCTGGTCGCCGTAACCCTCGCGGGGCGCCATGTCGCGCGTGACGTTGCCGGCGATGTACTCGTGACGGTTGCAGCCCCAGATGCCGTTGCCGGTGTAGAAGCGCCCAGTGCCCCAGCCGTCGCCGGACCGCGGGTCGGAGTTGTCGTCGTCCTGCGCGGTGCAACCGGTAAGGCTGAACTCCGAGCCGCCCCACTTGATGATCAGCGCGACGGAGTCGTTGGTGGCGCGGAATCGGCAGCGATCGATGAAGACCTGTGAGGCGTCGCCGAGGAAGATATGCGTCCCGGTGAAATCGCAGTCGTGGAGCGAGACGAGCCGGCTTCCGTGGAGATCCATGATCTGGTATCCCCGCGCGGAGATCCGGACGCCTTGGAGCCGGACGCGCCGCGATGATCGGAGGTATGCGGCCGCCTTTACGTGGCCTTTCAGGCTGCCGGCCGCGTCGAGCGTCAGGTCGCGGATCTCCAGGTTCTCGAGGCCGTTGGTGAAGATGAAACCCCAGGAGTCGGCGCGGTATTCCTTCGAGCAGCGCAGGATGGTCTTGTCGCGCCCCGACCCCTGCCATCGGACGTGCGGGCCGGGGTCGATCTGTCGGCTGATCAGAAACGTCCCTGCTGGAAAGACCAGCGTGGATCGGGGGCCGGCCTTGCGGGCCGCCTGGAGGGCCTTGTGGATCGCCTCCGTGTCGTCGGTCTTCCCGTCGCCGACCGCGCCATGCTCCCGGACGTTGACGGTGACCGGCGTCCAGCCGGGGCCGTCGTCCACCGTCATGGCCAGCGGCCCGCTCCAGCCGTACGCCCCCCCGCGGCCGTTGTGGATCCAGACGTCGTGGCGGCCGTTCGGGGTGTCCGGGGGGACGACGAAGCTGACGCGGTACGGATTGACGGCGGTGGGTTCGATCCAGCGGCCGCCGGAGGGCGATACGAGATATATCCATGCCGGGGCCCTGCCGCCGGACGCCGGGCGTGCGGGCAACACACCGGGCGGGAACGAGTCTTTCGCCGCCGGCCGCGGGCCGTCGCTCCCCCTTCGCGAGAGGTTCCGGCCGTGGACGTGGACCGTCTCCCCGCGGCAGGCCGGATCGGGCCCGATCCACCACGCCTCCGTGCGGTTGACGGCGGCGGGCCGGCCCCATCCGTCCCTGTTGCGGGGCCAGACGAGGTAGAGCGCGTTTGGGCGGAGCGCCGCCGGCAGCCGGAAGGCCGCGGTCTGGTCGTCCACGCGTACCGCCTCCGCCCGGATCGACTGGCCGTCCGATGGCGACGTCTGGGCGAAGACGAGGAACTCGGTCTCCTTCCCGGCCTCGGGGCCGGCAAGCGAGGTGAAGCGGTGGCCGGTGGCCAGGATCAGGTCGCCGGGCTCGGCCGTGCGCGTCCATTCTGCAAATACGGGCGCGGCATCGGGTGGGTTTGCGGCGCGCGCCGGCGGCGCGTAGGGGGATATGCCGTGCGGCAGCGCCGGGCGGCCGGGGGGTTCCATGGGAGGCGGCGGGGCGGGCAGGGAGTCGGCGGATGGGGACTGCGCCTGGGTTGCCGTGACGGCCGCCGCCAGCGCGATGAGAAGCGGCGACAGGTCGGGCTTCGGAATCACGAGCGTCTCCTTAAACTATAAACGCCTTATCGTTACAGGCGGTGCGGGGGGATTCGATCGATCCCGGGCGGCGTCACGCGGCCCTGGCGTGGCGTCGTCCTCCGGGGTATACTATTGATGACGGGGCCGCTCCGCGGGGCGGTCCCCGGCGGCGGCAAGATTTGATGAAACGGGTCGGCTTGGTGCTGGCCCGGGGGATCGCGGCGGCGGCCTTACTGGCCTTCCCGGGGGAAATCTCGGATCCGCAGGCCCCCGCCCCACGCGCGGAACGAGCGCTGGCGTTCATCCGCAGCCAGGATTTCTCGCCCGTATACACCACGGCCCGCCGGCGCATCGGCGGTTTTTTCCGCGGGATGCGCCAGGAGGAATTCCTCGACGAGGTTTTCAGCCTTTCCGGCAAGTGGAAGGCGTTGGCTTGGGGCCGTGCCTCTTACGAACGCTACCTGCGGGAGATGTTCGAAAAACATCTCTTCAATCCGGATCGCTTCGCCGAGATCTTGGAGAAGATACGGGAGGATTGCGCCGTCGCCATGGCGGCCTCGGACAACCGGCTCCTGGTGGTTTTGCAGGAGGATCTGCTGGTCGGCGGATCGCGGCCGGACTTCCCGGCGCTGAAGGCCGGGTATGCCGGGCTGGCCGAGTCGCTGGCCCCCATGGTGCTGCGGGATGTGGGGATGAACGGAGTTTCGATCGCCGGCAGCGAGGCGGCCGCCGTGCTGCTGGTTGCGGCGCTCACGTCGGCGGGAGTCTTGGGCGGATCGGCGGCGGGGGGCGCCGCGGGTGGTCCTTGGACCTTCGGTGTGAGCTTGGTGGCGGGGATCGCGGCCGGGGCGGCGCTGGACGCGGTGGTGGGGGACGCCTGGGAGGAGGCGGCCGCGATGGAGTTGCGGCGCCACCTCCACGTGCTGCGGTGGCGGACGTCGTCGTGCGTGCAGCAGGCCGTATTCAGGGCCATGGAGGCGCACCGCAGGCTTCAGGAGGAATGCGTTTTGGAACTTTGCGGCGGAGGTCGTCATGAAATTCTTGCTCGTGGCCGTTAGCCTGCTTGATCCCCAGTCCGCGGCCGCGCGGAAACTGGCCAGGGAGGTGGTGGTGACGTTCGCGCGGGAGTCGTTGGAGCGCGCCGAGCCCCGGGTGGCGAGGCTCATCGAGGCCTACGGCGACGACGCGGCCCGGGTTCTCCGCCGCGTGGGGGCCCCCGGCGTGGAGGCGCTCGAGAGGCATGGCGCGCCGGCGCTCCGGATACTCGGTCGGTGGGGCGACGACGGCGTGCGCCTGCTGGCGGCCGAGGGCGATGACGCCGTCAGGGTGCTGGCGCGTTACGGAGATGAGGGGGTTGCGTTCATGATCCGCCACCCCGGCGTGGGCCGCGATCTCATTGAGCATTTCGGCCACCGGGCGCTGGGAGCTGATCTCTCGACGGAGAGCGTCATAACGCTGAACCGGCTGGCGGAGCCGATCAAGGCCTCGGGGCGCGAGGCGGAGGTGCTCGGGGTGGTGGAGCGGTATGGTGACCGCGCCTGCCGGTTCCTCTGGAGGAACAAGGGGACGATCTTCGCCGCGGCGGTCCTGGCCGCGTTCCTTTCCGATCCGAAGTCCTACATAGATGGGGTGAAGGATCTGGTGGTGGAGCCTGCGGCGCGGGTGGCGGGGCAGGCGGCGGGGCGGACGGACTGGACGGCGGTCTTCATGGTGCTGGGCTTGGCGGCGATCGCCGTGGTCGCCGCGCGCCGCCTCATGAGGGCGAAGTGTCTTGACGCCGCTGGCCGCCCCGCATAAAATTAATCAAGCGGCCATTCAAGTGGGGCTGTAGCTCAGCTGGGAGAGCGCCTGAATGGCATTCAGGAGGTCGAGGGTTCGATTCCCTTCAGCTCCACCAATTCGGAAGTTCGTAGGCGGGACCCGGAGAAGACGGTCCTGTATCAGGTGGGCCGGGAGAACCTCCTGAGCCTTCTCCAGTACGCGGACTCCCGGTCCCCCGAGGGCCGGGGGCTCCCCCCGTACGTCCGCGACGAGTTCTTCCGATATCTCAAGTGCGGCATTCTGGCCCACGGATTTACCCGTGTACACTGCGGGCGGTGCGGCTATGACGCCGTGGTGGCCTATTCCTGCAGGAACCGGGGGATCTGTCCGTCGTGCGCGGGCCGGCGGATGGCGGACGGGGCGGCGCGCTTGGTGGACAAGGTCTTCCCGCGCGTGCCGGTGAGGCAGTGGGTGCTGAGCGTTCCGAGGCCGGTGCGATATTTCCTGGCGCGGGACGGGAGTCTGCTCCCCAAGGTGGTAGGGATCTTCGTGGGTGAGGTGTTCCGGGACCTCCGGCGGCGGGGGCGGGAGGCGTTCAAGGGGAAGGGGTTTCCGGGGGCGGTCACCGCCGTGCAGAGGTTCGGGGGCTCGCTCAATTTGAATGTTCACCTGCCCTCGCTGGTTCTGGATGGTCTTTTCGTGGAGGACCCGGCCGGGGGCGGGTTGCGCTTCCGGCGACTGCCGGAACCCTCGAAGGACGACCTGGACCGGGTGCTCTCGCGTGTGCGGTTCCGTGTCCTGCGGTTCCTGGCGGAGCGGGATTGCTCGGTGGGAGGGGAGGAGACGGAGGCGGGGGAGCGGGAGGACGTCATGGAGCCGACGGTCTTGGACGTTGTTCTCAAAGGGCAGGCTAAGTGAGCCAGTCCGGGGCGGGTTATAGGGAGCCACTTGAGCCCCCGATCCTCCGCACGGATCCGGCCAGCTTGTAAGAGATCAACCGACCAAAGAACTCACGCCCGGCGACAGGCTGGGACGGGCGGCCCATGCCCGAGCGCCGCCGAGGCCAGCACGGGGTTGTCGAAGAGCTCCGGCCATTCGCTGAACGATCTGTTGGTCGTCAGGATTATGGATCCATGGCCGTAGCGTCCCTCGATCACCTCGTAGAAGTCCTCCATCGCGGGCGGACGCATGGCCTTGAGCCCGAAGTCGTCCAGGAGCAACACGTCGGGCCGGTGGAAGGATGCCAGACGCCGCTCGTAGCTGCCGTCCGCACGGCCGGCGTGCAGGTGCGAGAGCATGGCGCTGGTGCGGGTGAAGAGGACGTCGTAACCCCGACGGCACGCCTCGTGCCCCAGCGCGTGGGCCAAGTGCGACTTTCCGACCCCGGCCGGCCCGCACAGGAACAACGACTCCGCCCGCTCCACGAAGGCGCACGTGGCCAAGTCGTAGATCTGCTGCCGGTTCAGGTTGGCGTTGAAACTGAAGTCGAACGATTCCAGCGTCTTGGCGGGATCGAGGTTCGAGCGCCGGAGGCGCAGCGACAGCTGCTTCTGCCCGCGCCGCTCCACCTCGTCCTCCAGGAGCTTCTGGAGGAACTCCACGTACGTGCACTTCTCGGCGATGGCCTGCCGGTTGCGGACCTCGAGGGTCTCCAGGATCCCCGACAAACGGAGCGCCTTGAGCTTGGGTACCAGTTGACTCTGCAGTTCCACGGCTTCTCCTTTCCTACAGGCCCGCCGCGATCTCGTGGACCGGACGGGCGAACACGGCGGTCTTCGGAAGAGGCCCCTGCGGCGCCACCGCCTCCGGCGGCAGGGGATCGTTCTCCAGACTCTTCTTCAGGATCGACGCCACCGTGCGGTAGGACGCCAGGTTGAACGCCAGCGCCCGCCGGCACGCGGCCTCCACCCGCGCCGGTCCGTACCGCTTCACGAAGTTGACGATCCCCTGCGCCCCGCGCAGGCGATCGACGGGTTTTTCCGCGAGCATCTTCTCCACCAGTTCCAGGGCCGCAGGCCCTATTTCCTGGGCCTGTTCCTTCACGCGCACGGGGGTGGCCAGGAATCCGGCGAGCTTCTCCTGGGGGTAGTGGGCGAAGTTGGAGACACGATGGCCGCGGCGCGTGGCGCGCGGATGGGTGGCCACCCGCTCGTGCTTGTAGTAGATCTCAATCCGGGTGGGAGTCGCGCGGACCAGCTGCTCCTGGTCGATGAGCCGGTGGGGCGCGCTGTAGTAGGCGTAATCAAAGACCACGTGGCAGTCCGGATGGAGCTTGGCCTTCTTCCAGACCACGATCTCGTACCGCGTCATCGGCAGGGGTTTCAGGTGGGTCCGCTCCACCTCGAAGCGGTCCAGGGGCTTCTCGTGGAGGGTCCCGTGGTCGCGCGGATGGGCGGCCTCCCTCACCCAGCGCAGCAGGTGGGCGTTGGCGTGAAGGATGTTCTGGTCGGGCGTCTCGAACTTCCGCCCCGCCAGGGCGTTGCGCTTGACGTAGTGGACGCCCCCTTGCTCGACTTTCCCCTTGTGGCGGGGCGTCCTGGGTCGGCAGGGCGAGATCAGGAACTTGTAATGCTCCGCCAGCTCCCGATAGCTCCGCTGGGCTTCCTGGTCGTGGATCACCGCGCGGATGATGGCGGACATAGGCTTCAGGGGTGGAGCGCTCCAGCCGGCGCACAAAACGCTTCACGGAGTCGTAGCTGCCGGTGAAATGTTTCTCCTCCTTGGGGATCCCCCAGATGGCCTGGGCCTCCACGCCAGCCTTGTGGAGCTCGGTCACCTTCTCGCGGTAGGGCTCCACGGAGGACTTGGGTCCGCAGATCACCCGGGGGGCAAGGGCCGCCAGGCGTTCCTCGATCTCCGCCGGGGAGGGCGGCTCGGCCCCCTCCAGCCAGCCTTCCTTCTGGGCCAAGTCCAGGTACGTCTTGACTGTCCGGCGGCCGGCCCCCATCTCCCGGGCGATCTCGCGACGGCTCTGCCCGAGCTTCCACCGCCTGAAAATCTCGCGTACATCCAGCACCGAAATCCTCCTGCCGGCCATGCTCCCCTCCTCCTCGGGTTCAAAAGAATGTTTGCCGAGGAGGGTGACTTCAGGGATGGATCCGGGCAAGAGGAATCGGGGGAAGTGGCTCCCTATAACCCGCCCCTGGGTGGCTCCCTATACCCGCCCCCAAGTGGCTCCATATGGCCCGCCCGCTGAGAAGATGCAGTTGAGCTTCCTCGGGGGCCACAGGCGCCTTCCCCTCGTCTGCCTCAAGCGGGTCGGGTAGGCTTGTCTCGGGCATCGGCTCTCACGATCTCGGGGTTCCTCCCTAGGCCCTCCAGGGCTGCTCCCTGTCTCGTGCCAAGTGGCGCGTGGGCAGCTTGGGGCAATTTCTCCGCGAATCCCGACCGCATCTCGACCTCATTTCCGCTCGCTTTTTCGGACCCCGAACTCGATGGACCGGCACACACACCTGTCTTGGGATTCACCCCTACTGTGGCCATAGATTTATGGGCTGGATCTTTTCAAGTGCCGGATCAATTTGTAGGACAAATTTCGGATCAAACGGCCATGATCCCTCCCTCGGATGAATTGTGTATTTTGCACATCCGTTCCTGAAGCAAATCTCGGT
>FWPU01001338.1_pt1 | contig 74197 bp, 61 predicted proteins | sample 2228361 | NCBI WGS metagenome assembly FWPU01 (sample SAMEA103939777, study PRJEB20133) | metagenome | reverse complement strand
GCAGCTCTGTAAAGATTACCCCTATACTCCTCAAGTTTTGTCTCAAATCTACTGAAAAGGGCAAGAGCGTCAGAAGTGGCACCTGCAAAACCTGCCAGAATTTGGTTATTATACAATTTTCTGACTTTCCTTGCTTTCTTCTTGAAAATAGTCTCTCCCAGCGATACCTGTCCATCTCCTGCCATTACCACACTTCCTTTAAGCCTCAGACAGAGAATGGTGGTTCCCTTAAATTTAGAATCTTTTATCACTTTTTTATTTTAAAGAACAAACAAAAATCTGTCAATGTAATGTATATTTTTGAGAGATTTCTCGAATCTGCTCTTATTGCTTCTTATAAGGCTCTATGTGAAATATTTATTTAAGGGACTTTTCGATATAAAATATTAACTATGGAAGATGAATTAAAAATACATTTCTGGGGAGACCCTGTTCTCCATACGCCATCAAAAAAAGTGGACAACATTGATTCACGAATAAAAGAGATCGTAGAAAAAATGATAAAAACAATGCACAGTAATGCGGGTATCGGACTTGCAGCCCCTCAGGTGGGTATAGGAGAAAGAATAATAGTTGTGGATCCCTACATGGGAGAAAAACCAGAGGAAATAATTACCCTGGTCAATCCAGAGATAATAGAGAAGGAAGGGAGTGCTATTAGAGAGGAGGGTTGTCTGAGCATTCCACAAATAAGAGAAGAGGTTAGAAGACCTTTCAGAATTCTGGTAAAAGGGTTCACCCTTGATGAAAAGGAAAGGGAGTTGGAGGCTGAGGACCTTCTTGCGAGAATATTCTGTCATGAAATTGATCATTTAAACGGCAAATTTTTTATTGATCATCTTTCGCCTTTGAAAAGGAGAATAATAAAGAACAGATTGAGAAACCTTCTTCAAAGATAATGGATATAGTTTTTTTTGGTTCTGATGAATTATCTCTTCGTCCTTTTTTATCTCTTATAGAGAATGGGCATAATGTCAAAGTTTTAATTACAGGAGAAGATAAACCAAAAGGAAGGGGACAGAAACTTTTACCACCCCAAATTAAATTGGTGGCTGAAAAATATGGGATAAAAGTTCTGCAACCTCAGAAATTAAGAAATAATGAGGAAATTCTTCTTTTTTTGAAAGATCTCGGATCCGAATTAGGGGTGGTGGTGGCTTATGGGAAAATAATCCCAAAGGAAATAATTGAAATTCCAAAATTTGGAATTATAAATCTGCATTTTTCCCTTTTGCCAAAGTTAAGGGGAGCAGCACCCTTAAATTGGGCTATTATAAATGGAGAGAAAATTACTGGAGCAACAGTGTTTTTTATAAATGAAAGAATGGACGAAGGAGATATTATATTACAGCAGTCAACGGAAATTCATGAAAGGGAAAGAGTGGACCAGCTTAAAGAGAGAATAATTCCTATTGGAACTGCTCTTCTACTCGAAGCCATTAGAATGATTGAGAGGGGAGAATTTAAGAGAATTCCTCAGGATCATGCCCTCGCTTCTTATGCTCCAAAAATCAAAAAGGAGGATGGGCTTATAGACTGGTCAAAGTCAGCTGTGGAGATTGACAGACTGGTTAGAGGACTTTATAGCTGGCCTGGAACTTTCACATACTGGCAGGGGAAAATTATAAAAGTTCTGGATGTTTTACCTCTTGATGAGGATACTTCTTCAGTGGTTCCAGGACAAATAGTGGATATAAAAAAGGAGGGAATAAAAGTTTCATGCGGGAAGAATACTGTAATTTTAATTAAAAAAGTTCAACAGGAAGGTAGGAAAGCCTTACCAGCATTCGCTTTCTCTTTAGGTTCAAAATTGAAGGTGGGAGATATTTTTGAAAGTCCCATTGTCAGGTAATTTTTAAAGTTGAAAAGTTCATTATCTCAAAATAATTTTTTTGCCATGAAATTCCAGTATCTTCATTTTTATGTCGTAAACTTTTTCAAGAAGTTCTTCGTTGAGAATTTCTTCTTTGCTTCCACTTCCTAAGATCTTTCCTTCTTTCATGAAAATGAGATGGTCAGAATATTTTACTGCGAGGTCAAGGTGGTGAAGGGTGAGAATCAAAGTTTTCCTCTTCTCAGCTGATAGTTTTTTCACAAGTTCCATTATTTCAATTTCATGTTTTGGGTCAAGAAAGGATGTAGGTTCATCCATAAGAAGAATTTCTGGATCCTGAGCGATGGTTCTTGCAAGGAGAACAAGCCTTCTCTCTCCACTGCTTAATTGTAGAATGTGCCTATCCGAAAAATTCGGTATTCCTACAAATTCAAGGGCTCTCTCTGCAATTTCCTTATCTTTTTTAGAAGGTCTTGAGAAAAAGGATATATATGGAGTCCTTCCCATTAAAACAAAATCGAGAACAGAATAATTAAAAATAGAAACCTGCTCCTGAGGAACATAACCAATTGTTCGAGCTTTGAGATTAGCTTTTATTTCAGAGATATCCTTTCCATTTACAAAAATAGAGCCTTTATCTACTGGATTGATCGTGGCAATACATTTCAAAAGGGTGGTTTTACCTGCTCCATTTGGACCAACAATGGAAGTAATTTTTGAGCTCTCAAAATTTAAATCTTTTACTCTCAATCGAAAGTGACGGTAAGAAAATGTAAGTTCTTTTATTGTTATACTCATGCCCAGATTTTGGTTGATTTTTTAAGGAAATAAATAAAAAACGGAATTCCAATTATGCTGGTGAAGATTCCCACAGGGATTTCGAAGCCAGCAATCGCTCTTGAAAAATCGTCTGCGAGGAGAAGGAAAGTAGCACCAATAAAGGCAGAGGTTGGGATTACTACTCTGTTATCAGCGCCAAAAATCATTCTCGAAATGTGAGGTATTATAAGACCTACCCAGCCAATTATTCCTACTGTAGATATTGCGGAGGCAGTGGTAAGAGTGGTGGCAAGCATTATAAGTAATTTTTCTTTTTTAACATTTATCCCAAGAGATTTAGCCTCCTCATCTCCCAAGGAAAGCACATTTAATCTCCATCTTAGCATGAAAATAACTGTTATACCGAGTGCCATCAGAGGAAAAGAGTGAAAAACTTCTTTCCAGCTGGCAAGCGAAAGACTTCCCATGAGCCAGAAAAAGAGAGATTGAAGAGAATATGGGCTAGCGAGGAACTCCACAAGTGTAAGAAGGGCGGTGAAGAAGGCGGAAACAATAACTCCTGTTAAAAGAAGAGTAATTAAATTGGAACCTGTTCCTCCAGAGATAAAAATAACAGCGAGAAAAGCGAGAATAGCAAAAATGAAAGCTGATATTTCAACTGGTATTCCTTTTCCGAAGAAGACTATGGAAATGGAGGCTCCGAAAGCAGCACCTGAAGATATCCCCAGTATGTACTCGTTTACAAGGGGGTTTTTGAAGAGAGCTTGAAGAGAAGCGCCTGAAACAGAAAGAGAAGCCCCGACGGAAAGGGCAAGGATTATCCTTGGCAATCTTATTTTTAAAATTATATCTTTGAAAACAGATGGAATACCTTCAAAAACTGAAGGAGAGAATAAAGAGAGGATGGTCATCAAGACATTTTTAAAACCGATGGGGTAGGAGCCAATAAGAAGCGAGAAGAAAGAAACGAAGAGTGGCAGTAGAAAAATAAAAAGAAGAATTATTTTTCTTGATTTATTCCATTTACCATTCATCGCATTTCAATTTTTTGTATAAAATATCAAAAGCCTTCTCCGAGTTATAAAATACTTTAAATATTTCCCTGCCCTCCTTTTTAAGATCCATATCCATGAAGCTCGAGGGGTAAAAGAGTTTGGATAGATACAATGTTTCAAAAAGAACCTCTGCAGGATCCCACCAGAACCAGAAACCAAAAGTGTAATAAATTCTTTTTTTATTGACAGCCTTAACAGAGCTTAATCTTCCATCCGAAAGAATGTCTTTTACAGTAACCACTCGCTCCTCAGGAGGATAATTCCCATGAATCAAAATAATATCAGGATTCCACTTAATTATACTTTCCAAGTTTACCACAGTGCCTAAAGTCCCTGTATAGGATGGAATAAGCCCTTCTGCTACGTTTATTCCTCCTGCCACATTGACAGGCTCGTAATAAACAGGAGTTCTTGTAAGGGATGACCAGAAGGAAAGATAGACTTTAGGCTTGAAATCCACCGTCGAGATTCTTTTTCTTATAAAATTTATTTTAGACCTAAAATATTCAATAAGCTCTTCAGCTCTCTTGTTTTTTCCAGTGAGAAGACCTATCAATTTTATCTCATTTTCGAGTTTTTCAAACCTTCCCATGGAAGATAAAGCCAGAACGGGTATATTTGTAGATTTTTCTATTTTATCTAAAACAGATTTTTCTGTGGGAGAGGTGAAGATCAAATCAGGGCTAAGTTTAAGTAGAGCCTCTAAGTTAACATCAGAGCCTGAACGAGAAACCGCAGGAAGTTTTCCGCCCTCTGGGAAAATAATCTTGAAAATGTGATCATGTTTGTGAACAAAATAGTCTTTTCCTACAAGTTTTTCTCCCCTCCCCACACAGATAAAAATTCTCGTTATTTCAGGTTGTAGGGAAAGAATTCTTTCCACCTTTTTTGGAATTTTCACCACCCTTCCCAGTTCATCTTTTACCTTTAGATTTTCTGCAGGGAATACCAAGCAGTCGCAAAAGATGAAAAGTAAGAAACAAAAAAACTTTTTTAAGAATATCATTTTTTATTATAATCCAGAATGGTAAATGGGCAATTTATTTTTTTCTCCTGTGAGAAATTTCATAAATTTCTTCAAGAGCATCGACAATTCGGGGACCTGGCCTTTCCATAATATCATTTTCTATTTGGTATATACTATCATATTTCACCGCATTTAAGTTCGAAACCCCTGGTATAGAAAGAAGTTTTTTCTTGCTGGAATAAAATTCTTCTTTATCTTTAGAGAGCATGATAATTAAATCGGGATTTTGATTTATTAATTTTTCAATACTTATTATAAACCACCCTTCCCTAAAATCCCCTATATTTTTGCAACCCGCTTTTGAAATTAAATCGTTTAGATAGGTCCTCTTTCCGCATGTCCAGAGTTGTTCATGCCCGAGCTGGATAAAGACTTTTGGTCTTGATTTTGCCTTCTTTGCTTTTCTTTCAATCAATTTTGCCCTCTTCCTCAGCTTATGAATTTCTACCATTGCTACCTTATGATTTCCTGTTAAGATGGATATTTTTTCCATAGCAGAGAATATATCCTCTATACTATCTTTTATATCTATTGCAAAAACATTTATTCCCAAGCTCTTCATCCTGATTATGAGATTTATGGGATTTCCCCTTGTGGCAACAACAATGTCAGGATTAATTTTAAGAATTTTCTCTATATCTATATCCAATAGTCCTCCCACTATTTCTTTTTTCTGAGCTTCTGAAGGAAAATTGCAGAACCTGGTAACTCCTGCCACTTTCTCTCCTGCGCCTATGAAAAAGAGTATTTCGGTTATGGCTGGAGAAAGAGAGACTATCTTGGATGGGGGAGATTTAAATTCAAACAATGTTCCGAGAGAGTCTCTTATAGAGTTTTTCTCTTGAGAGAAAGCATAGGAAAAGATAAATAAAAGGGTAAGAAAAATTACTTTCAAATGAAGGAGAGAAGAGGGGCTTTTTTTCATCTAAGTTCCAGATTTACGATTATGCTTCTGTCAGGAGATGGATAGCCGTATATCTCCTCAATCTTTTTGTTGAAGACATTCTGAACAGAGATGGAAAGGAATAGATGGTTTTTCAATTTAAATCTCAGATTTAGATTTGTTCTGTCAAATTTAGGATTGTCCACATACAGAAAAGTTTTTTCATCTATGTCCTTTCTCTTTCCCTTAATTTCATGAAACAAATAGAGATTGATTCTTTCTGAAGGAGACCAGTTAATAGAAGATAAAAAGGAATGTTCAGGTCTTCTTAGAAGAGGATTTCCATCTTGGTCCTTCGTTTTTAAATTTGTATAGGATGTCTTAAAAGAAAGATTTCTGAGAGGGAAGAGAGAAAGGGAAAGCTCTATCCCTTTTGATCTTGCGGATTTCAGATTTGCCATCTTAAAGGTTTTAAAGTCAAAAGAAATAAGATTTGAGAATTTGCTCTCAAAGAACGAAATATTCCACACTATTTTTCCATTTAGCAAGGATTGATCAAGTCCTAACTCTCCGCTTTTGCTTCTCTCAGGTTTAAGATTTCTGTTTCCATAAGGACCAGCGAATTCCATGGGATTTGGAGCTCTGAAGCCTTCTCCCCAGGATAATCTCAATCTGAGATTTTCGGGAAGGAGCAAGGAACAAGCAATTCGCGGACTTAAGTGATTGCCGAATTGACTATTCCATTCCGCTCTTAAGCCTCCTTGAAAAGTAAGGTTTCTCAAGGGTTTCCATATATCATTGAAGAAAATGGCTCTCTCTTTTACTTCTTCCCAGGATAGATTTACACCCCATGAATCCTCAGCAAAAACCTTTGAAAGCGAGCCTTCAAGACCCCACAAAAATGTGTTGTTTTTGAGAAATGAGGTTTTTCCGTAAATAATCACCCTTCCCACTCTTGATTCTGTATTTGATTTTGAAGAGCCCCATGGATCATCAGGATCTGAAAATTTATATTTTCTTTCATGGAAGGATAGATCCATTCCCAGTTCTGTAGATTTTATTCTCCATCTAAAAGGAATTAAAAGAATATCCTCTGACACCTTTTCTCTTCTATTCAGAGAAGGAAGTCCCATATTAAATGGGATGCCCAGCTCTGAATTGTTTTTTCTCCAGAGTATTGAAATTTCCCCATTCTTAAGGTTCTTCCCCGCTCTCAAAATGAGCTCCCTGGATTTAAAATCATCATTTTCGAAATTCCCCTTTCCCGATAAATAGTCAAAAGCAGATGTGAAAATAAATTTTGATATTTCATAGCCGCCGTAAAAAGAGGCATTAAATGTTCTGTCAGAACCATATCCCACAAGCCCCTTAGTTTCTTTATTTCTCTTCGTGATTATGTTTATCACCCCACCGATAGCATCTGTTCCCCATATCGCACTCTGGGGCCCTCTCAAAATCTCAATTCTGTCGATGGAGGAAATGGGAATTTTTGAAAAATCGAAGGAGAAAGAGGAGGGTTCATTGAGAGGAACTCCATCAAGTAAAATGAGATTGTGATTAGAGTTGGCTCCTCTAATAAAGACTGATGTGAGATGACCTTTTGAACCTGTTTGTGCTATCTCTAAGCCTGAAACTGTTCTTAGAACCTCTTCCAGAGATTTAAACCCCGCCTTTTCCATTTCCTTTTCGTCAATAACTGTTACAGAAAAAGGAACATCCTTTAATATCTCTTCGAATCGATTCGCTGTTACAACCACATACTCGTGAATTTTCTCATCCTCAACCTGGGCAAAGGCTGAGTTTAATAAACAAATAAATAAGATGGGAAAAAGCAGATAACGCATTGAAAAACCTCCTTTAAAATATTGAATTTTCGCCACCCAGCCCTCGCCAAGAATTTCTTTTAATTTTGTATTTCTCATTTTCAGCCATCCTTCAGCAATAAAAAAACCTGACCATCTTCGGTCAGGTGGAAGCCCCTCTTCCCTCCGAAGACGGCTCTCTAAGGGTTGCAAGTAGGTCTCCTGACTCTCGGATCATTCCCTCCCACGCCTTCCCATCCATATCAAGGACAGTGGCATTATGTGGGAGAGTCCCCGATTACAGTAGCGGGGGCTGTGGTGGCTTCGACCACTCTTCCCTTAACTTGCACCCCTTTTATTGCTTTTCTATCTCATCATCTACCTCCAGAAAGTGAATTATATAAAAATTTAAAGTTGGGGTCAAATAAGTCATTTGCGATTCTCTCCTTTTTTGTGATGATTTCCGGTGTCTCCTTTAAAAAAATTTTCCTAAACGCTATTTCCCTTATAATTCTACCTTTTTAGGAACGGGTCTTTACCACTTTGTTTGCCATGTAAAATTTTGGTTCAACAATATTATCCCTCATTCTCTATAAACCTTGTTTTTTCTCGATTATTTATTTATAATATTCTGTTTTAAATAATGGAAGAAAATATTTTGCAAATGATTCATCAACTTTCAAAGGAGAAGGGTGTGGACCCGTCTTTTCTAATAAATGCTATTAAAGAAGCTATAAAGGAAGCGTCAAAAAAATACTATAAGGCTAAGGATATAGTGAATCTTGATATCGATCCTCAAACTGGAGAAGTGGTTCTTTTCGTTAAGAAGAAAGTGGTGCAGAAAGTTTCAAATCTGGAAAAGGAAATATCCTGGGAACAGGCAAGAAAAATAAATCCCAATGCAAAGATAGGAAGTATAATTCCTGTAAATGCATCTGCTGAAATCCTTGGAAGAATTTCAGCTCAGACAGCGAAGAAAATAATATTTCAAAAAGTTTCCGAAGCAGAGAGACTTCACATTTATAACGAATTCCGACCCAAGATAGGGATGCTTGTAAATGGAGTGGTAAGAAGATTTGACAATGACAATGTTATTTTAGATCTTGAAAAGGCAGAGGGTATTATTCCTCGAAAAGAAAGGTCACTTAACGAAAATTACAATAGAGGAGACAGAGTCAAGGCTGTGATCTTGGATGTATTAAAGGATACCAAGGGACCTCAAATAATTCTTTCGCGTTCTGATAACCTTTTTCTTAGAAAGATTATGGAGCTTGAAATTCCAGAAATAGCGGATGGGACAATTGAAATAAAGGGTATAGCAAGAATTCCAGGAGAGAGAGCCAAAGTAGCTGTTTATTCAAAAAATAGAGATGTGGACCCCGTAGGGTCATGTATAGGGTTGAAAGGAAGCAGGATAAATTCCATTCTAAAGGAGTTAAAGGGAGAGAAAATAGATATAGTTCAGTGGTCTCCTTCCCTTGAGGAATTTGTCAGGAACACGCTAAGTCCCGCAAAAATTTTGAGTGTGAGAAAGCTGAACGAAAAAGAGAAAAAGCTCGAGGTGGTGGTTCTTGAGTCTCAACTTTCTGTGACCATAGGTAAGAAAGGGCAGAATGTGAGATTGGCTTCCAAACTTTTGGGATGGCAACTTGAAGTGAAAACAAACCAAGAGAAGATCGACGAAATAGAAGAGAAGTTATCTACGGATTCGGATAGGAGAAGAGATGGAGAAAATTAGAGTCTACGAAGTGGCCAAGAAATTGGAGAAGTCTATCGCTGAAGTGAGAGAGGCTCTGTCCTCTTTTGGTATTACTGTGAAAAGCAATCTTCAACAGATTGATCCGGAGGTTTATTCAAAACTTGAAGAGATATTCGGTTTTAAAAAAGAGGAGGCTCCCCCTGCAAAAATAGAAGAGAGGAAAGTTAAAAAAGCAGAAAAAATATCACCAGAAGTTCCAGAGAAAAGAGAGATTGCTCCAAAAGTTCCTGTTAAAAAATTTGAAAAACCCATTCCTGAGAAAAAAAGAATAGCAGTAAGAGAGGGTGTAACAATAAAAGAGATATCAGAAAAAACAGAGATAAAGGCGAAAGATATAATCCAGAAGCTTCTAATGAGAGGATTCATGGTCACTGTAAATCAACCTCTTGATAAAAATATCCTGGACCTAATTGGTAAAGAATTTAACTTAGAATTTACTCCTATATCCTTTGAAGAAGAGTTGGCGCTGGAAGAAGGAAAAAGGCCTGAAAAACTTATTGCAAGACCTCCTGTAGTGACCATAATGGGACATGTAGACCATGGGAAGACCACCCTTCTCGATTACATAAGAAAAACAAAGGTAGCAGAGAGCGAAGTGGGAGGGATAACACAACATATCGGTGCATACAGGGTAAAAGTTAAGGATAGATTTATTACTTTTCTAGATACCCCAGGTCATGAAGCCTTCACAAGAATGAGGGCCAGGGGAGCGAAAGCAACAGATATTGTCATCCTTGTGGTCGCTGCTGATGATGGTGTAATGCCACAAACTCTTGAAGCTATTGATCATGCAAAAGCTGCAGATGTTCCTATAATTGTTGCTATAAATAAGATTGACAAACCCACTGCAAATTCAGAGAGAGTCAAGCAACAGCTCTCTCAGCATGGGATTGTTGTGGAAGATTGGGGTGGAGATGTGGTTTCAGTAGAAGTATCTGCTAAAACAGGGCAGGGTGTGGATGAATTGCTGGAAATGATTCTTCTGGTGGGAGATCTGCTTGATTTAAAAGCTAATCCTGATGTTTCCGCTAAAGGTGTAATTCTTGAGAGCAAACTTGATCCTAAAAGAGGTCCTCTTGCAACTTTTCTTATTCAGAACGGGACTTTGAGAGAAGGTGATCACTTCCTTTGTGGAACAGAGGTGGGAAAAGTGAGAGCTATTTTCAATGAATTTGGCGCCAGAATGACCTCCGCAAGTCTATCAACTCCTGTGGTGGTAATGGGCTTTGAAAAAGTTCCACCAGTAGGGGAAACTTTTACTGTGGTAAAGGATGTGGAGAGGGCTCGTCAGATTGCTCAGTTCAGACTTGAAAAATCAAAGAGCGTGACCGTTAGACCCAAGAAGGTTTCCCTTGAAGATTTGCTGAGCAAAACAGAGGAACCTAAGGAGGTTAATGTCATTATAAAAGGAGATGTTCAGGGGACTGTGGAGGTAGTGGAAGAATTGCTCAAGAGACTTGAGAGCGAAAAGGTAAAAATAAACATAATTCACAAGGCAGAAGGACCGCCTTCAGAATCTGATATTCTTCTTGCTTCCGCATCAGATTCTATAATTATAGCAATGAATGTGAAGCCCCTGAGAAAGATTGTCGAACTTGCAGAAAGTGAAAATGTGGATCTTCGGGTTTACAATGTAATTTTTGAATTGAATGAGGATATAAAAAGAATAATTGAGGGGCTCTTGAAGCCAGAAAAGAAGGAGATTTATCTTGGAACTGCTGAGGTGAAGCAGATCTTTAAAATTGCGAAAGTAGGAACAGTGGCTGGTTGTCTTGTAAAGGATGGGAAAGTGAAAAAAGATTCAAAAGCAAGACTTATAAGAAATGGGAAAGTTGTTTATGAAGGAAGGATTGGTAGTTTAAAAAGGTTCAAAGAGGATGTGAATGAAGTAAAAAGTGGCCTCGAATGCGGAGTCTCTATAGAACAATTTAATGACATAAAGACAGGAGACCTTATTGAGTGTTATACAATTGAGGAAGAAAAAACAAAATGAAAATTGGACTCTGCGTAATCGAAGTTTATTTCCATGATTCCCACTCCTTGAAGGAGAAAAGAGCAAAAGTAAACAAAATAAAAGATAGGATCAAATCTAAATTCAATGTGGCTATAGCTGAAATTGATTATCAGGATTTATGGCAGAGGACAAAGATCGGTCTTGTTACCATTGCCAATGGAAAGGATATTGTGGAAAAGACCTTCCAATCCATATCAAAATTTATTGAGTTTGACCTGGGTGAGAATTTAATAAGTATGGAAATAGAGGTAATGTAAATATGAAGATTTCCCATAGATCAGAAAGAATAGCTCGTCTTCTAAAAGAAGAGCTGGCAAAGGTGATCCAGAAGGAAATTAGAGACCCTTCATTAGGGTTTACAACAATTACTGATGTTGTTTTATCTCCTGATCTCAAACATGCTGATGTGTATATTACTGTGCTCGGTGGAGAAGAAATGAAGAAAAAAAGCGTGAAAACCCTTAACAAAGCCCATGGATTTATAAGGAGATTAGTAGCAAAGGATCTCAATCTTAAAACAAATCCTACCCTTGCTTTTCATCTCGACGAAAGTTTTGAAAAAAGGGAGAGAATAGAAAAAATTATTGAGGAGCTTCATAGAGGAAATGAGGAAAAACAAGATAATTAAAGAGATAAGCGAAAAAATAATAAAAAGCAAAAAGATTCTGATTTCTTCCCATCTTAGGCCTGATGGTGATTCAATTGGGACTGGGCTTGCCCTTTTTCATGTTTTTAAGAAAATGGGAAAGGTTGCTGATTTTATAAACGTTGACAAGACACCCTTTCCTTTTACGAAGCTTCCAGGAGCTGAGAGCATCTTGATTGGCGGAATTAAAGATTCTGATTACGATCTGGCTATTCTTCTTGAGTGTAGTGAGGAGGGACGCTCAGGACATGAAAACATAATGAGATTTTACACCATAAACATAGACCACCACAACACCTCTGAACTCTACGCAAATTTAAACTGGATTGATCCCTCTGCCTCAGCTGTAGGAGAGATGGTCTTTGACCTGCTCGAAAAATTGAAAGTTGAATTTGACTTTAATATCTCTACGAATCTTTATGCAGCGATAGCTTCTGATACAGGAGCTTTCAGGTTTTCAAACACTACAGCCAGAGCTCTGGAAGTATGCGCCAAGCTCGCAAAAATGGGCGCAAATCCCTATGAAATCTCCAAATTACTTTTTGATACAAACTCTCTTCAGAAAATCAAGCTTCTGGGTAAGGTGCTTTCCACTCTTGATGCTGAGATGGAAAGTGGGATTGCTTTTATATCAATGCCAAAAAGATTTTTGAGTGAACTTGGCCTTACAGAGGTAGACACTGAAGATATAATTTCCATGGTTAGAGCTATTCAGGGAATTAACATTGTTATCTTTGTGAAAGAAATTGAAGAGAATAAATACAGAATAAGTTTGAGGTCGAAAGGCGAGATAAATTCTGGAAAGATTGCTGAAGAATATGGAGGTGGCGGTCATTTCCATGCTGCGGGTTTCTCCCTACATGGTGATTACGAAACTGTCTTAAAAAATGCTATCCAGATAGTTAAAACGAGTCTTCAAAAAGACAAATGACCGAGATTCACGGAATTGTTCTCCTGGACAAACCTGAAGGAATTACATCGTTCAAAGCTGTTCAGGAGATTAAGAAAATTCTCAAAGTAAAAAAGGCTGGTCACTTTGGAACTCTTGATCCATTCTCTTCAGGGCTTCTCATTATTGGTCTTGGGAAATCAACAAGACTCTTCAATTATTTTCTTAAGGAAAGAAAATTATATCATGCAAAAATAAGACTGGGATACACTACTGATTCCTATGACAGAGAGGGTAAAAAGATGGACAAAGAGAAAGAAGTAAATCTTACAAAAAAAGATGTGGAAAGGGTTTTGAAGGAATTTGAAGGTGATATATGGCAAATCCCTCCTGTATTCTCTTCAAAAAAAGTCTCTGGAAAACCATCTTATCTCCTCGCAAGAAAGGGAGAAATGATCAACCATCCTCCAAAATTAGTCCATGTTTATTTTATTGAGCTACTTAAATACGAACCTCCCTTTCTGGAGATAAAAGTTCAATGCACTTCAGGAACATATCTGAGAACCTTAGCTTATGATATAGGAGAGAGGTTGAAAGTGGGAGGACATCTCTGGGAGCTAAGGAGATTAAAGATAGGAGATTTTGATGTATCAAAAGCAGTTACTATTGAGAAACTCAAAGAGGCATCGGAAAAAGAGGATGTTCTTAAGCATGTAATTCCTATAGAGTCTGTTCTAAGTCATTATCCTAAAATAATTGTAAAGGATGAAATAGTTAAAAAAGTCAGGAATGGTAATCTAATAAAACCATCGGAAATTTTAAAAAGATATTCAGGTGTGGGCGACTCGATAAGGGTTTTTTCCACTGATGGAAGATTTATAGCAATTGTGAAGGACATAAACAGAAGATATTTCAGACCTGTTCTTGTTTTTTCCGATTGACTTTAAATAGTATTAAATTATAATATTAATACGCATGGAATATTTGAGCTCTATTTTGGATTTCCTTAAGCCATACTTTCCCTATATACTAATTGGTTCGGTTCTGTTATTTTTCATTCAGGTTATCTCTTGGTTAACAAAAAAATTAAAGAAAAAGCCAAAGAAACCAGATGTTAAAGCTGTTTTTAAGAAAGGTGAGCTTCAAAAAGCAGCAAAAAAACATCTGAAACTTGGGAATATTGTAGGAGCTGCAGAGTTATATGAAGAAGCTGGTCAGCTCAAAAAGGCTGCAGAACTTTATATGCAGGCACAAGAGTTTTTGAAATGCGGTGATATGTGGTTGAAGAACAATCTTAAAGAGGAAGCACTGGAAATGTTTATAATGGGTGGAGATTATCTTAAAGCCTCCAAAATACTTGAGGAGTTGGGAAGGCTTGACGAGGCTGCTTCCATGCTCGAAAAGGCTGGGAAATACTATGAGGCAGCAGAAATGTATTCGAAGATAAAAGAACATATTAAAGCTGCTGAGCTCTTTGAGAGAATGGGATACTATGAGAAAGCATCTATAAATTATGAGAAGGTAGGGAATCTTGAAAAAGCAGCTTCATGCATTGAACAGAATTATTTCCTGACCAAGAAATCATTTCCTACAGAAGGGCAAAAGCAGAGTTTAGTCAGAGCATCAAGACTATGGATGGAAGCTGAGAAGAGCGAGAAAGCTGAAGAGCTCCTTGTTAAGGAGAGAATGTATGGTGAACTCGCCCAGCTACAAGAGGAGTTTAAACATTGGGTTTCTGCTGCGGAGAACTGGGAAAAAGTGGGGAATTTCAGAAGAGCCTCATCCGCTTGGGAACAAGCTGGAAATTTCAAGAAGGCTCACCTTTGTATGGCTGAGGTTCTTCTTGAAGAAGCAAATCACAGGGAAGCTGCTCATCATCTGGAGATTGCAGATGACTGGGCGAGAGCAGCGGAGATATACGAATGGGTGGGAGATTTTTCAAAAGCTGCGGAATGCTATTTGAAAATAGGAAATTACCTCTCTGCTGCGGAAAACTATTTCAAAAGTGGTGATCAGAAAAGTGCTGCTAACATGTATGAGCTGGCAGGAGAATTAAGCGCTGGTGCTAAACTATATATGGAGGTGGGTGAATACAAAAAAGCTTCTGAATTGTTTGAGAAATGCGGAAATTATTATGAAGCAGCCATCGCTGCTGAAAAACATGGAGACGATGACAGAGCTCTTGATCTATTTCAATTGGTTCCTCAGGAGGACGAAAATTACTCAAAAGCTGGGTCTCTTATCGGGCAAATATTTTTGAGAAAAGGAAGGCTCGATCTTGCCATAGAAAAGTTTCAGAAGCTAATTGATTCAAAACCTCTCAGTAGAGATAATATTGAAATCTACTACAATCTTGCTATTGGCTATGAAAAAGCAGGTAGATATAGAGAGGCAAGAGATATATATCAGAGAATTTTAACAGAGGATTTCAAATACAGGGGTGGAGAAGTTCAGGATAGACTGAAGAATGTTCTTAAACTAATACAGGATTCTAAAAGTTTCGAGCTCCTCTCCACTGACAAATCAAAAAGATATAAGATTATAGAAACTATAGGGGAAGGTGGAATGGGGACTGTATATAAAGCGGAGGATCTTCTTTTGAAAAGGGTGATCGCCTTAAAAATTCTCCACAAGAAATTAATGGACAACACAAAAGCTATTGAAAGATTTTATACAGAAGCTCGTTCCGCTGCTTCTCTGAATCATCCTAACATAGTAACTGTATTTGATGTTGGTCAGATGGGGGATGACTACTTCATTACCATGGAATACATAGAGGGAGAAAATTTCATCTCCTTTCTTGAAAGAAAAAAATATTTGTCAATTCCCCAGTTTGTTTTTGTAGCCACTCACTTATTTAAAGCCCTTGACTACGCCCACAGGAAAGGCGTTATCCACAGAGACATAAAACCTCACAACATAATGCTAACAAAAGATAAACAGTTGAAAATTATGGATTTCGGACTCGCAATAATTCTCTCAGATTATAAAAGTGGAGAAACAGGAGTAATAAGTGGAACTCCCCATTACATGTCTCCAGAGCAGATTCAAGGAGAGAAAGTTGATCATAGAACTGATATTTATTCAGCGGGTGCGACTCTTTACCATCTCATAACAGGAACTCCTCCATTCTCTGGAGACAACATTTTCTTCCAGCACTTGATCGAACCACCAGAACCTCCCTCCTCCAAGAGACCTGGTATTCCTCCCAAAATAGACTTTTTAATTCTCCAGTGTCTTGCCAAGGAAAAAGAGAAAAGATTCCAGAATGCTATTGAGGTTTTGTTCTACATTAAGAAACATCTTATAAACTCTTCAACTGAAAAAATTTAGCTTTCGCAAATAGATTTAGATTTTTAATCACAAAAAATATAAGAGTTAAGACCTATTTTTTAAGTCTACAGGAGATAGATGTGTTGTGGTATCATAACTCGCTACCTGAGCCATACTTTCTATTTCTTTTCCCTCAATAATATCCTCTATGAGGTATGTCCCCATTTTTGGCGCTTTAAGAAATCCATCCCATGCTGCTTCAGCAAATCTTCCACTACTCAACCAATCCAGAACCCAGTCTCTTGCAAATTCAGGTTCCTCCTGTAAAATTCCTGCATGAACCTCGAGAAGCCACTTCATATTTGCTTCTTCGTGGGCACCTATAGGAGGCGAAATTATAATAGGTATTCCAAGCCCACAGTAAAAGCTCAACTCGCTCGGTTTTGTCCAGAGTATATCTGTAGTTCTCAGGAGTTCGTTGAATCCCTCGAAATAACTGAATTTGTTTGGATGGTAAATTATTCTAAGATTTCTGTCCAGGCACTCTGAAAGACCCAGTTCCTTTGAATATTCCTGAAAAAGAATTTGAAGGTTTTTTCTAATTCCAACACTAATATTTATTGCCACCTCTTTATCCAGCAATTTATCTCGGAAGCTTTTAATCAATTTCATGGCGATGTCAGTTTGAGCGCCAGCTCCTCCTATTGCAAAAGTAATGGTTAGAAGTCTTTTTCTAAAAGATTGTGAGTTAGGACCAAGATGGAAACTGATGGATGCCCGATGAAGACTGAAAAATCTGCCTTTTCTGTCAAGGTGATGGAGTCTGTCCAGAAGATCTATTTTCAATATCTCTCTTCCATCTCTACTACCAATATTTTCTTTCGGAAGAGGAAAACCTGTCAAAAGGATCTTTTCTTTGCTTACCCCATATCTTTTTAATCTCTTAACTGCATTTTCACAAGGAGCAAAATATCTAATTCTACTTTTTGATGGATTAGAAGAGACCCAAACCCTGTTAATATCTGAATCACAGATTACACAATATATATCTTCTTTATAGCCCTTGTAATCAGCAGCAATAGCTGGAACATAAAAAGTTGTTATCAAAGGAAGGGGCTTCTTTTCGATGTAGGCTAGAATCTCAGAACAAAGACCCTTTCTAATTAAATATGAAAGATAATATGTTTGAAGAGTGGGGCGAGAAAGGTCTCTTTTAGGATAAAGAGGTTTTATGTTCTGGATGGAATCCAGAATTTTAAAAAGGGACTTTCCAATAAATGGTATTTGTCTGGAGCGAGATAAAAACTCATACGATCTTTTTACCCTTTTCCAGAATTTGAATTCTCCTTCGGAGATAAAATCAGGGTCATTAGCACTTATAATTCTCTGCTCAGCTAAATCTTTGAGGGGGAATGCTGCTCTTTGATGTCCGAGCCCCATATCAGCAGATATTACCCAAGCTTTCTTAACTTTGCTCATTTTCAAATTATTTTTTACATTTTATCTCAGAAAAGTCAAATGTGTTGGTGAGATGCTACACAAACTCTACATAGTTTACTTAATTCAAATATGGAAAATATATAAGATTCAAGTAGAATTTCCTCTATTTTGTTTGATACTTAATAACTGAAATATAGTTTTTATTTTGAGAAAATTGCCCTCTTTTAATTTTCGCTTTTTTAAATATAGAATCCGTAATCGTTAAAGAGTAAAAGAAGTTTAAAGTATTTAAAAGTTAATCTTTTGGTCCCCTGTTAGATGAAGTTGCTGTGTCCCCGTAATTTATAGCTTATATTAGAGGGGTCCTCTTGTTATAGGCATAAAATCCAAAAGGAATTCTATTCCACCAAGTGATCCCTGCAATAGCATCTTTTGTTTTTGTCATCATGTAGCCATCAAATCGTTGATCATCGTTAGGGTTATCAGGAGTTTTTCTGAAGTCGACCCAAAAGACAATCCTGTGTTTAAGCGTACTTGATGTTAGATATCCTGGACCTCGGATGCCTTCGATATTATCTTGCGGATTAAGTAAGATCTGATGTCGAACTGAATAATTTCCTCTTGTTCCAGTAGTTTGTGTAAGTGTTCCGGTTCCGTCTGGCCTTAGAGTAAGAGACCCTTTCCACCCATCCCAAACTATTTCGTAGTGGCAACCATAACCAACAAGACAACCAGTGAAATCCCTCGTCGTCATTTGAGCAAAGGCAACAATAGCTACGCCCAACACTGCCAAAAAACAAACACTTAAAACCATTTTTTTATTTTTCATTTTACCTCCTTTCAGATATAAATTAATTTCAAAACAACCCTCGCTTTTCACTACATTGCATCACCTCCTTTCATACCGAAAATTCAAAAACTACTACCTAATTAATAATTGCAAAACTATTTTAAACTTAAACTTTTTATTTCGTTTATTCTATTAACAATCCTCAAGAATAATCTTAAGTTCTTCCTCAAGAACTTTTGCTGGGACAGATGCTAAATTACACTCGGTAACCTCTAATTTCGCAAAATAATGTCTCTGGAACCCTACCAAACCTGGGAATGGCTTGTTGTCGCGAAGGGAAACAATTTTGAAAACACCAAACCTGGCAACGAGTTTCAATTTCCTTACATCAATCTCAAAAAGATCATTTTGAGAGAGTTTTTCCCTGATGCATTTTAGAAGTTTTTCATTGTCGTCAAAGAAGACAATACGGATTTCTAACGCATTAGCTGTAGGATTGATTAGGTGGAGCACAGTATAGCCACTTCCAATATCGTATGTCCCTACTAAATATGAACTGAACGTTCCTCCTTCCTGAGCACACACAGCGGATAAAAAGATAAAACCAAAAAAAACTAAACCTAAAATAAAGATTTTCCTCTTTTTCATGGCGCTTTCTTTCTCATTTAATTAATTTCCTATTCAATAATATAGAATGTAATTAAATGTTTGTCAAGAGAAATTTTTGTTTAAATGTTTGATATTTTTTGTCTATTTGTTTGGTTTCTTGGGAGGTGGAATTTTCTTTTTGAACTGAGATGGAGGCATGTCAAAGATTTTCCTAAAAATTTTCGTGAAAGAGGCATGCTCTTTCACGCCTACCTCATAAGCAATTCGCCATATAGGTCTGACCATGTTGAGTAGATAGAGAGAATTGCAAATCCTGACTTGCTCAATGAGTCCTTTCAAACTTTGCCCTGTTATCTTCCTGAAGGAGTCCGAAAGATAGGAACGTGAAACAGAAGTAGATTTAGATATATCCTGGATATTAAGACCTTCCAGATTATTCTCTATTAAATTTCTCTGAACAGAAAAAACTTTATAATGGACAAACCTTTCAAACTTCCATTGATTTGATAACACATAATATCTTGACCCTTTTACCAGCTCTGCTATTCTATTCTGGTCTTGGGTAAAAGAGTCAATTTTATAAAATAAACAAACAAAAGAATCTGTTATCTCCTTATTCAGCCCTTTCGAAGATACTGGCATTGTTATGCCTACCAGGACTTTCGTTTTTCTCGTAAACCTAAAGATTTCATTGCATTCTAACGAACATTTAAAAGAACATACTGTAAATATAAACTCTATAGAATGAAACTGGGAAAATCTGACTATATCCTCAATTTCTGTAATAGATATAAGTCGAAATTCTTTACTCAGTATTTCTTTTAATATTCGCTCAAAATCATGCGTTTTATATAACACAACAGATTTTCTTTTTGATAATCTCTCTATTATTTCCATTGTAGATGATAGCTCTTTTGCCATTTTTTCTATTTCTTGAAGATTTTTTTCTTTAAAATGCCCTGATTTTGTAGAGGGAGGAGCTAAAAACACAATTCTTCCATCTTTTAGCCCGAGAGGGTAGATCATCTCAGATTTTATTCTCCTTTTAACAAAAGATAGACAGTAAGAGATATCTCCACTTTTGTTAGATATATATGGTTTCATAGTCTCAAGCACATTCCTCAACTTCTAATATTCCCTCTAAATTATCTATTGTAAAGCTACCCGTTTTCTTTCCTCTGTGATAAGCTTGGAATAGATTCTTTTTAATGAGGTTCTTATGTGTTCTCAAAAGATTACGTTTTGCTGGTTGATTTTTGAGATATAGGAACTCGCATTTGTAGTTTTTAACAATTGTCCTCCTTTCATTTAACAAATTACCTTCCCCCTTTAAGATATCACATTCTCTCAAAAAATGTTAAACAGAAAATTTCCTTATTTTTTGCTATGCAATTTACTGGCAATAAAAATTGGAAAAATATAAATATAACATCTCATTTTTAGCTTTTGATTTGAAGTGGTAATTTATTTTAACATTATTAATTTTTGTTTTTCTCGTTGCTGTTTGAATTTATTTATATGAGGAAAAGAAATAATTTCTCGATTACTTTTTCCTTGGGAGTTTTCTACTTCTTTTAAGCCATTTATCCATGGAATGGGTCTCGATTTTTTCTAACAATACCTTTTCAAAAAGACCTTTTAAAAGAGTTGAATTTCTTTGAAGATCGAAAAGTGCAGAGGCTATCTCCTTTCCTTCGGCTATAAATTTTTCCCTCAGCTTTTCCTCATTGATCAGTTTCAAAAGAAATTCTTCAAATTGCTCTTCTGATTTAACAAAATTCCTCAATAACTTTCCCACATTGTTTTCGCCACCCTTAAAATTACCCAGAATAAGAACTGGAATCCCATAATAAAGAGCCTTTCTTAATAATCTATTTTCAAGGCTAAACATATTTTCCAGGGAGGGAAATGAAGAATAAACTATAATTTCGAAGTTTTCAATTCCGCTATCCCCATCTTCTTTGTCAAAATTTTTTATGGTTTTTCCTTGCGTATCGTAAAAGTGGTTCTCTTTAGCCAAAACCCTCTCCCTTCCCTGTAGAATACTGGAAACCCTTTGAATTACTCTGTTCTCTTCTCCGACTATGCATATTTTCCTTTTCTTTTTTAATGGAAGGAAAGAAGGATTAAGTCCTGGAAAAACTCTCAGGACCTTGTCAGTATCAAAATACCCAAGACTTTTTAAATCCTTAAGAATTGCATCACTATAAACCACGATAAACGATGCTTCTTTCAATAAAGTCTCTATGCCCTGAACATTTCTTAAAATTTCAGGTGTAAGGATGGAAATTCCAAAGGGAACCCTTGTGATCCAGAAACATACCATTGCCACATAATAAGTCTGGGGGGAATACGCATTTATAATTTCTAACTTTTTATTCTTTATTACCATGGAAGCTTTAGTTGCAGTTGCAAAGATAGTCTCATCTTCAAAAATATGGGCACTCCTCTTCAGAGCTTTGAGAAAATCGCTTTCTTCCACAATACCATTTAGTGATTTAAGAGATTGCCAGACAGAAAGGGATGATTCAAGCTCTGTGTGGAAATACTTTTTCAAGGAGAATTTTTTATCAGAAAAAATAAAGGGCTGGATTCCGAGGGAATTCAAACAGTCTATTTCCTCAACTATGTACTTGTTAACACCAAAAGAAAGGTCACCGATAAAAAAACCTATTTTTGCCATTTTAAATAAAGATAAAATTATCTTCTATTTAAATCTATGACTCAAATCACAAATTTAAAATCTTTCAATTTCATCTATGTTCAACTTTTTTCTTATAACTACACTTCTCCTGTAAAGGGAAATGTAACCCTTTTTGTTAAGATCGTTAAGAACTCTGCTCACGCTTTCTCTTGTGCTTCCTATAAATTCTGCGATTTCCCTCTTCGCAGGAAGCTCATTTATAAAAATACCCTCTCTTTCTTTCACTCCAGTAGCTTTAGCTAAAGCATTCAAGTAACTTACAACTCTTCCATAAACATCCTGAAATGCAAGCTCCCCTATTTTCTCGTCAGCACTTCTAAGTCTTCTGGACAATTCTCTCAAAACGCCGAGAGTAGCTCTGTGGTTCCTCATAAGAAAATTCATGAAATTTTCTTTTTCAATGGTCAGAAAAACCGAGGGCTCAATAGCTATAACAGTGGCAGACCTCACCTCATCTTCTATTATGGACATCTCTCCTAAAAAATCACCTTTTTTCAGAATAGCAAGAACCAATTCTTTCCCATTCTCGCCAATAAGAACCACTTTCACCCTGCCTTTTACTATTAGATATAGGGTGGAACCTTGCTCTCCCTGGGTGAAAAGAACGTTCCCTTTTCTCACTTTTTTCTCGTAAGCGAACTGGGATATTTCTATGAGCTCTTTTTCATCCAGATTGGAGAAAAGAGGAAGTCCTCTCAGAAAATTCATCTTATTCATGGACTTTAGAATTATAAAAATTTGGGAAACAATTGTCAACTTAAAATGATATTAAAAAAGATGACATGTAAAGGAGATATTTCTCTTTATATTGATAACTTTGGTCTTGATTTTTGGGAATAAAATATTTTTGGAGATACCTGTAATTCATTATAATTGCAAGGTTATAAATTTTTTCACGAATTTTTTCCTCCCCTGGTCAAAAAGGGTTATATTTATTTTGAAAGGGGAGATTTTTGATGATGGATAATAAAGATTAACTTTTTCTTTTAAGATTTCTCCCTCTTCCCATTTTTCCGTGGAGTAAAACCCATAAACTGGTCTGAATTCTCTACGGAAAGAAGTTTTTCCTTTTTTATCTACTACTTCAAGTTCCACATTATAATTTTCATTTATTTTTTTAAGAGCTTTCCAGTAAAGAATTAATTCCAAGATTCTTTTTTCCACAGATTTTCTGAGAACATCGTATCCAATAATTGCAATTTCCTCGAAAAAAGTGAAATTCAAGGGATATTGGGGTTTTGCACCGAGGTCTTTGAAAAGTTCAGGAGAATCTGTTACCTGGTAAATGAAGCTTTTTGGTATGAGATAATATTTTGAACTGACCCCCTTTTCAAATCTTGAAACATATACTTTTCTTTTATTATAAAGAAAATCCACATATTTCAACCAGTTTTCATCGTAATCAAAAAGAATCATCGCATCTTTGCCTAATCCATAGATAACCTGCCAGTATCGAAAAAGGGTAGCGTAAGCCCAGTCGCATACTATTACACTGTTTTTTTCTGTAGAGAGCAAACTCATCTTTGAACTATCTGAGAAATAGTGAGATCTTTCAAGAGGAGAAGGAATTCCTAAAATTCCATAGATGAGCTTGTAGGAAAGTAACATAAGAAGCACAAAAGAGTAGAAAAGAGCTCTATGTTTAACAGTTGAAGGAGTTCTTTTCCATAGCCAGAGAAGCCCTGAGCCTACCCATATTGTGAAAACAAGATAACTGGGAACATAGAAATGATGAATATCTTCTATCTTGTAGTTAATTCCGAACAACATAAGAGAAAAGAACATTAATGAAAGAAGGAGGGATGTTTTCTTATTATTTTTCCATAAATACCAGAATCCTATCCCCCCAAATATGGCTCCAAATCCTGGAAATTGGACAACAAGAAAGGAGAAAAATTTTGATATGCTTTTTATAAGTTCTTCGATATTTTGATGGAAAAACCAAAACTTGAAATGGCTTGCTGAAATATAAATTAAGAACTCATTTATAGATTTGATTTTAGGCCAGAATATAATCTCCACAGAGGATAGGGAACGAATAGGAATGTAAAGATAGGGAGTGAGTCCGAGAAGGAAGAGAGCAGAAAGTTTTGACAAATCGGAAATTTTTAGAGAGATCTTTGATTTGTTAAGGAGAAAAAAGATAAAGAAGGATGGGAAAAAAGTGATAATAGTCAGGTGATTTGTGAGGCTCAGCCCTAACAAAAATGAGAAGGAAAATAGAAATTTTTTCTCTCCTCTTTTATCCCACAAAATCAAATTATAAATTAGAAAAGAAACAAAAAAGGAATTCAGAGTGTAAATCTCTGCAATTGTTGAGAGGTAAGAAAATGTCAAAGATAAAGATAGGGTAAAAGTAGAAACTATGGAAAGAAGGAGAGATTCTGTCAATTCAAAAATTATTAAAAAGATTAAATAACAGGACAGAGCACCAAAGAAAGCGGAGCACATATTTACTCTGTATGCAACGTCTCCCACAGGGATAAAAGTGAATATTTTTGCGAGGAGAAGATATGTGGGATAGCCACTTGGGTGGACAATGGAGAGTTTATAAGCACCTACGATAAATTCTGCAGAGTCTCCATAAGTTACTGTGGGCGAAAGATTCGTGAGGAAGTAAAGTAAAGATGAGCAAAAAATTATAATTGCAAAAATTTTTTTTCTTTTATTCATTACTTTAAATATAAAACTCAAAAAGATAGGTTTCAACAAAGTGGGAAAATTTCTGGGAAGGGTTCAGAGAGCATGATTATTGGAGCTGAGGGGATTCGAACCCCCGACCTCATGACTGCCAGTCATGCGCGCTCCCAACTGCGCCACAGCCCCTTTATTAAATTAAAGAATATCAAACATTAAGATTTCAGTCAATCTTAAAGAACAGGGAAATATTCTTCTATTTCAAAAGGACTCACTTCTCTCTCGTATTTTTTCCCTACAGCTCTTTCATACTTTTCCCATTCCATCTCTTTGTTTTGAATAATTTTTGTGAATATGTGGTCTCCAAGTAAATCTTTTGCAAGATGGCTATTTTTGAAAAGTTCGAGGGCTTCCTTTAAGTTGTTAGAAAGAATCTTTATCTTAGCTTCTTCCATCTCCTTTTCACTCATATGATAAATATCCCTTTCTTGAGGAGGAATTAGCTCAATTTTTTCCTGGATTCCTTTTACCCCAGCTGAGAGAATCGCTGATAGAGCGAGGTATATGTTGCAGGTGGGATCAGGACTTCTCAGCTCGATTCTTGTTGAATCTTCCTTTCCAGGGCGGTATTCAGGAACCCTTATGTAAGCAGATCTGTTTTTTATTCCCCAAGCCATGTAAACAGGTGCTTCGTAGCCAGGAATAAGTCTTTTATAAGAGTTAACCCATTGATTGAGGAGAATCTGTATCTCTTTTCCATAATGAATTAATCCCATTAGAAATTTTTTTGCAATTTCGGAGAGTCCCTGGTTTTCAAAAAATAGGTTTTTTCCGTTTTTCCACAGAGATAAATGCAAGTGAAGCCCATTTCCGGGAAGGGTGGTTATAGGTTTTGGCATAAAGGAAACAAAAAGACCAAGTCTTTCTGCAGTTCTTTTCAGAACATATTTTGTTAGCATAAGAGAGTCAGCTATATCCAATGCATTAGAAAATTTCAGATCAATTTCATGCTGACTGAATCCTACCTCGTGGTGGTCACATTCTATATCAACTCCTATCTCTTTTAGATATATTTGCGTAATCTTTCTGAGCTCACCCCATTTACCACCGTGGAAATAACCTCCTCTATCCAAAAGTTTTGGTGAAATATCATTTTCAAAAATGAAAAATTCTAATTCAGGACCTACAAATAACATTCCATAATCTTTATATTTTTCAAGAGTTCTCTTCAGAAGATATCTTGAGTCTCCCGGAAAATGCGCATCTTTGGAGTCATAAATATCTCCAAAAACCACTGCTTCCTTCCATACAATTCCAGAGATTTCATAGTTCCAGGGTAAAACTCTGAAAGTTTTTGGATCAGGGATAATGTTAAGATCAGACTCATAAATTCTTGCAAATCCTTCTACAGAGCTTCCATCAAATCCTTTGCCGTTTTCAAAAGCCGATTCCATTTCATCAGAAGGAATGGAAAAGCTCATTATTCTTCCTAAAACATCTGGGAAGAGCAAACGCACAAATTTAACTTCTCTTTCTGTTTTTAAAAATTCGAGAACTTCTTTTGAATCTTTGAAACTAAATTTTTTCATTCTCCCTCCTTTGTTTTATTCTCAAAGATTTAAAAAAATAATTCTATTATAAGATGGTTAAAATAACAACAGAAACTTTTATAGAGGGCGAAGAAGATCTGTTCTTTAGATTGCAAATTTTGTTATAATAAAAAATGGAAGAATTTTTAAAAAATAAACTAAAAAGACTTGAAAATATAATAAAAGAGATGGGGAGTCTTATTGTTGCTTATTCGGGAGGGGTAGACTCTACATTCCTTCTCGCAGTAGCAAGGAGAGTTCTTGGAAAGGACAATTTGCTGGCAGTTACAGCGCAAACAGAGGTAGAAAGTGAAGAAGAAATTAAAGAGGCTAAGTCTTTATGCTCATCTCTTGATGTAAATCACCAGCTTATTAAGTATAATTTGCTTACAAATAATGATTTCTCTTCAAATCCTGTGAATAGATGTTACTTTTGCAAAAAGATCCTTATTCAGAAAATAAAAGAGGTAGCGCATGAGAAAAATATTAAATGGATTGCAGATGGATCCCACCTGGAAGATGAGGAGGACATAAGATATGGAAAAGGAGCTCTTGAAGAGGAAGGGGTCAGGAGTCCTTTGAAAGAGGCAGGATTTAGAAAGGAAGAGATAAGAGTTATTTCAAAAGAGTTAGGGCTAATTACCTGGGATAGACCTTCAAATCCTTGTATAGCTTCCAGAGTTCCGATTGGTTCTCGTATAACTTTTGAGACCCTTCAAAGGATAAAAAATGGAGAAAAAATTTTAAAAAAAATGGGTTTTAAAGTTGTTAGACTAAGAGATCATTTTCCCGTTGCAAGGATTGAATTGGAGCAAAATGAGATGGATAGAGTTCTGAACCATGCTATTAGAGAAGAAATCTCTAAGGAATTAAAGAGAATTGGCTACAAGTTTATAACATTAGATCTCGAGGGTTACAGAGCAGGATCCTTCCATAGAGCTCTCTAAAACTTCTCCCTTTTTCTAAATACCCTTTAGAGAGAAAAATTTAATCTACGAGTTTTCCTTCTCTTTTTGCTTTCAAAAGATTCACAACTCCATTCTCTTTTCCTAACAGAGCATCTGAGACAAGGAGAGTGGAGACAAGCCTTGCATCCAGGACGTCAAGTATTATAGCATCAATATTGAACTGGAGAATGAGGGGCAAGAAAGTTCTGTTTATGAGTTTTCTTGAAGGAAGGCCAAAGGAAACATTGCTCAAGCCACATATTAACTTTATTTCTGGATGGATTTCTCTAATAAGTTTTAAAGAGTTAATAAAAAGAAGGGCATTCATTCCATTAACACTTATGGGTCTTAAAAGGGGATCAAATAAGAAGTTCTCTTTTTTGATTCCTTTTTTTTCAATGAAATTGAGAAATTTATCAAGTTTATGGACACAATCCTCAGGTTTTTCAGGGGTTGAATTATCCATAAGCATAACCACCACAAAGGGATCTCTCTCTTCTATAACAGGAGCTATTCTATCTAATTTCTTCTCATCCACTGTTATTGAATTCAAAATGGCTTTTCCCCTGTGATAATTTATAGCATCTATAAGCACATCTACATTGGGAGAATCGATAGAAATTGGGATTTCCTCCTCTCTCTGTATTGCCTCCATTGCCCATTTCATTAATTCAGCTTCTTTATCTAACATAGAAGCTGTGTTCAAATCTACAAAGGAGGCGCTTGATTCTTTTTGTAATTTAGCATTTTTTATAAAAAATTCTTCATCTCTAACCAGAAGAGCCTGATGAACTTCTTTTCTCGAGGAATTTAGTCTTTCTCCGATTATAATCATATTACCCCCTTATTTTTTCCACGATTTTCTTTATATAAGAGGGAGTCGTTCCACAACAACCCCCAATGGCATTGATGCCATGTTTGAAAATTTCGAGAATATTTTCTGAGAAATAATCTTCATTCTCCTCATAAATAATGCTTCCATTTTCCATTAGAATTGGCTTCCCAGCGTTGGGTTCGACGAATAAAGGCAATGCAGTTAAAGCTTTCATTTCAAGAAAGAGAGCAAGCATATCAGAGCTTCCAAGATTACAGTTTGCTCCTATTGCGTCAGCTCCTTCATCCTCAAGAGCTCTTACACACTGAGATATGGAGTTCCCCATTAAAGTAAAAAAGCCTCGGGGGGTCTTCTGGTATGTGAGGGATACAAGAACAGGCAAAGATGAACCTTTTCTGACACCTCTAAGAGCTGATAAGGCTTCCTTGAGATCTGACATGGTTTCTATTATTATAAAATCGGCCCCTCCTTTCTCAAGAGATTCAGCTTGTTCTCTGAAAGATTCTTCTGCATCTTTCTCGTCTAAGGGACCAAAGGGTTTTAAAATTTTTCCCGTAGGACCAATATCTCCGCCCACAAATTTGCCTTCTGGTTTAATGCTCACTGCAAGAGCGGCTCCAGTAAGATTTATTTCCCTTGCTTTTTCATGCAGGTTAAAATGGCTTAGTTTTATTGAATTGCCTCCAAAAGTATTGGTTAGAACTGCATCTGCTCCAGCATCAAAATAACTTTTGTGTATTTCTCTTACTATTTCTGGTTTTTCTATGTTCCACTTTTCTGGGCATTCTCCTTTTTTTAAACCCCTTTCCATGAGTTGGGTTCCCATAGCTCCATCAAATATCAGTGTTTTCTTTTTCATTAGTTCAATGATGTTCATTTCCACCCCTATTTTTAATTAATAGCTCTCAATTCCTTAATCATTTTCTCAAAAACATTTCCGAACTCTTTGATATCCTCTTCAGTGGTAAATTTGCCCAGGGATATTCTTACGGTGGACTCCAAAAGTTCCTCTGATAAGCCAATTGCTTTTAGAACATGAGATGGTCCTTCTTTCCCCTCACTACATGCTGAACCAGTGGAAACATATATTTCCTTTGTTGCAAGAGCCATTAGCAATGCTTCTGCGTCAATTCCTTCTATGGAAATGCTTATTGTGGAATCAATTCTATTTTGAGGGTCTCCGTTAAAGTGAATTCCATCTATTCTCTTTAAAAAATCATGAAGCTTCTTAGAAAGCTCTTTTATCTTTTTCTGATTTTCATTCATCTCTTCTTTGAGCAAACTGACCGCTTTTCCAAGCCCAATTATTCCCAAAATATTCTCCGTCCCTCCTCTCATTCTTTTTTCCTGTTCTCCATGAATCAATGGGTTTATAGAAGTTCCCTTTCTTACATAAAGGAATCCTATACCTTTTGGTCCATATATCTTGTGTCCTGAACCACTTAAAAGATCAACTTCTAACTCCTTCACATTAACTTCGATTTTTCCAAGAGTTTGAACTGCATCGCTATGAAATATTACTTTTTTTCTCTCCTTAATTTTTGAGATTTCTTTTATTGGTTGAATTGTTCCTATTTCATTGTTTGCGTGCATAACAGAGATGAGAGCTGTTCTATCATTTATATTTTTTTGGATATAATCCATATCCACTATACCAAATTTGTCCACGGGGATGTATAGAACCTTTTTAAACTTTTTTTCCAGATGTTTGCAGAAAGCCATTGTGGAAGGGTGTTCAATGGAAGAGACTAAAATGGAATCTTTGTCAGGATTCGCTTCCATAACCCCTCTTATCGCCCAGTTATTAGATTCAGAGCCGGAAGAGGTGAAAAAGATTTCTTCTCTTTTCGCTCCTATGAAACTTGCGATGCATTCCCTGGATTCCTCAATCATATCCCTTACTTTTTTACCGATAGGATAAAGGGAAGAAGGGTTGCCAAAAAATTCCATAACTTCTCTCATCTTTTCCTGAACTCTGGGATCAATAGGAGTGGTGGCGTTATAGTCCAAATAGATCATTCTATATCCAATTAGATTTCATTGAGGGGAAACATTAGGATTCCAGATTTTAACTTTGGGTAAAAATCTGTAGATTTTTCAGGCATTAACTCTCCCTTTTCCACAACTCTTTTAATTTCTTCCAGGCTAACAGGGTTCAATATGAATATTCCCTGAAATTTACCCTCTTTGACCTGTTTAATTCCATCAACTATGTTCCTCACATAACTTAAATTTCTCTCTACATTAAATCCACCCTCAAAGTAAGAATCCATTCTCTTAAAAATAAGGGAGTGAAGAATGGAAACATCGAGACTTTTCCATTCTGGTGATTTATCCTCAAGCATATTCTCCATCCATTTACTCTCTTTATTTAGGGTGAGTTTATAAAGGTTCTTAAAGAAAGCAAAATAAGCAATAAATGAATGTTTTTCCCCTCTTATCATCTCTGTGATTTTGTTCCATTCATTTTCATTTTTTGGTTCCTCTCTTTCTTCTACCTTAAAATAAGGAGAAAGGGTCTCTTTAAGAGAGAATTCAGTAGTTTTCAATCCTTTCACAAGTCTGTGGGTAGGGAGAATCACAAGATTTCTGTCCTGAAGTGAAAATAGTGTCATCATTATATAGTCAAAAGGCTCTTCCTCAAATTTTCTATCTTTCTCCCTCTCTTTTTTAAAGAGAAGGGAAGTTTCGTATCTGTGATGCCCATCAGCAATTATGAGAATTTTCTCTGAAAGAGAATTCTTTATTTCCTCAATATATTTCTGATCAGACAGTATGAAGAGAGCATGAGTGATTTGGTCTTCGTCTTCTATAGAGAAAGCTTTTTCTGCATTTTGGATGGCTGAATCTATAATACCTCGAATTTTTCCATCTTCATCGTCATAAAGTAGGAATATCTGCTCGGTGTTTGTGTTTGTTGCAGATAGAAGATTAAACCTGTCCTCCTTTGGTTTGGGAAAGGTTTTCTCATGGGGTAGCACTTTCTTTGTTGAGAATTCCTCTAATCTCACAGCTCCTATTAATCCGTTTCTTATCTTTTCTTCTCCATCAACATTAAATTTTTGCTGGTAAATGTAAAGGGATCTCTTCTCCTCCCTTATTAAAATTTTTTCTTTCAGCCAATCCTCTAAATACAGCCTTGCTCTCTTGTATTTGTTCCTTTCTGGATGGGGTTCTTCATCCTTTCCAAGAATTATTCTGACAACATTGTAGGGACTCCTTTTGTAATATTCCTCCTGCATGGATGGAGTTATTCTGTCATAAGGTTCTGTTATAACATCTTTTAAATTAACTTTTTCAGGATTATATCTTATCGCTCTAAATGCTTTTATAATTGCCATTCCTCCTCCTCAATTTTAAAAATTTCTATTGAATTTTTTCTTCTGTTTTTTTATTTCTCTCCGAAAAATTCCCTTAGTATTTTTACAACTTCAATGCCAGCTCTTTCCTGCCCCTCTTCAGCTGCTGCCCCAATATGAGGGGTGCACACAACATTTTGGTGATCCACAAGAGAGAAATCCTCAGGAGGCTCCTTTTCGAAAACATCAAGAGCAGCGCCCTTTACTTTTCCAGAGTTCAAAGCCTCTAAGAGAGCTTTTTCATCCACAACTCCGCCCCTTGCTATGTTTATAATGAATACACCATTCTTCATAATCTCAAATTCTTTTTTACCTATCATCCCCTTTGTCTCTTCTGTCAGAGGAACATGAAGGGTAATATAATCAGCGTTTCTTAAAAGCTCTTCCTTTTCTGTCTGTTTTACTCCTGGCTCAGAAATCTTTATAACATCATATGCTATTATTTCCATTCCGAAAGCGGATGCTCTTTTTGCCACCTCTTTTCCTATTCTTCCAAAGCCAATTATTCCGAGAGTTTTTCCATAGAGTTCTGTTCCTTCAAGAGTTTTTTTCTCCCATCTGTGCTCCTTCATGGATTGATTTGCATAGGGGATTCTCCTTGCAAGAGAAAGCATCAAACCTAAAGTTAATTCTGCCACGGAAATAGAGGTAGCTGTAGGAGTGTTTGCCACTTTTATGCCCTTCTCCCGGGCAGATTTAACATCTATGTTGTCCAGACCTATCCCTGCTCTTACAATTATTTTTAAATTTGAAGCTGAATCAATAACTTTTTTTGTCACCTTTGTGGCTGAACGGACCACGATGGCTTCAAAAGGTGGGATTGTCTGACAGAGCTCCTCTTCTTTCAATCCTGTATTTACCACCACCTCAAAATTTTTTATTCCTTGTAGCTCTTCCATAGCCGCTTTATTTAAAAGGTCAGCTACGAGTATTTTTCTCATTTCCATACCTCCTTAAATACCCTTTCCGCAGCTGAGATGGAAGCACCAAATTCCACTGGATAGCCAAGTTCTGCAAGGGTCATCTCCAGAGCTGAAAGAGCGGTAATTATTTCGAATGCTCCCATGTAGCCGAGATGCGCAATACGGAATATTTTTCCTTTGTAAGGTTCCTGACCTTCTGCAATGTATGCAAGATATTTATTTCTCATAGTTTTAACAATTTTTTCACCGTCAATTCCAGCAGGAGATTTTACTGCGGTACAAATATTACCTGGTATTTTTGAAAGCAATTCTAATTTTAGAGCTTTTACTCCTTCTCTTGTTCCCTCAGCAAGTATTCTGTGATGCTCGAATAGAGCTTCAAGACCAATCTTTTTAATGAGCTCCAGAGATTTTTTCTGTTGAATGATGAGAGAGATTCCAGGAGTGAAAGGAGTGGTCTGCTTTTCAAAATTCTTTTTGTATTTTTTAATGTCGAAGTAAAATTTAGGTAACTTTGATGTTTCCACCATCTTCCAGGCCTTTTCTGAAAACGCTATGTAAGCAAGACCAGGAGGAACCATCAAAGCCTTCTGAGAAGCGGATACGAGAACATCCACTCCCCATTCGTCCATGGGACATGGAGTAGCTCCAAGTCCTGAAATTGCGTCCACAACAAGAATTGCATTGAAATTATTGCAAATTTCCCCATAACCTTTGATGTCGTAAACAGAACCTGAAGAAGTTTCTGAAAGGGTAGCAAAAACAGCCTTTGCATCAGAGTTTTCTTTAAGTTTCTTTTCAAGATCTTCCTTTGTGAAGGGTTCTCCCCATTCAAGAACTACCTCTACCACATTTAATCCATAAGCTCTTGCAATCTGACCCCATCTCTCTCCAAATTTACCACCATTGAGGACTATTACCTTATCGCCAGGAGATAGAGTATTTGTTACGGCAGCCTCCATTGCTCCTGTTCCAGAAGATAATAAAATAAAGACATCTTGTTTTGTCTGGTAAACATATTTGAGATCTTCAGAGACCTCCATAAATATTTTTGAAAACTCAGCTGTCCTGTGATGGATTATGGGTTCAGAAGCTATAGAGAGGGTTTCAAAAGGAATTGGGACAGGGCCAGGTGATAAAAGATAATATTTTTTAATCATAATACCTCCTCTTATTAAAAAATTATGATAACATAAGATTTTAAGATAGCTGAAATATCTTAAACTGTCAAATCAATTAAGGATGTTATATTTCCAACAATAAGAAGAAATTTTGTTAAAAATTTTACTTTATATTTAGAATAGTTTATATTATTCTATCATGACAAAGGAGAAGATTTTAATAGTCGACGATGAAGAGGGTGTAAGAGAATTGCTCTCTGATTTTCTTAGAAAAGAAGGCTTTGATTGTTATAGTGCCTCTGATGGAAAAGAAGCTCTTTTATTGTTCCAAGATGATGGATTTGACCTTGTCATTTCAGACATAAGAATGCCAGTTATGGGAGGGTTGGAGCTTTTAAGAGAAATTAAGAAAATCGACGAACTTACTGCAGTGATAATGATTACAGCTGTGAAGGATATAAATGTGGCTATAGAAGCTCTGACAATGGGTGCCTATGGATATTTAATAAAGCCTTTTAAACTTCAAGAAATTATTATCAATGTGGAAAGGGCTCTTGAAAAGAGGAGAATCACAATAGAAAACCTGAATTATCAGAAGCATCTTGAGGAGATGGTGGAAAAGAGAACAGCTGAATTGAAAATAGCAATGGAAGAGATCTTTTCTACCTATGAGCAAACCCTCGAAGCTTTTATTTACGCGCTGGATACAAGAGATATAGAAACAGGATTCCATTCCCAGAGAGTTAAATTTTTCACTTTAGAGCTTGCAAAGAGATACGGTATTTTAGAAAGTGAAGTTTTGTTGGATATAGAGAGGGGTGCTTTAATTCATGACATTGGCAAGATTGGTGTCCCAGATTCCATTCTTAGAAAGCCAGGAAAACTTACCCCAGAAGAATGGGAAATAATGAAGAAGCATCCAGTTTTCGGTTACAATATTATAAAAGGTATTAAAAAACTTCAGAATCCAGGAAAAATAGTTCTTTACCACCATGAGAGATATGATGGTAATGGCTATCCATCAGGAAAGAAAGGAAAAGATATTCCTATTGAAGCGAGAATATTTGCTGTGGCTGATACTCTTGATGCGATGACATCTGATAGACCTTATAGAAAAGCTTTTTCTTACGAATACACCTATGAAGAGATTCTCAGATGCTCCGGGACTCAGTTTGATCCTGAAATTGTGGAGTTATTTAAGACAATTCCCTTAGAAAAATGGAAAAAAATCTCTGAAGAGATTGAGAAAAATATTGTGCTTTTAAATAGAGAATCTTTTGTTGTTGATTAAAGTTTTGCTCTTTTGTCAATAAATCCTTTCCATATAGTCATCCATATTATCTTTATATCAAGAAGAATGGACCAGTTTTCAATGTAATAGAGATCATATTTTATCCTTTCCTCAAGAGGGGTGTTCCCTCTAAGACCGTGAACCTGTGCCCAGCCAGTCACTCCGCTTTTCACCTTGTGTCTTAACATATAACGAGGGATTTTTTCCCTAAAGGACTCAACGAAATATGGTCTCTCTGGTCTCGGTCCAACAAGGCTCATGTCTCCTTTTAGAACATTAATAAGTTGAGGGATTTCATCTATACTGAACTTCCTTAAAAATTTACCAATGGAAGTTATTCTTGGATCGTTGTCAGAAGCCCATATGGGTCCTGTTTCTTTCTCTGCATCCTTAATCATGGTTCTGAATTTGTAAAGTTTGAATATTTTGCCGTCCATTCCGAATCTTTCCTGAACATAAAAGATTTCACCTTTTGAAGTAGCTTTTATAAGAAGGGCAATCAGAGGGAAAAAGGGTAGAATTAGGATTAGACCTATAAGAGAGAGAACAATATCCATGGATCTCTTAGCTACAGCACCCCATCCCTTAAGAGGAATCTCCATGACATTAAGAACAGGGATACCTTCAAAGTCTTCTATTTTAGAACTGAAAGGAATTTCATGAAGAAGGTCTATAACCATCCTGGTATCTACTAAGAAATCGTTGGAAAACTCAATTATCTTTTTAATCTTCTCAGACTCTTTGAGAGGAAGAGAAATGAAAATTTCATTGATTCTCTTTTCCCTGATTATTTTTGATAGCTCATCTATCTTCCCTGCAATCTCACTACCTGTGGCGATATCATCCACAAATCCACAAAAATTCATTCCGTAATCTTTCAAATTTTTGATTTTTTCTGCGATTAGTTTTCCGAGTTCGTTATATCCGCATATAAGAGTGTTAATTTTATTGGAGGGGAAATAGAACTTTTTTAGCCACAAATATCCAAGCTTTCTTACACATAGCATAAAAAATGCAGAAATCGGAATGTAAAAGACAAGGAAAAGCCGTGAAATTTCGAAATAAGTGTTTCCGTTCATATATGTTCCGAAGTAGCTTAGAATAGCTATAACTCCTAAGACAGTGAGGAAGGAAGAGACAAGAATATTCAGTATCTCTTCCGATATTAATTTTTTAAATTTTGCTTTATAAAGACCTACAAAAGAAGAAATAAGAGTGTTGAAGAACACAAATAGTGGAACGGTCTCAGCATAATAACTGAAAGGAAATATTCCTTTAGTGGAGGGGAAAAGAGTCCTAAGATAATAGGAAAGAATAACTGCTAAAGAAACAGAGATTATGTCTCCTAAAATAAGATAGAGGAAAAAGCCCGGTATCTTTTTCTGAAAGATCATCCTCAATTTTCTATCTCCTTTTGGAGCTGGAAATCTCCCTTTCTATCCAATCTTTTATTTTTTTCTTAAAGTTTGGTATTGAAAAATTCTCGGCCCATTTTCTTATTTCAAATTTATTAAACTTCATATTTTGCAATCTGTCAATGGCATTGTTTAGAGAATCAGTGGTGAGTTCATTAAAAAATACACCAGTTTGCCCGTCCTTGACAGTTTCAAGGGCTCCACCTTTTGCGAAAGCAATCACAGGAACGCCGCAAGCTTGGGCTTCCAGTGGAGCAATTCCAAAATCTTCTATCCCAGGGAGAATAAAAGCTTTTGCTTTCTGGTAGATGTCGAGAAGCTCCTCGTCTAAAACACTGCCTAAGAATTTAATGTTTTTATTTGACATTTTTTTCAGTTTTCTTTCTTCAGGTCCAACTCCTACAATGAAAAGCTCTTCTTTCCTTTTGTTGAAAACATTTATAGCAAGATCAATCATTTTGTAGGGAACCAGTGCTGATACTATAAGGAAATACTCCTTACTGTCCCCTTCTTTTGGGATGAAGAAATCTGTATCCACAGGAGCATGGATAACTTGAGCTTCTCTGCCATAGTATTTCTCAATTCTTGTAGCAACATATTGGGAATCAGATGCGAAGGAGTGGACTCTGAATGAGGAAGTAACATCCCAGAGTCTGAGATAGGAGATGAAAGGATAAATAATTGCTCTTTTCAAAGGCGAGCATCTTTCTTTTCCAAAATAGTAATGAAACAAATCCCACACATATCTCATGGGAGTAAAGCAGTAACAGAAATGAAAGCCATCAGGTGATGGTATGGCTCCTTTGGCTACACAATGACTCAAACTGATTATAAGGTCATAATTGCTGAGGTCAAAGCTTTCAATGGCTATAGGGAATAATGGCAAATAGTTTCGATAGTGATTTTTTAGTAAGGGAAACTTTTGTAGAAAGCTAACATGTATTTTTCTTTTCTCAATATCAGGATGCTGGGAACCTTTGAAATGAAAAAGAGTGTAGAGCTCAGCTTCAGGAAATATTTCTGCAAATATTTCCAGGACCTTTTCTCCTCCTCTTCTTCCTGTAAGCCAGTCATGGACAAGCGCTACTTTCATTTTATGTTTCTCCAAAATTGAAGAATTTTATTTGCTGATTCGTTCCAGCTATATTTCTTTGCAATTTTTTTCCCTTCTAAAGACATTTTTTCTCTTGATTCTTTATTTTCTATAATTTTATTCAAAGCTTCAACAAGGGATTCCACAGATCTGGGATCAAAATATATGGCGCCATTTCCCAGAATTTCAGGCATAGAGGGAGCAGAAGAGGAGAGGACAGGTATTCCTTTTGCCATAGCCTCAAGAGGAGGTAGGCCGAAGCCTTCGTAGAGGGAGGGGAAGATAAACACCTCCGAAGCCTTGTAATAAGCGGAAAGCTCTTCAAAAGGGATAAATCCTTTAAATATTACATCATCTTTGCAATTCTCTTTCTCTATAAAGGATAGAAGTTCTTTTGTGGGGTTTCCACCTACTATTAAAAATTTTAACTTTCCCTTTATCTTTTTCATCGCTCTTATTACCATCTCGAGGTTCTTATGAGGCTTAGTATTTCCTACATATAGAGCATATCTTCCCAACTCTTTTTTAACTTTCTCCACAAGCTCCTTTTTATCTTCTTCAAAAAATCTCTCGTCCACACCATTATAAACCACTTGAATCTTTTTTTCAGCCCATGGGAAAAAGCTTAGAATATCTTTTTTCGAACTGTGAGAGACTGTAAAAACAGTATTTGAATTCTTCAATGTTCTTTTAATCTGGGAATAAGCATAAACTCGATATATTTTCTTGGGTAAATATGAGGGAAAAATGAGGTGAATTACATCATGGATTGTGGCAGTTGTTTTGCCTCTGTAAAAAAATGGAACAACATAATGGGGGGAATGAAATATGTCACATCCTATTTTTTTCAATATGGCTGGTATTTTAATGTGCTCTGTTATGGAATATTTTCCTGCTGTAGTGGTTATAAGATGGAAATTTTCGCCCAGTTCTGGCAATTTGCTATCCTTATAGCCAATTAAAAAATAAATGTTATCTTTATCTATCTTAGAGAGAGCTTTCAAAAGGTTAAAGATGTGAGTTCCAATTCCAAAATCCTCAATTTTTCTAATATCTATTGCAATTTTCATTTTGCTTTTAAGATGCTGTCCAGAGTTTTATTTGCGCAATTTTCAAGGGAGAATCTTTTAGAGGTATTCATACCTTTTGAAGAAAGTTCCTCTCTCAATTCTTGATTAATTATTAATTCATTGATACCCATTTTCACATTATAGGAAGAAAGATTATATATAAAATATGCTGATCCATCAAAAAGTTCTTTGTAGCTATGTCCATAATAGAGAATGCATGGCAAACCGCATGCCATAGCCTCTATTACTGGAAGTCCAAATCCTTCGTATTCTGAGAGGGAAACGAATATAGATGATGTATTGTAGAGATTCAATAACTCTTCGTTTCCAATATATCCCTGTAATTCAACTTGATTCTCTATGTCAAATTTTCTTATGATTTCTTTTATCTCCATTTTAGGATAAGTTCTATTGTCTCCCACTATCACCAGTTTCCAGTCATCTTTTTTAAGTGATGCAAAACTTTCTGCTAACAGGGGAATATTCCTTCTCTGAAATATAGCGCCCACAGTTAGTATAACATTTTCTCTTTTTTTTCTGATAGATTGAAAGAGAGGGTGGACTCCATGATAAATTACATCAATTTTCTCCCTTTCTATCCGGAGTCTTTTTTCTATTTCATCCCTGACAAATGTAGAAACAGTGAGTATTCTTTTGGATATTTTAGCAGAAATTCTTGAAAAGAAACGTCGTCTGAATCTTTCCTTTAGGGGAAACCACAGCGGATTATGAAAGTAAGAGAGATCATGAATGGTAAGCACTCTATTTATTGAGGAAAAAATAGGAGATGTATAAGAAGGTGAAAATAAAATGTCAATTTTTTCTTTTTTAGCTACTAAGGGAAGAGCGATTTGTTCCCATAACCATCCTTCTCCTTTAAAAATAAAGGGGACTCTGACTTTTTTAAAGTTTGATGAGGAAAGTATCGGGATCTCTGGGATTTCATAAATGAAAAAAAGGGTGAACTTATTCTCTAATTTTGACCAGTATAAAAGGAGTCCCTCAAGATATCTTCCCACACCAGTTCTTTTTCCTTCCAGCTCTCTTGCATCTATTCCTATAATCATCTCATCAAAGCCTTGATATTTCTTCATAAAAATTAAGAGTGGCTTCCGCACTCTTTATCCAGGAAAAATTTTTTGTTCGTTCCTTTCCCTTCTCTATCAGTTCCTTTCTCAACTCTTTATCATCAAGAACCATGGATATTTTCTCCGTAAGTTCATCAGGAGAGTAAGGGTCAAAAAGGATACCCGCATCTCCAACTATTTCAGGAATTGAAGAAAACGAAGATGCAACCACAGGCACCGAAGAAGCCATTGCTTCCAATAGAGGGATTCCGAATCCCTCTTCTATAGAGGGAAAAACAAACACAGAGCTTAATCTGTAAAAAGCAGAAAGTTCATCATTTTTCACATATCCTGTAATTATTATTCTATCGCTCAATCCCATTTTTTCGATTTTTTCTTCCAACTCTTTAAAACCCAGTATCTTCTCTCCCACAATAACCAGCATTAATTCTTTGTATTTATTCTTCAGATTTGAAAATGCCTCTATAAGAACATTCAGATTTTTTCTTGGCTCTATATTCCCCACAAAGAGAAGAAACTCAGAGGGAAGAGAATATTTTGATTTTACTTCCTCTACAAAATATCTCTCTGGTTTCTTCAAAAAGCTTTCATCTATACCGTGGGGGATCACCTTTATTTTCTTATCTTTACAGTAGAACAATCTTAAAATCTCAGAACGGGTAAATTCTGAAGGGCATATTATCCCATCAGCTCTTCTTATAGAGTCTAAAATTTTTTGAGGGTAAATCTTTCTCATTTCTCTTACAGTAAATTCAGGTTTTTTGAAGAAGAAAAGATCATGAACAGTAATGATGCACTTGCCAAGAGTGGGTATGATCAAAGGGGTAGGAGAGTGAACAATATCAATTTTTTTTAAAAAGAAAAGATCGATGGGAGGTAGTTTTATTTTATACCAGAGAAAATTTAAAAAGGATACAGGAAGCCTAAAATCAAAAAGGTGAAAATTATCCGAAGCTGGAACCTTTACTCTTTTAAATCTGTCTTTCAGGGAAGAGGAGAAAATATAGTAAGTGTTATTTTTGTCTATCTTCCATAGATTCCATATTAGATTTTTTAAATAAATTCCTACACCTGTTTCTTTTTTTAAAATGGGTCTCGCATCTATTCCTATTTTCATTATTTATTTGAAGATTCGAGTTGGAGAAGATAGTTTTTTATATGTAGCCCTGCGGAAAAACCTCCTAGTTTTCCGTCTTTTCTAATTACTCTATGACAGGGTATTATAATAGGGATGGGGTTCTTCCCCACTGCATTTCCAATGAATCTCTGGGCATTTGGAATGCCAAGCTTTTCTGCAAGATATGAGTATGTTATTATTTCTCCGCAGGGGATTTTGAGGAGCTCTTCCCATACTTTTTTTTCCTTTTCAGTTCCGATTATAAATTCAAGAGGGATAGAAGAGGAATCCAGTTTTTCTCCTTTGAAATAATTTTTTAAAATTGATATCTCATTTTTCAGCTCAGCATCATTTCTTTCCATGAAGAAACCTTTTGCTGTTAGAACGAAAAATGGAGGGACCCCTTTTCTCCCAAATTCAGCCCAGACGACCTTATCTTTGATCTTTCCGAGAAAGAAGGTTCCGAGGGAAAATTCTAAAAAAGAGAAATTTACTTTTGTTTCCGAAGGGAAGGGCTTTTTTAAGCCTCTCATATTATTTTTTCCTTTTATTTTTCGCCTACCCATCTATATGGAAGATACTCAGGGTTCCACATAGAGTTTCTAACCATTTCAAGCAATCTCTCGTCATTTGTTCTTATTCCCAACCCTGAATCTCTTGCAACCCTCGCCACTGAAAAAGCCACCCTTTCAGAGACTTTTCTGATTTCCTTTATGTCCGGAAGTAGTTTTCCCTTTTTCAAGTCATCATATGAAACTATTTCCGCTATCTCCTTTGCTGAGTGAACGAACATTTCGTCTGTTATTTTGAGAGCCATTGAGACTATGGCTCCCAGGCCAACACCAGGAAATATATACATGTTGTTACATTGGGATATAAATTTTTCACCTCCGTCGTCTTTTAAAGGAGGAAAGGGACTTCCTGTAGCGAGGAGGCATTTCCCTCTCGTGGCTCTGAAAGCAGTTTCCGGAGAACATTCACTTTGAGATGTGGGATTCGAAAGAGCAAGTATAAGAGGGTAGTTGCAGTTCTTGGCAATTTCAGAAAGTATATCTTCATTAAAAGCTCCTCCCACTCCAGAGGTTCCAATAAGGACAGTGGCTTTCGAATTTATAATGGTATCTTTCAGGCCTGTAAACCCTTCTTTTTCTAACTTCCACCCACTTATCGAATTTTTATCTTTTGCAAAAGGTTTCTGGTATTCATCCAAATTCATACCTTCCAGTATTAATCCATCCTTATCCACAGGATAAATTCTCTCCTTGCTTTCTTTTTCTGTGAGTCCTTCCTCCATCAAAGCTTTTATGAGAGTACTTGCTACTCCGTATCCTGCTTGACCGAATCCAAATATAACAAATTTCTGATCCTTTAATTTTTCCTTTTTTATTCTCATAGCTGAGAAAACTGTGGCAAGAGCAATAGCACCTGTTCCCTGTATATCATCGTTGAAAGAACAAATTCTATCTCTATATCTATTGAGAAGGCGAAGAGCATTCTGCTTTCCGAAATCCTCCCATTGGAGAATAGCATGAGGGAAATTCCTTCTCAAACCCTTTACAAACTCCTCAATTATCTCGTCATATTCTTCGCCCTTTAACCTTGGATGTTTTAGCCCTATGTAAAGAGGGTCTTTTTGAAGCATCTCATTATTGGTTCCCACATCTATACAAACAGGAAGAGTGAGAGCAGGATGTATCCCGGCTCCAACCACATAAAGGCTTATCTTACCAATAGGTATTGTCATACCGCCTACGCCCTGATCTCCAAGTCCAAGTATTCTTTCTCCGTCCGTAACAACTATCAAGTGAATATTGGAAAATGGAGCATTGGATAAAATTCTATCAATCAGATGGATTCTATTAGCAGAGACAAAAAGCCCTCTAAGTCTTCTGAAAATATGGCTGAAAATTTTGGAAGCCTCTCCCACAGTGGGAGTGTATACATACGGAAGCATTTCCTCGAGATTATCAAGAAGGACACGGTAAAACAATGTCTCGTTTCTGTCCAGGAGACCAAGAAGATAAAGATATTTTTCCAGAGGCTCCTTTTTTCTCGCATAACTTTCCATAACCCTTCTGCATTGCTCTTCCAGAGTGGAAACCTGCTCTGGTAATAAGCCCCATAGATCGAGACTCTCTCTTTCTTCTTCTGTAAATGCCAAACCTTTATTGAAAATTGGATTCTCCGTAATATGGTGCTTTTTAAAAGGAACTTCTACATATCTTTCCTTTGTAAAAGGATCAAGTTGAATAACAAACTTATTCATCCTTCCTCCTTCATAGAGAGACTATAGAAAATTTTATCATACTGGTATAAAAAAGCCACTAAGCAGGGAACATATAAGGATCAAATTTAAGATTTTCAACATTTATTTTAAAATTTAATTATGTTCACATATGGAAAATGGCTTGTTAAAGGGGAAAATCTTGATAAACTCCATCCATTTCCTATCTATTTAATATGCGAACTTGAAAAAATATTCACTGGATATGATTTCCCATGGATAGAGATCATAATTGAAGATAGAAATTTTCTGGAAATTAAAAATCAAATCCCTGTGATTCATATTTCTCCGGACAGGAGTAGATCCAATTTGGAGTTATTAAAGGATAAGCTTTATAAATTGTGGAAATGGAGGGCGAAAATCCCTCAGGACTCAAAAAAAGTTGAGAAACCCGCCTCTGTTCTTCTTCTTTTCCCTTATTCTTTAAAAGACAAAAGGTGGAAAAGCATTGGTATTCCCACATCCCTTCTCTTTCTATCTTATTCTCTTAAAGCCCATTTTCATTTGGTTGAGATAAGGAAGATAAATATTGAAGCCGATATTCTACCTGAAGAAATGGAAAATTTTTCCTGGATCGGTATAACTCTGTATGACGATTTATTTCCCCAAATTTCTAAATTGATCAAAATTATTAAGGGAAAATATAAAGGCAAGATTGCAGTGGGTGGACCCATGGTCACTCTTTCACCTATTGCGGTTTCAGCTCATCTTCCTGAAGCAAATTTAATGATGAGAGGCGAGGCTGAGGAGAGCTTTCCGAAAGTTCTTTCCCTCCTTTCTGAACCTCTTACCAACCTTTCGGAACTCTTCAAAATAAAAGGTTTTCTCTATAGGGATGAAAATATTCTCATCTTTTCTTCTCTATCCTATATTTCCCTGCCAGATCTAAGATTTTCTAATATAGATGTAAATGCAATACCAGAGGATGAGCTTGAAAAGGGACTTGAAATAAATACTTCCAGAGGCTGTCCAAGAGGATGTATATACTGCAGTCATGTTCATGGAAAAACTTTGAGAAAAATTCCTTCTTCGAATGTAAAATTATGGCTGGAAAATTTCAAAAAGAGGCTGAGAGAAAAGAAAATAACAAATCCTTCAGCCTTCACAGTCAACATAAATGATGATGATATTCTTCTCGATGTTGATAGAGCTAAAGAAATTATAAAAATCATAAATGAATCGGGACTTAAATTATGGGGTATTCAGAGTTCTCTTGAGACAATAAATAAAAAAAGGGAACTACTTGATTTTATTGCTTGTAAGGATTTCTATTTTGGGAATAGACCTCTTCTATGGCTCGGCACAGACTCTTTCTTGCCTTCGAGAAGAAAGAGACTGGGAAGGAAGCCTCTTGACGAAAAGACCATAGAGATTCTTATAAAAATGATGGAAGAAAGGGAAATATCAAATTTTCATTATCTCATTCTCACTGACTTTCAAACTGAGTGGGAAGAGTTCATTGAGGAATTGTTTTTTATTTTTCATTTACAGGAAAAATATGATTTCTTTGAAATAATGGCAACTTCAAAATTTCTCATACCCTATCCTTATACTCCCTCCTTTAAAATAACCCCAGAATTTAAGATAGAGAAAGAAATTTTATCTATAATTAATTTCCCCCAATTTGATTATCCTCTTGTGAAATTCGTAAAACCCAAAAATGAGAGGATATTGGATTTTCTTGATGCAGTGCCAAGGTCAGAAGTATCCTTTAAGGACAATTTTTCAGCTTCCTTATCCAAAAGAAACTTTCGTGAAGCAATAAATATGCTCTATTACTTTTTGAAAACAGAGTTGCAAAATGAAAAGGACAAGAGTAAAAGAGACAATCTGGCTAAGATAGTTGAAAAAATTGAAGAGAAGGCTTCCCTCTTCCATTTATAGACTATTTTTCCGTAATTAACTTACCTCTTGGATGTGTTTTCTGGTGTATTTTCTTTAGCTCTTTTATGTTCAGGTGTGTATATATCTGAGTAGTTTCAAGAGACTCATGTCCAAGCAGTTCCTGAATTGTCCTGAGATCAGCTCCTCTCATTAAAAGATGAGTGGCAAAGGAATGTCTTAGAGAATGGGGAGTTATCCTTTTTCCCACAAGTTCAATTCCATATTTTTGAACTATTCTTTCTACAGATCTTTCTGTAAGTCTTTCTCCTTTCATGTTTAAAAAAACGGGTTTCTCATCTATTCTTCCATTGTTTATTTCGTATCTTAATCTGAACCATTCTCTTAATCTTTTTTCGGCGTGAGAACCAAAAGGTGTTATTCTCTCTTTTTTCCCTTTTCCTTTTACCCTTATGATTCTATTCTTTAGATTCAAATTTTCCCAATTCAATGAAACTAGCTCTGAGACTCGAAGACCAGAAGAGTAGAGAAGCTCAATAATGCAGAAATCTCTTTTTTCCCTGAGATTCCTTCCCTCTCCCAGTAGACTCAGGGCTTCCTTTTCTGATAAGAAATATGGTAATTTTTTTTCCATCTTTGGAGTGGAAACCACCTCTGCGGGATTATGAGTTACGGCCTTTTTTTCAAGAAGAAAATCGAGAAAAGTGCGTATGGAGGAGAGTTTTCTTGCAATGGTTGTCTTTGAATCATTCTCTCTTATTCTTTCTCCAATAAAATCTCTTATAATTTTGTGAGAAACTCGCTCTATTTTTATCCCCATCTTTTTGAGAAAAATTAAAAATTGATTTAAATCAATAGAGTAACTTCTGATGGTATGAGCCGAATAGCCGTAAGATTTTAGTCTTTCTATGAATTCATTAAAGAAATCTTCCAACTTACTTTTTCAGGAATTGAAGCATCTGTTTTGCAATGGGAAGATGTGGGTGATCCTCCTTTACCAGGGATACAAATTTTTCCAGAGCTGATACCGCCTTCTCTTGCATATTTTGGTTAATATACATTGTGCCAAGTTCGTAATAAGCATCCGCAAAGTCCGGTTTTAATTCTACTGCTTTTTCGAAAGCTTCCATGGCACTTTTGTAATCTCCTGTATTTTTCAGGCATGCGCCTAAATTGTAGAAAGCGTCGGGATCATTAGGACTGATCTCCACAGCTTTTTTGTAATATTTTCCTGCCTCTTCAAAATTTGACTTTCTTGAATAAATTTCAGCTATAGCTTTATTGGCACTGTAGCTACTCGGCTGAACCTCCAGCATTTTCTGAAGGAATTCCAGGGCTTCATCATCCTTATTCTGCCTTATTAGAGTTATTGCAAGGTTATAAAGATATATGGGTTCTTTTGGCTCAAGAGATAGCGCCTCTCTGTATAATTTTTCAGCGTCGGAGAAGTTTCCTTTCTGAAACTCATCATTTCCTTTTCTGAAAGCCTTGTCACCAGGTGATGCTTTGGACTCAATGTAAGCAGTGGTAGATTCAAGTTCTCCGCTAAATTCTGAAATTTCTGCTATCGAAACTTTTATCTCAGCCACACCCGGAATATATCCTTCCTTCTCGAATTTTATCTGATAATAGCCAGGGTGAAGCCCCATTTGAATGAAAGAACCATCCTTATTTGTCTTAAGGTTGAATCTTACAGTGGAATATTCCATAGATGTAATGGTAACTTTTACCCCCCCTATGGGAGCCTTAGTGGTTTTATCTAAAATCTTTCCCTTTATACCACCATGAACTCCTGAAAATAAAAATACAGGAATTAACAATAAAATAAGAGAAGAAGTTATCTTTCTCATAATTCCTCCACATATGAAATTCTAACCTCTCATGAGCTAAAAATCAATCCTTATAAGAGTTCTATTTTTATTTTCTCTGCTGTCAGAATAGAAATGTTTATTGAGTTTTTCTAATTCAGGACTTTTAAAATATGGTTTTCATTTCAAAGCTTTATCTCTTTTGAAATAATATCGGTGCTATTGGAAATTTTATCCGATGCCTCCACAATCGCAAAATAATTTCCTTTCTTGAGATTGTTAAGCTTAAGATTTATACAAACTTCCTTTTTAAATGCAGTCAAAATCTTGCCTTTTGAGAATACAATGTTTGATTTCCCATCGTAAATGGTTATATTTACCTCTATCAAACCCCTCATCTTCTCTTCAAAATTTTCCATATTAAAATCGGCTATTGTGGATTCTATAGCTTTATTTCTTGCCCTGAGATCTTCTATTCTAACCCCATGAACCTCAATCCCAGCTCTCTCCTTTGCATAGAAGACCTTTACTCCTCCTCTTTTAACTTTAGCCTTTATCTTCCTTTTGCCTTTGATTTCCGATGGTGGTAAACCAGAGAAGATAATAAAAATCTTCTTTTTGTTCAATCTCTTTTAGAGAATCCAAGGTTTTGTTGGAGAATATTGTAGAACCTTCTGTTGAAAAGGATAAATCTTTTAGAGATGCCTCATAATCCTGAGATACCTCCTTCAGTTCAAAATCCTCATCCACTAAATTCCTTCTTGAGCTTAGAAGGAGTAAATGATATGTAATGTTTTCCTCTGCAAAAATATTCTTGAGACTATCCCACGGATAGTTGCTAATATCAAAGGACCTCCGAAGTTGGTAGAGCTTTATTTGTAAATTTCGTGCTATCAATTGATAATTAGAGTCAGCCATTAGACTGTCAACCCAATTCCTTATCTCCAACTCGATCCTCCCATAATTTTTCAATCTCGGAAACAATTCTCTCTGGTGAAACACAATTGCCCATTTCTCACCCTTTAAAGTTTTGACTCTATTTATAAGATTTAAGATTTCTGTAAAAGGAAAGATCAGGAGTGATATATTGTCTTTTGGATTCTTCCAATATCCCTTTATAATTCTGAATGAAAACACTGATCTCCTTATCCTTTATATCTTTTTTTACTTATCTTAAGCTCAAGATAGAGCCTGTCAGCTTCCATTTTCAGATTCGTAAAAGCTTTAAGAAGGCTCTGGAAGAAACCTTTTTGTATTTATGCAACTTATCTTTTAAATTTTTGGAAATCTCTGAAACATCTTTGTCTTCTCCAATGTGAAGAATTCTATTTTCAACTACAATTAAAATAATGTCATCCTTTCTATAGATATTTTCAAAGAAATAATCAATTCTCTCAGCAACTTCTTTGAAATAATCAAAGATATTAAAGATCAGGATAAAAAGTCTTCCTACATGCTCCTTTTCAGCTTCCAAGGGACGAGAAGATATCTTTCTCGAAATAAACTTAAATCCATTTATCTCCTTTTTAACCTCGTTCTCATAGACTTCAAAGTCTTCTTTTCTCAAATCTTTGATAAGCTCGCCCTTTTTATAGACTCTCCCATAAATAGGGAATGCTTTTACTAAAACCTTTTCTTGTAGTTTTTCTTGGGAAAGAAGGGAAATCAGCAAAAGGAAGATTTCAAAAGAAATTATCGCACTTCTTGGAATTGTCTATTTTAAAGATTGAAAGATTCTTATACATTTATTATAAAACATTTTAACCTCTTCTCCCTATTTTTCTTTGTGCTTTTGTTCTTATTCACTTTTTATATTGGCATACGAGTCCGATTAAAAAAGCAAGGAGCTTAAAGGTTCTTGAGTGTGAACTGGAATTCCTTAATAGGCACATAAATATCCAGGGCAACTAAAATCAAACCTGTAACCGTCATTGCATCCGAAAGACCTTGCTTCCTCGCCAAGTCCACAAATACATTCTGCTCCATAAAACACGACCCAATTGCAACCTCCTGGGAAGCACAGTAATTTGAGCACCAGCGCTCTCCCAAAAGATCACATCGTGGGTGGGGATTTAGTGGACAGAAAGAAGCAATTAAAAACAAAGCGTTTGCAAAGAACAGAACACCAAATGCACCCGATACCAAAATTTGTTTTTAGAGATTTTTTAACCTCCTAAAAATTCAATAAAGCCAATAAATAAAAATCTTATTTGGATCATTGTTTGCCCCATAAAAATTTCTAAGTTTATTGACTGCTTCTATCCACTGGTTAGATTGGAAAGAGAAATTTTTCGGTTTGATCGCATCTAAAAATGTCCCAAGTTTCTTGTATCTATAGATTTCAGGAATTTTTAGAGAATGGAAACCATCCCTCAAAATCAAGACCTCTCAAATTACACCAACTATTACAGGTATTTTATACTTTTCCATCACAGTAATCATAGTCGTATTCTTGTAAGTATGCAAAAGTAAGATTTGCCAGAGTCAATAAAAGGGATAAAATTACTACTCCAAAATTGCCAATACCTTAAATCTTCCTATGACCTCAGGTTTTCTCACTTTATACTCTTATATGACATCCATATTCACAACATGTATGATTTATCTTCCCTCTAAGACCGATTTCAGATTCACAAAAACACCACCAGAAAGAGCAACAATAACCAAAGTAGGATGGAGAGGTACACCATGTTGATTTGCGAACACAATCTTCGCCTGCTGCAATAATTAAGTTTAAAAATGAAATAATAAATATAAGGAAAAAGAAAATTAATTTTAAAAATTTTGTATACATTCAGCACCTCCTGACCCATTATAAATTTTATTTTTACTTACCTCATAAATGTCTATTTGAGCCCAGCCTTGAGTAATAAAAAAGAGATTTTCTTTGCTAACACTAATACATCCTTTTCCCGCTCCATAGAATAAAGATAAATCAGCAGGACATTCTATTTTTCCTAAATTTAAACCTGATTGAATAAAAATAAAAAAGGCATAAATTGTTGTCAGTTTCAGTAAGAATAGAATAAAAAGGAGATACCCAAATAGATACTATTCTCCCTTTTTTGCGAGCTTCTTTCTCTTTTTCCTTCACACACTTTATCTTACTTTTATAATCATCTACAATTTCCTTTTTTAGAACACTAAACTTTCTTATTAAATTGTTGTTTTTGTCAAAAATAAAAGCTTTAAAAGAATAATTCTATATAGGTATAAGTTTGTCGTCTTTCGTGATAACTTTCATAATATTATCCTTGACGGGTTTTCTTAATACCCACAATGGTCCAGATGGCTTTTCGAAGGGAAATTGTATGGGATCATCCATATCGAGAAGAGAAGCTTTAAAATTAAAATTTGAATCATAGCAGTCAGTCGCCTTTATCCCGCTATTTGAGAGGAGATAGATGACACCCTTTGAGTTAACAACTGGGTTGTCATAAGTATATCGTGGAAGTTTGAAGGATTTTATGAATTTTCCTTCTTTACTGAATATCGAGAGTCTTTCATTTCCAGGGTCATTTACATAGAGTTTTCCATCATTTCCAAAAGAGATTTTAAGAGGAGGTCTCGTTCTATGCCCCATAAACTCACCTGGGCCTTGACCCTGACTTCCAAAGCTCATTATGAATTTTCCCTCTGAATTGAATTTAAATATCTTGTTCCATCCTGAATCCGCTACATAGAGATTCCTTTCATGATTACAACATATACTCCGTATCTTTATAAAAAAATTCTCTTTCTCAGAAGAGAAGAGCTAAAATCAAAAGCTTTCTCATTCTTTCCCTCCTTCAAAGTTTTCTCAGAATGAATTCAGGGCTCATTGTCCTTTCATCCCCCTCTTTTTCAGAATAAATGATTTCACCCTTTCTATTAAGTCTTATTATCCTCGGGTCAATTTCAAAATGGAATATCCTGAGATACTCTTCTTCTGAAATACCTCCTTCAATAATACCAACTGAGATCAAGCTTTCAAGCTCCATCCTCTCTGCTCAGTCCCTTATCATCTCAAGACCATTCCCTTTTCAAGATAAATAACCAGCAAGTTCTTGTTGGTTTTTTTTCTAATATTTCATAGAATCATAATTTTTTATGATTAGTTTTCTTATTGTTGTTTTATCTTCTATTTCTCTGTCGATTACCCATATACAGCCATTTCTTACAATTCTGGGAAAACAAGGTAATTTTGCTGTATATAAATAAACTCCATCTTTGCTGAATATATCTATGAACTCGGTTCTGCTTTTATCGAGAATAGATTTAACCCTGATTACCCAGATTCTTCCTTTCTCATCGCTTAGAAGCCTTTTGAAAAAAGGTCTGTGGGTGGGAAAAATGACTTCTGGATGAGTTGATAATTTGCGTTTTTCTTCCGCTGTGATAGCCTGGAAATTAATTTTTCTACTAAAAGATATTTTTAGATTGCCTTCCATGTCAAAAATAGAAAGTGTGTAATTCATATTGTTTCCGTAGCATAACCCGTCTTCTAAAAGAGGAGCAAAAAAGACATCCTGTGAATAAGGATGCTTGATACCTCCCATCACTCCTCCTTTTTCAGATCTTATTACCTTAATATCTATTTCCACAAGCTTTGCTATTCTTTTTAATATATTTCCCTTCCTATCGAGCCTTGCTAAAACCTTAATTATTCCCTCTTCCGAAAATTCTCTAATAAATGTGTAAATATAGCTTTCCTTGTCCACAAAAAACTCGCTTGCAGAAGATTTCAGCCTTATCTGTTCCTTGAAGTTTCCTTCTTTATCGAACATAATCAATGCTTTTGTCTGGTCATTAACATAAAGATTGTCATCTTTGTCTGTGGCAATTTTTAAAGGCTGAATATATTCTCCCGGTCCTTGCCCAAACCTTCCTATTGTCTTTATAAATTTTTCTCTTTTTCGTATTTTAAGATTCTTTTCAAGAGAAAGTCCAGAAGATAGATATTTTCTTTAGAATCTATCGCTATATCAGAGATCATACCAAAGACATAGCCTTCCTCTTGATCGGATTCTATAATGAGATTTAAATCTTGTAAATCAAATTTTAAAGTTCCAAAGATAGGAGAGCTATTCTTAATTTCTTCGCTCTTTTCTGAACTGAACAATAGGAAAGATAGAATTACTAATATTATGGGTAAAAGAATTTTAATCGTATTTATTGTATATCTCATCTTCCTTTCCTCTCTTACTTATGAAATTAAAAACTACTCTTTAGAATTTCATTTCAGAGAAGCACAAATTTTAAGATAATTGATAATTCACAACATACAAAAAGCAATATAGTGTGCGTCACCACATCTGCAATGTATTCCATACCAAAAATAGTTGGAGCACACCATTCGATGCTTCCGCAATAGCCAAAGGTCTCGCACCAGAGCAAGGACCCATCCCCACAAAGCATTCATACTCCGCAATAGGCAGAAAGTTTTGGAACAGAAAATAGGGTAAAGGTGATAAAGAGTAAAAGCCAAAACACAAAAATGGATTTTTTCATTTTCACACCTCCATTCAAAATTTAAATAAAATTTCGTTTCTTTCTATCCATCCCACTGCCCAACGATGGTTTTTTTTTATCTATAAAAATATGCACGGTGGGAAAGTTCTTATTTTCCATTTTGAATGCTATTCTTTCAATAAATTCTCCTTTAAGATTGAACTTAAGAACGACAAAATTATTTAAAGTAAAATTATTTGTCGCATAATACAGATGTTTGTTTTTGCTATCCAAAGCAAAACCTGAGCAATATTTTGCTGTAAGAATTTTCCCTTCTTTCTTTGTGTATTCAGGTCTATCAAATCCTTTCTCCTCTGCGTATTCTTTAAGCTCTCGAATATCTTGTATGGAGGGGGCTAAATTTTTATAAAAAATCTCTTTTCCATTTATATCATATGCAAAGATTACAGGATAAAATCCAAAAGTTCCAAAGATGGTTTTATCCATAGCAGAGATAAAAATGGTATTAAAAGTGAGATATCCTGCATATGTCTGACATTTTATAATTTTTCCAATGCTTTTTATTATTTTTCCATTTTTTCCGAAGATAGTGATTAAATTATGTTTATTGAAATCTTCATTGCGCTTATATTTAACACTTGCCAGAATTACATCGTCTGTGACACAAAGAGAGTCTGTGCCAAAGGCTTTCTCAATTTCAAAATCTGCCAGATACTCTCCTTCTACCGAAAATGATTTTATTTTTCTACCTCCATTATCCAATACATACACTACCCCCTTTTCGACAGCAACTCCTGCTGGTTGAAATAGGTTCTTTTCTCCCTGTCCTATACTTCCAATTTCTTTTATAAACCTATCATCTTTACTAAATTTTAGTATTCTGTGATTAAAGGCATCTAAAAAATAAAAATTCTCTTTATCATCTACCCCCATTACCGCACTTATGAGACCAGCTTGTTTTATTAGCTTTACTTTTGGGTTTAAATTACTCAAATTCTACATGGGTTTTACTTCAATACTTCTTAATGAATAGCGATTATCGTTCATAAAACAAGCTGAAAAAAGCAGAAGAATTAAGATTGTTTTAGAAATGTTTTTTCTTCTCATTTAACAAAACTCTCTATAGATTTTAAAATTTCATGCTCGAGGATATCAGCTTTATTTTCAAGGGAAACTACTATTCTTTCTCTATTTAAAACTAATGCAAGAGGATCTGTTTTTAGCGAATCATCAGTAATATATTTTTCTTCCTCTATGAATATATCTTGTGAAATAAATTTTTCAAAGGGCATTTCCACACAGGCTTCCCATTTGGGGATGTCTTCTCTATCAAAAGGCTCAGAGAATGCTAAAACTATCTTGTAGTTTATTCTTTTATTTTTTAAATTCTTATAAAAGGTTTTTAATGTCTCTATTCCCTTTCCACTTTTACACATCCCACATACAAAAGCAAAGAAAGAAACGATAAGATATTTTTCTTCAAAATCCCAAAAATCTTTTGTCTCTCCAGTTTTTGCATCGTGTAAAATAAGCTTGGGAGTTATTCGATTTAATTTAAAAATCCTTGAACCTTCTGGTATCTTGACTTCATAATTAATTTTTCCTAACACTTCTTTCTCTACCAGTTCTTTATCTATCATCGCTATAATTTCAAAATCTTTCTCCTTATATCTTCTCCATAAAACATCGCAATACATGAGAATTTCTTTATGGAAAGTGTTTGATGGTGAAAAAAGAGATAAAGAATAGTTATGTTAGAAATTTTAGAAGTATCGATTAAATTTCCGTTTAAGTCAAAAAGCGAAAAATTCTTTGCTTTCTCATTCAATAAAACCTGTGAAGTTAGTGTATTTACAATCAGCAAAAAGCCAATCAGAATATACAACCAATCCATCTTCAAAAATCCAATTTCGTTTATAATTTATTCCCATCAAAAAACCCTGTCAATAGGCTTTTCTTGATATTTATTTAGATTTTTTAATTTTTTTTAGAATTTTGATTTTATTTTAGGATATCATAAAACTTTTTACGAACAGAGCGGGGGGATAATCCAAAAATAGAACGGAAGAGCCTTGTAAATGCTTCGTGGGTCTATCCATACTTCTTTGCAATTAATTTTACAGGCTTATCAGTGGAGATGACCTCTTTTAGAGAATTGCATAATTTTATTTTTCTCATAAATTCTTTAAGGGCCATTCCTGTTATTTCTTTGAACTTAGATGTAAGATAAGAAGGATTTAAAACGACCTCGTGAGAAATGTCTCTTATATTTTTGTATACTGAAGGATTCTCTACAACAATCCGCTGAGCCTCAAAGATTTTATGTTCAAGGGTTGAGGGATGAAATTTTGATGGAAAAGACTTTTCTTCCTCTGAAACAATTTCTTTTCTAATTGTTAAGGAAGGTTCTGCTAAAAACTCGAAAAGGAAAGTCTTCTCCATGAAGTTTTTCTTTACTATCAAAGGTCTTAAAATTCCCGATTCGCTCATTTTTCTGGATAGTGAAATAAGGGTCTTTAGACATTCCTCATTACAATTTAGTTTGCATGGAAAGAAATTAAAAATCTCCATCCACTTCTCTAATTCATTTTCTCTGATAATAAAAATCTTTCTTTCCAATTAAAATTCCCCGCTCAAAACTTTGGATATCCAGACTCTAAATCTTTCCCCGATTAAGTAAAATACAGGAGTTGCAAGGAGTATGAAGATGGTTGAGCTTGTGAGACCACCCACAGATGATAGGGCAAGAGTGGACCATATGTCTCGCCCTCTTTCTGTTTGTATAAGGACAAAAGGAAGCATCCCGAGGATGGTGGTTGTGGATGTAATTAGTATAGGTCTTAATCTTTCACCTGCTCCTTCCTTTATTGCTTCAAATAGGTTCAAGCCAGTAGATCTTTTTAGATTTATATGATTCACCATGAGAATGGCATTGTTAACCACCACTCCGCTCATAAGAATAACACCTATATATGCGGAGGAGTCAAAAGGAAATTTTGAGATCAAGAAAGCAAAGAATACTCCTATAAGAGCGAGAGGAACAGAAAGAATCACTACAAAGGGCTGGAGAAAGTCTTCGAATATTGCGCCCAATATCATGAATATAAAACAAAGAGAGATGATGAGAGCTAAACCGAGTTTTCTTTCCTCTTCTATTGTCAGTCTCCATGGCTCGTCTATCAAGGCTGAATATCCAGGGGGAAGGGTTAAACTTTTGTAAATTGCTTCTTTGTATCTTTCTCCTGCCTTATAAGGACCAAGATATTCCCACATCACCGTTCTCATAAACTGCTGATTCTCCCTGTCTATGCTACCAGCCACAGGAATTTCTGAGATGGAGAGAAAATTATTTAATCTTATGAGTTCACCCTTAGATGTTTTTATTAAGACATCTTTTAATTTTTCAATTTCTGATTCCTCTGCACCCTCTATTTTAATACTAAGAGGCCATTCTTTTCCCTCGAGCCTAAGATATGCTCTTGAGATCCTTCCCTTTACATTTGCCTGAATATGGGGAAGGAGCTCATCTACTGTTATGCCATAAGAACCGAGTTTGCTTTTGTCGAGTTTTAGTTCGAATTGGTTGTATTCCTGTCCACCCCAGAACCATTTTGACGAAACTGTCTTTACCTCTCTTATCCTCGGATTTTTGAGAAGGGTTCTCTCGACTTTGTCAGTGATCTCTTTTAGTATTTTGAAATTATAACCTAAGAATTTTATCCTGTAGGGGAGAAAGGAACCCGTGTAAGGGCTGCTCCAATAGCCCTGAGGATCAAAACCATAGACAGATACACCAATTCCTGCAAAATTTGTTGCAAGATTTATAAGTTCTTCTTTGAGAATATATGGGGTAGGAGAAAGCTCTATATTTTTTGGAAATGTTATTATCATAGAAGCTCTTTCTGGAAGAACATAAGTATTTACTTCCTTCGGATAATCCTTTGAAATAATCCTCTCTTCAAATTCTCTAATTATCTCATCAGTTCTTTCAATAGGAGTTCCTGGTGGCGGATAAATAGAAACCACCAGGGATTCCTTGTAATACCAGGAAAAGAAAGCACCAAATGAAACCTCTTTTCTGAAGAGTTTATAAGAAATGTAAAATAGGGCGGAAAGCATTAAGATTATCAAAAATGGGTATCTCAGGAGAAATCCAATTAGTTTTTTGTAAATGCTGAAAGACCATTTTCTTTCCACTTTTCTCTTTTTAATAATCCCCGCGGATAAAGAAGGTATAAAAGTGAAAGCAACAAAGTAAGAGGAGAGAAGGGATAGAGCAATCACTATAGCGAATGGGAGATAGTAAATTCTCAGCCTTCCCTGGAAGAAAGGGAATGTCAGAAAGACAATGATTGTGGTTAAGGTAGCTGCAAATGCAGGAAGGGCCACCTCCTTGGTGGCTTCCCAAATGACACTTTTTCCTTTGTTCTCTCTTTCGTATTTTTTCCATATACTTTCAAAAACTACCACAGAATTGTCTATCAGCATTCCGAAGCCAAGAACAAGCCCTGAAAGAGTTAAGAGATTCAAGGACATCTTCGAAAAATAAACAAAATTTAGTGTCATACATGCTGAAAAGAAAATGGAAGAAATTATTACAAAAGATGGTATGAAAGAATCGAGAAAAATGTATAGAAGAATAAAAACTATTATTGTAATGAGAAACATCATTATAATAAGATTTTTCAGTCTCTTTTTTATCTCTTTGCTTTCATCCTCTACGATTCTCAGAGTAATGTTGGAAGGCAGGGATTTTTTGAGCCTTTCAAGGGCTTCCTTAACTGCTTTTGAAACTCTTAATGTGCTTATTCCCCTTTCTTTTAATACATCTATTCCTACAGTAGGTTCTCCATTTATTCTTCTCATAGAAAGGATATCTCCGTATCCAATTTGTATTTTTGCAATTTCCTTTAATCTAAGGGGGATCTTGCCATAGAATCCGCACACGGTTTCCTCGATATCTTCGATCTTATAAATTGAGCTAGGAAGTCTGAATATTAATTCTTTCCCCTCTTTGAGAATTTTACCTGCAGGATAGGTGTTGTTAAGGGTGAGAAGGGTGGAAAGGACAGAGCCCGGGGATATCCCATACTGATTTATCTTTTCACGATCAAGCAAAATTTTAATTTCTGGCTCAGCGCCTCCGGTAACTATAACCTCTGAAACTCCTTTTACTGCGCGAATTTCCTCTTTTACCTTTTTCTCTGCGATTTCTCTCAATTTGTTAATAGGTATAACTGAAGAAAGAGTAAGGGAAAGGAAAGGTTTTGTTTCGAATTCTTTAGGTATATAGGGCTTTATACTTGGAGGAAATGCGCCCGGAGGAAGTCTGTCTACAAAGGAAGCAACCCTTTCTCGGAGTTCTATAGAGGCTAACTCCATATTAGTCTTGGGATTGAATTCCAAAGTTATATATGAGTTTCCAATGTATGAGGAGGATTCGATTTTTCTTACACCTTTAACAGATGCGCATAATTCTTCGAGAGGAGATGTAAGATAGACTTGAATTTCTTCAGGAGAAGCACCTGGCCATAATGTAGTTATATCGATTTTGGGATAATCTTCTTTCGGTGCAAGTTCAAGAGGAATATGAAAAAGGGAATAGATACCAAGTGTTAATAAAGCAAGAAATAGCATAGAAGTAGGGACTGGATGCTCAATGAATGCTTTCATTTTTCTTTCTCTCGAAGATTTCGTAAATTACAGGGATGAGGAAAATGGTTAGAAAAGTTGCTACTATTAAACCACCTGCAAAAGCTATGGCAAGGGGTTGCTGGAGCTCTGTTCCTTCTCCCACAAAAATTGCTGTGGGAAGGACCCCAAAAACATCGGTTATGGTATTCATTACCACGGGTCTCACTTTCTCCTCTGATGCAGTAAGTATTGCTTCTCTCACTGACATCCCCATCTTTCTGCAATAGTTCATGTAATCCACTTTTACAATGGCGTCATTTACTACAATTCCACTTACAACTATGGCTCCGATTATTGATATTACATTTATGCTCTGGGATGTGAGAAAAAGAGCCCAGATAACACCAATTAGACCCATGGGAATGGTTAAAATTATTATGAAAGGATGAACCAAAGATTCAAACTGGGAAGCTAGAATCATGAAAACAAGAAACGAGGCAAGAAGAAAGGCAAATCGTAGACTTCTGAAAGATTCCTTTATTTCCTCCTCTTCTCCTCCCATCTCGAATCTGAAGTTTTCAGGAAGATTTATCTTTTTTAATGTTTTTGTTATCTCTGGAACAATATCGGAAAGTTTCTTTCTGGAGAGGTTTCCCTCGATAAAGATAACCCTTTTTTGATTTTCTCTTCTTATCTCAGAAGGTCCACTTCCCTCTTCAATATATATTAGCTCTCTTAAAGGTATTATGTTGCCGTTAAAATAACCTTTTAGATTTAAAAGTCTTTCCACTTTTTCCCTTTCTTCACTTCTCACAGAGATATCTATTCTTTTGTCAAACTCTTTAAACTGGGATGCGCTCTTCCCCCTAACCACATCGATAATATATGTTCCTAGCTGATAAGGAGTAATATTGAATTTTTCCAGAGAATCCTTTTTTATTTTTACAAGGAGTTCAGGTTTTCCCTCTCCTATGTTTGTTCTGAGATCCACGATTCCATTTATTTTTGACAAACCTTCTATTGCTTCTTCTGAGATGCTTTTCATTCTCTCTAAATCTTCACCAAAAAGTTTTACTTCTAAACCCCTTCCTTCAAAAGCAAGAAAAGAGGCGAGGGTGGTTTCTTCTTCCTTTATGGAGCCAGTTATCGGGAAATGTTTTAGTTTGTTTCTTGTTCTTTCTATGAAGCCCTGTAGTTTTTTCCACTCCTTCACTTTTCCCACAATTGTAGCAGTATTAAATGCAAGTTCTTTTTGAGTTAAAAGAGCCTCCCCAATAAATCCTGTTTGGGAGAAGATATATTCAAGATCCTTGTCCTTTTTTATTTCTTCTTCAATCCGGGTAACTACTTCATAGGTATCAGAAAGGGAAAAATCCAGAGGAGTTTCAAGTTCTATTCTGAAGAAGGAAGTCCTCGATTTAGGCATTAACTCCTTTTTCAAGGAAAAGAAAGATATAACTGCTAATGCAAATATTAAAAGGGTTATGGAGAGGGTCTTTCCTTTGTTATCGAGACACCATATTAGAACTTTATGGTAAAACTCATAAAATCTGTTGTATCCTTTGTTGAAATAAACAAAGATGAGATGGTAAAAAGGTTTTATAAATTTGATTATATTTGAAAAAATTAGTCTGAAGAATGTTATTATGGATGAGATAATAATCGATAGCAGAAAAGAAATAATTTTTCCAAGGAATCCGAATATTAAGGAGATTCCTTTGAAAGGGTAAAGAAGGATAGGGGTCTTTTTGCTATTCCTTTCTATTTCTTCTTTGCTTTTTTCGGTCTCTTCTGGCAATCTTATCTTCCATTCTCGCGAGGAGAGCATGGGAAGGAGCAAAAGTGCAGCGAGAAGAGAGGAAAGAAGCGAGAAAGATACTGTGAGCGCTTGATCTTTAAAGAGCTGCCCTGCAACTCCATGAATATAAACTACAGGGAAGAAAACTGCAATTGTAGTAAATATAGCTGCCACAATAGGCATGGCAACTTCCATTGTTCCAAGATAAGATGCCTCTTTTATGGGATGCCCTGCTGATTTTGCTCTGTGTATACTTTCCACAACAACAATGGAGTTTTCGACAAACATTCCTATTCCTAAGGCGAGACCCCCGAGGGACATAATGTTGAGAGTTATATTACGAAAGTATAAAAGATTAAATGTAGCAATTACTGCAATTGGAATGGCTATGCCAATGTTAATGGAGTCTTTTAGATTTTGAAGGAAAAGTAAAAGAACAATAAAAACGAGAATGGCTCCTACTGCTATAGATCCTTTCAAAGAGGAAATGGAATTTTCAATATATCTGGATTCATCAAGAATAATTTGGATATTTATAAGATGACTTTCATTTTTGATCTGGGAGAGGATCTTTTTAACTTCTTTTGTAACCTTGAGAGTATTTGCGCCCGATTCTTTGTATATTGCTATTCCTAAACATTCTTCGCCATTCAATTTTGTAAATCCCTCCCTCTCTTTGAGAGATTCTTTTATCTTTGCTATATCTTTTAATCTAACAAGCTCTCCTTTTTTCGTGACTTTTACAGGGATATCTCCTATTTCTGCTAAATCTCTAAGTTCGCCTGAGACTCTGAGGGAATATTCAAACTTGCCCTTCTTTATTCTTCCACCTTGAAAATCCTTATTAAAGGAATCTATCTGTTTTGAGACCTCCTCAATTGTGAGATTGTAAAGGGTTAGGAGTTCAGGATTTATGTCCACCTGAATTTCCCTCTCGATTCCTCCGAGAATCTCTGCGGAAGCCACCCCTTGTATTTGTTCCAGTCTTGGCTTTATGATCTCTCTGGAAAAGGAGTCCAATTCTTTTATTTCAAAGGGGCCGCTTATGGCAAGGAGATTTATAGGCCTGCTCTGAGGGTCATACTGTATTATTCTGGGTCTGCCTGCTCCCTGAGGAAGAACATATCTTGCACTGTCGAGTTTTTCCCGTGTATGGACAAGAGTGAAGTCCATATTTGTTCCCCATTCGAATTCAAGAGTGATAACGGATATCCCTTCTCTGGAAACGGACTTGAGCTTTCTGATGCCAGGAACTGTACTTAAGTAAGATTCAAGAGGGGCGGTTATAAAATTCTCCACCTCCTCAGGACCAGCTCCAAGGTAGGTGGTTATAACTGATAATCTCGGATACTGAACAGTAGGAAGGAGATCTACACTCAGCTCTCTTAGTGAAATAATTCCGAGAAAAACTATGCCGAGAAAAATCATTAATACTGTTACGGGTCGATTTATTGCAAATTTTATAAGCTTTCCCATTTCCGAACTCTTTTCACTTTTCTTCTAAGATTCTTATCCGTGCATCATGGGCAAGGGTGAAATGACCTTCCACTATTACCATTTCCCCCTCTGAGACCCCGCTAAGAATTTCTACATATTCTTCATTTTCAAGTCCTGTGTCCACATATCTCCACTTAGCAAGCTCTCCCTCTACAACAAAACACAATTTCCTTCCCCCTCTAACGAGAATGCTCTCTTTTGGGACAATAAGTTTATTTTTGTATATTTCTGAATCAATGGCTACATCACAGTGCATACCTGGTTTTATCAACAGTCCAGGATTCTCCAGGTCAATAAAGACATGGCAAGTTTTATCATTTGGATCTACTATTGGGCTGATACTTAATACCTTTCCGAAAAATGATTTTTCAGGATATGCCGAGAATTTAAGGGTTGCCCTTCTTCCTACAAAAACTCTTCCCAATTCGCTTTCGAGAATTTTTGCTTTTACTCTTAACCTTTCAATATTTACAAGGGTCATAAGCTCTTCTCCCATATTTACAGATTGCCCTTCCTTGACCTTTAAATCAGTTATAATTCCGGAAAATGGAGCCTTAATTTTAGTTTTTTCCAGATTTAACTTAGCCTGTTTATAAGCAATGTCAGCCTGGGAGAAACCGGTGGATGCTGAAAGAACTTCATCTCTTTTCTCTCCTTTTTCAATCAACGCGAGCTCATATTCCCTTTTTGCTTTTTCGAAGTCCTTCTCGGAGATGAGCCCCTCTTTCCATAACTCAAGAGCTTTTTGAAAGTTGGCTTTTTTCTTCTCGATCTCTTCTAAGTCTTTACTTTCTAAATTTGGTATCACTTCTCCAAATTGATTTTGAATATAAAATCTACTTAATTTTTCGAGACGATTTGCCTCAGCTTCTTCAAATCTGAGTCTGTATTCTGTGTCATTAATCTCCACAAGAAGATTTCCAGATTTCACATGAGTTCCCTCATCTACTAAAATTCTTTTGATATCTCCTTTAATGTCGGATTTAACTTTTACCAATTTTACAGCTTCCACCTCTCCTATGGTTTTAAGCTTCATAATCAATTCACCGATCTTAGCTTGAGTGGCTCTTACAGGCAAAGGTGCTGTCTTGCTTTCCTCTTCTTTCACCTTTTTCGAGGAGAAGACCCCTTCCTCTTCTTTTTCGGAGAGATTTTTAAAATATTTATATGAAAAGAATGTTATGATTATGATACTTATAAACCCAAGCACTGCTTTTAAAAATTTTTTTAAATTCATCCTTTTTCTCCCTAAATTTATTTCTTCCTAATTTTATTTTTTTAAAAAAGGGATGTCAAATTTCTATAATTTTTTTTGCAATTTTTAGATCTTAAAAATTTAAAAAAATTTATGGTTATAGCTCTCTTTTGCACAAAATATAAAGAAAATTTTTTTATTTATTTACATGTCACCTCCCCGCCTTTCTCCTCTTCTTTTTGCCCATAAATATTATATTCAAATTCCATGCCAGTCTTATGGGAAAATGGGTATAAATTTATAGAACATTATGGATATTTGCTTTCTTATCACTTGATAAATTTTATTCCCCTTTAAATTTAGGGCATCAGAATTAAAAGTCACGCTGGAGCGTAACCCGTTACTAATAATTTTTATTTAAAATTCAGCTCATATTGTTTTTAGAAAAGAAAGTATGAACTTTCTAAAAAGTTTCGCTTCAGAGTAACTTATCTCTTAAAAATTTGAATCAATTCATTAAAAATGGCTTTAATAAATGAATTATTAACTTTAATGAGTTACGTTCCAGCGTAACTTCATTTAAATTTAAGTTTATTTCGGTGCATAATGGGAGATAGACTTCCATGCGTTAGTAAAATTGAATTCAGGCACTGAATGATATGGATTGTCCTTTTTGTGACATTTAAGGCAAAGAGCTTTTATTGCTTCTTCGTTCTCGTATATAATCAATCCATTCTGTTTTGCAAGGTTTCTGTCCTTCATAATGTTCATTGCTTTGTAGTCATTTCCAGCTCCATGGCAGGCTTCGCATCCTACACCATCTGCTTTTAAATTTGGAGAGGATTTAGCGTAAGGAGAATGGCATGAAAGGCATTTCTCAGATTCAGAAGGGTTTGTGATGCCAGCTTTAGTGGAGATTTCAGTAGCCAGTGGACTGGAAAGGGACTGATACGACTTGGAGTGCTTACTTTCAAGCCATTTACCGTAGGGATTCCCTTTTGCCTCGGCTCTGTGGCATATTTTACATTTGTCGACTCCAATGTATGAGTGTTGCGTATAAGCAAGGGAAAGAGAGATGGCTATCAAGAAAGAAATATAGAGTATCTTTCTCATATAACCTCCTTTCAAATAATAATTTATAAGTGAAAAAAGGATATAAGTCAAGGAATAGGATCCCATATTGCCTTATAGAGGGGAATTTTTATTCTTCCATTTTCAAAGGTAATCGTTATCAATTTCAAGAAGAGTAGTGAAAAAATGTTGCTTCTACAAAGAATCGAGTTCAACAAATCTCATCGGAGCTTTAATCTTTTGATTGCAATGTTTATTGTGAAAATGTATAATAATATGTGAAATCTTGCGAAAGTGGCGGAACTGGAAGACGCGCTGGACTTAGGATCCAGTGGCTTAAGCCGTGGGGGTTCGAGTCCCCCCTTTCGCAGAAAGTGGGTTATTTGTGAGTGAACAAAAATCACCTCCTACACTTAAAGAAATCCATGTTACAGTTCCTGAAGAAGATATAAAAAGAAAGAAGGAGGAGATTCTTAGATATTTCAGAAATCGAGCTGAAATTCCAGGATTTAGACCAGGAAATGCTCCTCTGGAGTTAGTGGAGAGATTTTATAAAGAAAGGATAGAAGAAAGATTATCAGAAGAGCTCATTCAAGAGTATGGGAAAAAGGCAATCTTAGAAGCAGGAATGAATCCTCTTCACCCACCTTATGTAACAAATTTCAATTTTAACAGTGATGGCACACTTTCCTTCTCCCTTTCTTTTGAAGTTATGCCTAACTTTGATGTGAAGGATTACGAGGGAGTCAGTGTAGAAATAGAGAAGAAAAAAATTAGAGAAGGAGATGTGGAGCTTGCTTTACAGGAGCTGAGAGAGAGACTTGCAGAGCTTGTTCCTGTGGAGAATAGAGAGGTTCAAAAAGGGGATATAATAGAAATGGAAATTCAGAGAAAGATTTTATCAGAAAAGAGAACCCTACCTGTTGAAAGATTTAGATGGCAGGTGGAAAATGAGATTGAAGAGATCCCGGGAATTTTTGAAAATGTAATAGGGATGAGAAAGAATGAGGAGAAAATATTTAAGATTTTATATCCCGAGGATTTTCCAAAAAAGAATCTTAGAGGAAAGGAAATAGAGACAAAAATTAATGTGGTCTCAATAAAGGAGAAGAGGCCTCCGGAACTAACAGATGAGTATGTAAGTCAGATAGGAGATTATAAGGATTTGCAGGATTTGAAGGAAAAATTAAGACAGAATATTTCTGAAGCGTTAGAGAAGAAAGAACGAGAGATGATTGAGAGCGAAATTCTTAAGAAACTCAGAGAAAAAAATCCCTTGGATGTGCCTCTTTATCTCGAAAAATTAGAAATGGAGAGATTGGCGAGCTCTATTCAGATAAGCGGAGGAATTAGTGAAGAGGAGAAAGAAAAAATTATAGAGGCAATTAGAGCCAGAGCTAAAGAAAATGTTATGAATTTTTTAATTCTTAAAAAAATAAGTGAGAAAGAAAATATAAAGGTGGAAAAAAGAGAAGTGGAATTAGAGGCAAGGAAAAGGACCGATCTTAATTCTTTATCTATGGAGGAACTCGAAGATTTGAAGAAAGAAATTGAAAAAAACATGATTCTAAGAAAGACGCTTGACTTTGTAATAAATAAAGCTATAATTAAGTATAAAGAGGAAAATCAATGATTCCAATTCCCATGGTTTTAGAGCAAACAGGCAGGGGAGAAAGATACTACGATATTTTCTCTCGACTCTTAAGGGATAATATAATTTTTATAGGCTCCCCCATTGACGACAATGTGGCTAATTTAGTAATTGCTCAGCTTTTATATTTAGAGGCTGAGGATCCCGAGAAGGATATTTACCTCTACATAAACTCTCCGGGAGGGCTCATAACATCAGGTCTTGCTATTTATGATACTATTCAATTTATTAAACCCGATGTCTGCACTATTTGTATTGGCCAAGCTGCCTCAATGGCAGCAGTTCTACTTGCTGCAGGAACTCCAGGGAAAAGATCAGCCCTTCCCAATTCAAGAATTATTCTTCATCAGCCTTTTGGGGGTTTTCAGGGACAGGCTTCAGATATAGCTATTCAGGCTCAGGAAATGCTAAGACTGAGGGAAAGGATAAATGAAATCCTTGTGAAGCATACAGGACAACCAAAAGAGAAGATTATAGCTGATGTGGATAGAGATTTTATAATGACCCCTGAACAAGGTAAAGCTTACGGAATCATTGACAATATAATTTCCAAAAGGGCATAATTTTTTAGGTGATTTTCAATGAGGGACATGGAAAAAGATAAAGCAATCAGGTGCTCCTTCTGTGGGAAAGTGCCATCCCAGGTGGGAACAATGATCGCAGGTCCTGGAGTTTATATTTGCGATGCTTGTGTGGAACTGGCAAGAGGGATAATTGAATCAGAAAAAGTAAAAAACGATAATTTTAGATTTAAGAAAACCTTTCCCACACCTTATGAGATAAAATCTTCCCTTGACGAATATGTAATTGGTCAAGAAAAAGCAAAAAAGAAGCTGGCTGTAGCTGTTTACAATCATTACAAGAGGATAAGAATTGCAAGAGTTTCTAAAAAAGATGTCGAGCTTCAAAAAAGCAATATTCTCCTCATAGGACCCACTGGCACAGGTAAAACACTTCTTGCTCAAACTCTTGCAAAAATTCTTTCTGTTCCTTTTGCAATTGCGGATGCCACAACTCTTACAGAAGCTGGATATGTAGGTGAGGATGTGGAAAATGTCCTTCTCAAACTTTACCAGAATTCAGGATATGACATTGCCAAAACTCAAGAAGGTATTGTTTATATTGATGAGATTGATAAAATAAGCAGAAAGAGCGAACATCCTTCCATAACAAGAGATGTTTCAGGAGAAGGGGTTCAACAGGCGCTTTTAAAAATTCTTGAGGGAACAGTTGCTAATGTTCCTCCACAAGGGGGAAGGAAACACCCTTATCAGGAGTTTATTCCCATTGACACTACAAATATTTTGTTTATCTGTGGCGGTGCTTTCATAGGTATCGAAAAAATAATTGCGAGAAGAATAGGGAAAAGAGCTGTTGGTTTTAAAGCCGATTTTGGGCATTACCAAAAGAATATAGAAGATTACGATGAGCTTTTAAGTCAGGTTCAACCTGAAGATTTAATAAAATACGGGCTTATACCTGAGCTTGTAGGAAGGCTTCCAGTGGTTGCACATTTAACTGACCTGGATGAGAAAGCTTTGGTCGACATCCTTACCAAGCCAAAAAATGCAATTGTAAAACAGTTTCATAAGTTATTTGAATTGGAGGGGGTGAATCTGGTTTTCACTGATGAGGCATTACAGACTATTGCTCAGATGGCAATCAAAAAGAAGGTGGGAGCTAGGGGACTCAGAAGTATAATGGAAGAATTGATGACAGATATAATGTTTCATCTCCCTTCTCACAAAGATATCAAGGAGTTTGTGATTACAAAAGAGATTGTAGAACAGAGGGAATGGAATTTCGAAAAACAAATAAAAGCTGTGGGTATTTAAAAATGTTAACAGAAAAGATTATGAATGACATTGAGTCTCTTCCCATGATTCCTTTAAGGGATGTGGTTATTTTCCCAGGGACTCTAGTCCCATTTGTTATTGGAAGAAGGTCATCTCTTGAGGCACTTGGTAAAGCTTTACAAACAGATAGGAAAATTTTTCTTGCTACGCAGATTGACCCTACTGTATTCGCTCCTCAACCAAAGGATATTTTTACATGCGGAGTGGTGGGAATTATTGTCCAGTATGTTAAGGGAGCGGATAGCTCATCAGAGGAAGAGAGCGTCAAAGTAGTGGTGGAGGGAATTAAAAGAGCAAGAATAATTGAATACAAAAAGATTATTCCTTATTATGAGGTGTCTGTAAAACCTTTACAGAAAATATCCATTTCAATAACAGAAATAAAAGGACACATACAGAATTTACTTAAATTGTTTGAGGATTATGTGAAACATACTCAAGTGGTGAACTTTGAATCAATTTTGCCCTCTATGAGGGAAAATGACCCTGAGAAAATTGCTGACATTGTTGCCTCCCATTTACAGGTATCCACCTTAGAAAAGCAAAATCTTCTTGAGACGATAAATCCTATAGAAAGGATCATAAGACTTCAGCATTTGATCGAGGAGGAATTGCTTAGAAGACCATTTAGAGGCACGGAGAGGAAAGGAAGAGGCAAGGTATATACCAAAAGAAATATTGAAAGAGAACAAAAGCCAAGGGAGGAGTTGAATGAGATAGAGGAGCTAAGAAGGAGAATCGAGGAAGCTGATATGCCAGAAGATGCGAGGAACAAAGCATACAAAGAACTTGAAAGGCTTGAATCCATGCCAGGGCTCTCTGCGGAAGCTACTGTTTCCAGAAATTATCTTGATTGGTTGCTCTCTTTACCATGGAACAAGAAGTCAAAAGAAAAGAAAGATTTGAAAATGGCTGAAAAGATTCTGGAAGAGGATCATTACGGATTGAGAGAGGTTAAAGAAAGAATACTGGAATATCTTGCCATAAGACAGCTTGTGAAAAACCCAAAGGGCGCAATTCTCTGTTTTGTTGGCCCTCCAGGTGTAGGAAAGAGCTCCTTAGCCCGTTCTATTGCAAGAGCCACAGGTAGAAGGTTTGTTAGGGTATCTCTTGGTGGAGTAAGAGATGAGGCAGAGATCAGAGGGCATAGAAGGACATACATAGGAGCTTATCCAGGTCAAATTATTCAGATGATAAAAAAAGCTGGAACCAAGAATCCTGTTTTTCTCCTTGATGAGGTGGATAAAATGAGCATGGATTTTCGAGGTGATCCAGCCGCAGCTCTCATGGAGGTTCTTGATCCTGAGCAGAATATAGGTTTTGTGGATCATTATATAGACACTGAATTTGACCTTTCTCAGGTAATGTTTATAACCACAGCGAACATGCTACAGCCGGTCCCTAAAGCTCTTGTTGATAGAATGGAGATTATAAGGATTCCGGGTTATACTGAGGATGAAAAACTTCAAATTGCCAAAGGTTTTTTGATAAAAAAGCAGCTTAAACAGCATGGAATAAGTGAAAAAAATCTTGAATTCACTGACGATGCAATTCTCGCTATCATTAGAAAATACACCAGAGAAGCTGGTGTGAGAAACCTGGAAAGAGAGATTTCCTCCATTATAAGAAAAGTTGCAAGGAAAATAGTTTTGGAGGGTAAACTCTATAAAGAGACCATCGATACAAACGATGTGGAGAAATATCTTGGAGTTCCAAAATACAGAATTTCAAAAGCAGACAAAGTGGAAGAGGTGGGAGTTGCTCTTGGGCTTGCATGGACAGAATTTGGAGGGGAGCTTTTAACTTTTGAGTCTACAATGGTTAGAGGAAAAGGGAGTTTAACTTTGACAGGACAGTTGGGGGAGGTGATGCAAGAATCTGCTCAGGCAGCTTTCAGTTATGTAAAATCAAAGGCTCTGCAATGGGGAATTGCCAAAGATTTGCACAAGGAGTTTGATATACACATTCATGTTCCAGAAGGCGCTATTCCTAAGGATGGCCCATCTGCGGGAATAACCATTGCTATGTCCATTATTTCCTTAATAACAAAGATACCTGTAAAGAAGGACATAGCCATGACAGGAGAAATCACTCTTAGAGGAAAAGTTCTTCCAGTAGGCGGGATAAAAGAGAAGCTTCTTGCTGCCCACAGAGCTGAGATAAAAAGAGTAATAATTCCCAAGGACAATGAGGCGGATCTGAAGGATGTTCCAGAAGAAGTAAAAAATGCTATGGTTATATACCTGGTAGAAGATATGGAAAAGGTGCTTGAGCTCGCTTTATCAGAGCCCATCACGGATAAAGTTTTCGAAAATTTAAGAGCTGAAGAGAAAAAAGCTGAAGAAAGAATAACGCATTGATTTCTTAAATCCAATTATAAATTATTTTGAAAATCAAATTGCTTTATGACTTAAATTAAATCATAGGAAGGTGAAATATGAGCGTTGAAAAAGAATATACTCTCAAAGAACTGGAAGAAAAGAACATCCAAACTCTTGTAAAAATAGCAAAATCTCTTGAAATTGAGAGCACAAATGAGCTCAGAAAACAGGAGTTGATATTTAAGATTATCGAAGCTCAGGCAAGAAAAAATGGACACATATTTTCTGAGGGTGTGCTTGAATGTTTACCTGAAGGATATGGTTTCCTAAGAGCCCCTGAACACAGCTATCTTCAGAGCCCTGATGACATATATGTTTCCCCATCCCAGATAAGGAAATTTGATCTCAGAACAGGTGATACCATCTCTGGGCTGGTAAGACCTCCGAAAAACGGAGAGAAATATTTTGCTCTTATAAAGCTCATAGCTGTGAATTTTGAAGACCCTGAAGTGGCTATAAGAAAAAGAAGCAATGTCAAGTTTGAGCAACTCACTCCTCTATTTCCCTTTGAAAGAATTAAACTCGAAACAGAACCTTCCAACATAACTGCCAGGGTGATGGATCTTCTCACTCCTATTGGAAAGGGTCAAAGAGGATTGATTGTTGCAGCTCCGAGGACAGGAAAGACCACTATTCTTAAGACAATAGCTCTTTCAGTGGAGGCAAATCATCCCGAGATCTATCTAATAGTTCTTTTGATTGACGAAAGGCCAGAGGAGGTAACGGATATGGAAAGAACAGTAAAAGCAGAAGTGATAAGTTCCACTTTCGATGAGCCTCCTACCCGTCATGTTCAGGTGGCTGACATAGTAATAGAAAAAGCTAAAAGGCTTGTGGAACAGGGGAAGGATGTGGTTATTCTTCTTGATAGTTTGACAAGGCTCACAAGAGCTCATAATGCCATTGTCCCTCCATCTGGAAAAGTCCTTTCAGGTGGATTAGATGCGAACGCTTTCCACAAACCAAAGAAATTTTTTGGAGCAGCAAGAAAAGTTGAAGAAGGGGGAAGCTTAACAATAATCGCTACATGTTTGATTGATACAGGCTCAAGAATGGATGAGGTTATATTTGAAGAGTTTAAAGGAACAGGTAATATGGAGATAAACCTTGATAGACGTCTTGTGGACAGAAGAGTATTTCCTGCAATTGATATTACCAGATCAGGAACGAGAAAGGAGGAGCTTATTGTTCCAAAAGAAGAGTTGAATAGAATATGGGTTTTGAGAAAAGTTTTAAGCCAGCTTAACGAAGTTGAAGCAATGGAGCTTTTGATTGATAGATTGTCGAAAACCAAAATAAATAAAGAATTCCTCGAAGCTATGAGTAAAGGACTATAGTTTATTGCCTTTTTATTATAATTCCAGGATATTCACCTGTATGTTTTCCGTTCTGCACTACTATTTTACCATTGACTATTACAAACTTAATTCCAGAAGGGTACTGATGAGGATTTTGAAAAGTAGATTTGTCCCTGATTTCTTCAGGATCAAGTATAACTAAATCTGCAAAAAAACCCTCTTTTATCAAACCCCTATCTTTTATCCTGAAAACTTGAGCAGGTAGAGAGGTCATTTTTCTTATTGCATCTTCAAGGGTTAAGATCTTTTCTTCTCTTACATATTTGGACAATATTCGAGGAAATGTTCCGTAGGAACGTGGATGAGGATAACCTTTGCCAGGGAATTGCACACCTCCATCTGATGCCACTGAGACATATGGTAGCTTCATAAGTTCCTTTACATCTTCTTCTTGCATTTGAAGAAACACAGCACTTGCATCACCATTTTCCACCATTTCTATTATAAGTTCAGCTGCGTTCATTAAATCTACTTTTTCTCCTCTCATAATCAATATTTCCTCAAGAGATTTTCCGTTATATGAAGGATTTTTTTCATAATTCGCTATTAGGATGTTTTTTAATTTATCTACTTTTGATGAGGAAAGTTTTCTTAAAGAAATCTCCTCTTTTAATTTTTTTCTAAAATCCTGAGATTTTACACGTTCCTTAAATGTTTCAAGTCCATTTGCAAAAGCATAGGGTGGAATTGTTATGGAGATGTCTGTAGATGTGTGAATATACGGATACTGATCCATGAAAATCTCCGTCCCTCTTTTTCTTGCATCCTCTACAGGTTCTTTAATAAGTTCGAGCTTTCCCCAGACTTCCTCAGAACAGAGTTTGATATGGGAGATCTCTACAGGAATCCCGCTTTCCTTGCCCACTTTTATGGCTTCCAAAATTGCCTCTTTGATCATTACATCCTCATTTCTCATATGGGTGGAGTAAATTCCATGAAATCTGGCTACTATTTTTCCTAATCTTAAAAGTTCTTCTGTTTTGGAGTAAACTCCAGGAACATATTCCAACCCTGTGGAAAGACCAAGCCCTCCGGATTTGAGTTCTTTCTCGAGCAATTCTTCCATTCTTTTTAGTGCTTTTTCATTAGGCTCCTTATCTTTCTTTCCCATTACTATCTCTCTTATAGTATTATGACCCACTAAAGAACCAAAATTTAAGGAGATTTTTTTCCTTTTCAATTTTTTGAAAAATTCTGAAAGAGGAAAAGCATGAGAACCGCAGTTGCCAGCTATTACTGTTGTGACCCCTTGAAATATATAATTTTCGATTTCCGGTCTTTCGAGAATTTTTTCAGTATGAGTGTGAACATCTATAAAACCAGGGCAAATAATTAGATTTTCAGCTCTGATGACCTTTTTCCCTTCTTTGTTCTCAATGTGACCTATCTTTTTTATCTTTTTGTTTTTAATTCCAATATCGGCTTTAAACCAGGGATTTGAAGTTCCGTCAATTATTTTCCCCTTCTTTATAACCAAATCATAATTATTTTCTGAATACAAAAACGATGTTATAAAAATAAGAAAGCTTATGAATCTTAAACCATCTGAAAAGAAAATTCTCAATTCAGAAAGAATTTATTTTCGAGGTTTGTTTTTCGTAGGTTTTAGTTGTTCCTCTTCTTCTTCTTCCTCCTCTACGAGAGGTTCCTTTCTGACACCTTTGTTCTCAGGATAAGCACCAAATTTGGCTTTGTAAATTTCAGCACCATTTTCCACAACCCAATAGGATTGTTTATAATTGAGGGTAGTGATATCCACCCACCACTGTCTATCAAAAGCAATTTCAAAAATAGAGTTTATATCGCTCTCGCTCTTATTTAAAATTCTCTCCCATATAACATCTGGAATCCCATCGCCGTCAGAGCTTAAAATCTTATGAGCTGGCAATCTTTCAAGATATGTGAGAACATGGGTTTGTCCTTCCCATTTGTCAAGGTCCGATCCACTCCATACAAAATGAGCGCAATAGGTATCAAAGTAAAGCCAAAGAAGCCCTGGAGCCTCGCCAGAGTAAACAATCATTTTTTCAGGAAATATCTCCCTTGCTTTTCCCGAAATCCATGCAATAAATCCGCAAAAAGAATTCATATCACCTGTGGAATCAGGATAAGCTTCGTTGACGAGCTCGATGATGCAATTTGGATAAGAATTTAATATATCAGCAAGATACTTCATGTAGATTTCAAAATATGTTCTATCCACTCTTTGAGGATTCCAGAACCCTCCACCATAATTCCCGTCAAATCCTTGAATGTTATTGTTCGGATCAAAAGGGTGGTAATACCATGTTTCATCGAATCTATAAGCCAGGGTGTCAAATATGCATATATCTACAGTTATGTTGTAATATTTTGCTGCATTCATAAACCATTTAAGTCTCTCAGTGTATTCTTCTGAGAACTGGGTTAGATCAAAAATTTTTCTATTGTTGCTTTCCTCTCTTACAACTTTCCATGGAATATATGTATTTGGAAAGCCTCCGAAATAGGAATCTCCGTATTGATAGGGACCGTAGAAAAAGCTGTAGACTCTAATGAAGTTTGCTCCTCTAAAGCTGTTTTCACGGAAGAAATTATCAATGTCTTTTTTTGAATAATTCTTGTTTATAAGGAGATCATATCTTGAAACCCCGAATTTTACAATGTCTTCTCCAGCTAAAAAAGTAGTTAAAACAAATATTCCTAAAAATAATGTGAAGAGTTTTTTATTCATCTTTCCTCCTCAACTTTTTCAAAAATCAAAAAAGAGAATATTATTATATCAAACAAATTTCAAATTACAAATTTTAGCTTATCGCAGAAAAAACCCATTGATTCTGTTTCAAATAGGAGGGCAGATATTATATAATAATTCTCTGGAGGGATGGCCGAGTGGTTTAAGGCGGCGGTCTTGAAAATCGCTTCCCGTTTTAAACGGGACGGGGGTTCGAATCCCTCTCCCTCCGCCATTTGGAAAAAAAAGTTGAGGCTTGTCTTCTGCGAGGGCTCGCCAGCCGATTTTGAAGCAGAAATTTAGTTTTTCTCTTTCAAACATAAAGTTCGATCCGACATTTTTTAGAGATACCTGGATTTGATAATTGCCGCCCTGCGACAAAAGAATTTGGTCTGTTTTGTCTCAAAAATCATTTTCCGCTCAATCGTCAGGCAAAGAAGCTTTTTGAATAAAGGATTTTATCTGTTCAACAAGCGCTTCTTGCCTTAAATACTTTTCCTCGCATCTTTGTTTTTTTCTTGGTGCAGCGGTAGTAGTTCTGCCACTTTTGTTTTCAGCGGTTATCATGCAACTGCAATTACCACAACTTATCAAGCCGGAAAAGGCAAACTAATGCTTTTGCTTTCTCTTTTTCTTGCCCGGGTTATTCATCACTTGTTGAACAGAATCAAAAAGCAATCATAATCAGAAAGCGTGGAAAAATAGTTAAAAGGCATCCAATAGATCCATAAATTTGGAAAAGGATCTAAAAGATGCCAAAGGATTTTATTTAGATATCCTTAGATTTGCAAGAGTTTTCGGTGCTGGGGTGGAAAGAGAATAACCAAGGGGTGACTGTGGAAGCGAAAAAGTTGTCATCTTACGGTGTTTGTTCAAAAGCGGTGAAAGCACTAATAAGATTCCTCAATATAAAGAACGGGTAATTGATGATATTCCGATACAAAGATAAGAGATTGCGCCTTAATATCAGACAGCGCCGGTTTAAATGCGTAAATATTGGGCGTTAAAAGATTTGCGTTAGAATATCAAATTAAATACACCATCCTTCGGAGATTATGGTATTGGTATGCTAAAAAAGATGTGAAGGAGACGCCTTTTGAATATCCAAAGAAGTATTGATGAATTTAGTGAAGCAGAGAGAAACAGGTATCATACCGGGCTAATCGATTTAGAAAAACTCACGGTTGCGGCGATAATCGCGGGTCGTGATAAAGAAGGACTAAAGATCGATTTACAAGCGATTTCGGATAGAAGATGTCCTACGCTCTTCATCGTTGATATCTGGAAAGGTAATATCAATAAGATTTGTGAAGTATGTCCTGAGACGGTGATTGTAGCGGATAAATTTCACATTATCTGGATGGTGAATCAAGCTTTGGGTTATACCTGGCGGGTTTTGCAGCGGCAGGCGCAGAAAGGCAAGAAGAAGGTCATTTTTCGGACGAAACGTTTATTTTTAAAGACATACGAGCGTCTTTTGCCTTTATTTAAAGATGTGACGCTATTGGATGATGCTATGGATTATTGCGGTGTTGGTGTCACATGGCTGAGCAATGTCTCTCTGAATTTATTTCTGGATAGAGGTGCCTAAGCGAGATTAAAAAGCCCTCTTCTCTCTCTCTGCGAAATATCAGAAAGATATTAGATACTTGGAAAAAGGGATTTGAT
>FWPU01001337.1_pt1 | contig 74198 bp, 61 predicted proteins | sample 2228361 | NCBI WGS metagenome assembly FWPU01 (sample SAMEA103939777, study PRJEB20133) | metagenome | reverse complement strand
CGTGGGCCTCTGCCGGCTGATCCGGCGGTTGTCCCCGGATTTCCCCATTCACGCCTCCACGCAAATGACCGTCACCAGCGCCGCCGGCGTCGCGTTTGCCCGCGAGCTGGACTGTCAACGGGTGGTGCTGGCCCGAGAATGTTCGCTGCGGGACATCGAGGCCATTCAGCAGGCCACCGGCGGCTCTCTACCGCTGGAGGTCTTTGTCCACGGCGCGCTGTGCGTGGCCTACTCGGGCCAGTGCCTGACCAGCGAATCCCTCGGCGGCCGCTCGGCCAACCGCGGCGAATGCGCGCAGGCCTGCCGCCTGCCTTACGAGCTGGTGGCCGATGGCCGCACCGTGCCGCTGGGCGACCGCCGTTACCTGCTCAGCCCGCAGGACCTCGCGGGCGTCGAGGTGATCCCCGATCTGGTGCGGTTGGGCGTGGCGTCGCTCAAGATCGAAGGCCGGCTGAAGTCCCCTGAGTACGTCGCCAGCATCACCCGGATTTACCGCGAGGCGCTGGATGCCGTGGCGGCGGGCGGGAACGCAACCCCTGCCTCCGCGTTTCCGGAACGGTTGTACGAGATGCAGATGGCCTTTTCGCGCGGGCTGTACACGGGCTGGCTCCGGGGCATCAACAACCAGGCGCTGGTCCACGCGCGCTTCCCCAAAAAGCGCGGCGTGTTCCTGGGCGAGGTCCGGGACGTCTCCGCCGCCGGCGTGCGCATCCGGCTCGAAGGCCCGCTTCAGCCCGGCGACGGCGTGGTGTTCGACGCCGGTCGGCCGGACGAACCCGAGGAGGGCGGCCGGGTTTACGCAATTCGGGGGCCGAACGCTGGCGGGTCGCGGGAAGTCGTGCTCACGTTCGGGCAGGGTGACATTGATTTCCGCCGCGTCCGGCCGGGGGACAAGGTCTGGAAAACCAGCGACCCGGAATTGGAGCGGCGGTTGCGCCAGACGTTCGCAGGCGACGCCATCTGCTTCCGGCGTCCTTTGGACTTCGAGGTGCGCGGCGCCGCGGGCGAACTGTTGGTCTTGGTGGCGCGCGACGACGGCAACCGCGTCGCGCGGGTCGCGTCTTCCCAACCCCTCGAACCGGCCACCACGCATCCGCTCACCACCGCCCGGCTGGCCGAGCAACTGGGACGGCTGGGCGGGACCCCGTTCCGGCTGGGCCGACTGGACAACCACCTCGCCGGTGAGCGAACTCAACCGCCTCCGGCGCGAAGCCGTGGCCGAGATCGAACGCCAGCGAATCCGCGCCAGAACCTGGACGCTGCGCACGGACCCGGACGCCGTCGGGCTGGCGCTTGCGCCCACTCCTCCGGCGGCGCCGACCCTGACCGCGCCGGAATTGGTCGTAATGGTGCGCAGCCTGCCGCAACTCGAAGCGGCACTGGACGCGGAGGCGAGGGTGATCTACTGCGAACTCGAGGACCCCAAACGCTACCGCGACGCGGTGCGGCTGGTGGCGAGCCGTCGCGACGACAAGTCCGCGCCCGAGGCCGCCGGTTCCCCGACGCTTTTCCTCGCCCCGCCCCGGATCACCAAGCCGGGCGAAGACTGGATTTTGAACCAGGTCCGGGCGGCGGGGGCGGACGGTTACCTGGTCCGCAATCCCGATCATCTCCGGTACTTCGCCGGCTGCCGCTGCGTGGGCGATTACACGCTCAACGTGGCCAACCCGCTGACCGCGGCCCACTTCCTCGAACGCCACGGGTTGGAGCGCGTGACCGCGTCGTACGACCTGAACAACCTCCAGCTCGAGGCATTGTTGCGCGCCGGCCCGGCGCACCGGATCGAAATCACCCTGCACCAGCACATGCCCATGTTTCACATGGAGCACTGCGCTTTTTGCGCGTTTCTGAGCACCGGCCGGGATTACCGCGATTGCGGACGTCCGTGTGAAAAACACGGGGTGCAGCTACGCGATCGCCGCGGCGCGCTGCACCCGCTCAAGGCCGACGCCGGCTGCCGCAACACGGTTTACAACGCCCGCGCCCAAACCGGTGCGGAGTATGCGCGGCGCTTCCTGGACCTGGGCGCGCGATGGTTTCGCCTGGAGTTTCTCGATGAATCGCCCGCGGCGGTTCGGCAGATCCTGACCATGTATCGCCGCCTGCTGGCCGGGGAAATCACCGGCGCGCACCTCTGGCGGGAATTGAAGCTGCAGCACCAACTGGGCGTCACCCGTGGCACCCTGGATCAGGGCGAGCGCCCCGTCACGGTGTTGTAACCCCGATGAGGCGCCGCGAAGCGAATACTTCCCTCCGCCGCCGTCCGGGCGCGCGGGGCGAGGGCGGGACCTGCCGCCGGACCCGGGCGCGGGGGGTGAGCCGGCTGTGGCGCCAGCGCGCCGGCCGGGGTGCGGTGTTCCGGAGGCGGGCTGAAGGGGAGCCTCGCCGCCGTCGCTTCGATCGCGACCGGCGGAGAACCAACCTCCGTAACTCCTCCGAGACGGCGACGCTCGTCCGCGGCGGCCGCCCACTGCGGCCGAGGGAGCGGAGGCGCCATTGGGCCGGGCCGGGCTGCGCCCAGGTAGGTTGGCCCGCCCGCCGGCAGCAGCAAGCCGGCGCCCCCGAGAGGAACGCCGGCGCTTTGGAAAAATGTCGCGGCGCTGGCGTTGGCCTCGGCCATGGGCGTGCGGCGCGTCACGCCGAACAGCCCGCCGCCGGGAGCGTTCAACCCCTGCAGGCCGGGGTTGAAACCGCCGGGGCCGACCGCCACTCGCGCCACTTGAGGACCATACCCGCCCGACAGGCCACTGACGCCGCCGGCGCCCCAGCCCGACCCGGTGGCTGAGGTTACTTGCGCCTGCAAGAGTGCGCCCGAATAGACAACGCTTGCAAGGAGAAGGATTTTGCGCATGGATAAACAGTCGCCCGGTTCCTCCCTCCATTCAAGCGCGGGAACGACCGCGCCTTGATGGGCGGGGCATCTGCTTGGCCGGCAAACTCACCGAGCCGGAGTGTCCAACCGCCCGGCGCCTTTGCCGGTAGCATCGAGTCACCCGGACTTTGAATCCAAGTCCCGGTTGCCCTGTCTGAGGCTCTGCGGCAACCTATTCGGATTGTGGCACAGGTTCTGACATGGGATTGGCGAACACGCGCGGCGACCGGCTCGCTGACGCGGGCGTTTGTGCTTTCGCTGGCTTTGCACGCGCTGGCGTTTGCCACCATCGAGTCCGGCCACCGGCTGGAATTCTGGCGCCTGAGTCCGCTGGCGATGCTGGCCGAATGGCTTCGGCCGGACTTCAAGGCGGTCGCCCTCGAGGCCGCCCGGCAGGACCACACTCTCCCGCCCCGGGAACAACCGCGGGAGGAAGTGCCGGTGATTTTCGTGGACGTGGACCCCTCCCAGGCCAGCGAGGAGGAACCGGAACAGACCAAGTACTACGCGGCGGTCACTTCCCGGGCCGGCAACCCGGACACCAGTCAGGACAGCGGCCAGGCGCGTCTGGACGGAATCCAGGACCTGGTGCCCAAAACGCTGGACACGGAACGAGCCCCCGCGCCGCCGACCCCGGCCGCCGCTCCGCAACCGTTGCAACCCGCCCCGACCTCCGCCGAGGCGCGCGCGCCGGAACCGCCCCGCGAAATTGCCACGAAACCGCCTTCCCCGGAACCGCCGCGACCGGTTGTGGAAGAGCCGCGCGAATCCCCATCCCGGCCCGGCGACCTGGCCATGGCGAGGCCCCGGGCCGAGCCGCAACCGGAACCGCGCGCGAGCGCGCCCGCGCCGGAGGAAGCGGCGGAGCCCGCGCTGCGCCCGCGACCCCGCACCGTGGCGGCGGCGCGCGCCCAGATGAGCCAGAATCCCCAGAGCGCACTGGAGGGGCGCAAGATGATGCAGGAGGGGGGCGTGCGGCGGTTTTCCGTGGTGGCGTCGGTGGACGCGCGCGGCACTCCGTTGGGGGCCTATGACGCGCGGTTTGTGGAGGCCGTGCAGCAATGTTGGTACGCCCTGCTGGAGGAGCAGCGATACAGTCTGGACCGGTTGGGCCGGGTGGTGATTACCTTCCGGCTCACGGCGGAGGGCCGCATCACAGACATGCGGGTGGAGGAATCCAACGTGGGCGAGATTTACACCACGCTCTGCCAGCTTGCCATTACCAAGCCGGCCCCGTACGAAAAATGGCCGCCCGACGTGCGGCGGCTGGTGGGCAATGATTATCGGGACATCCGCTTCACGTTCTACTACTGAGCGGGGCGGTCACGCGTTGCGAACATGATGCAATTTCTTCAGGCCGGCGGGCCGTTCATGATCCTGCTGGTGCTCACTTCGATTGTGAGCCTGACCTTCATCCTCGAACGAGCCTTGGCCCTGCGCCGGAGCAAGGTGGCGCCGGACGAGATCGAGGAAGCGCTGGAACGGTGCGAAACCCGCGAGGTCGTGCCGCAACTCCGGGTGCTCTGCCAGCAATTTCCCTCGACCCTGAGCCGGCTGGTGCTGGTGGCCATCGAACACCTGGGCTGGCCGAAGGAGGAAAACGCCGATTGCGTGCAGACCCGCGCCCGGCACGAGGTCGTGCAGCTTGAGCGCGGACTGGTGGTGCTGGAGATCATCACCGGCGTCGCGCCGCTGCTGGGATTGGTGGGCACCCTGCACGGCATGATCACGCTTTTTGGCGACATCGGCGCGGCCGGGCTGGGCGACGCCACGGTGGTGGCGCGCGGCATCTCCATCACGCTGAACACCACTCTCATGGGCCTGCTGATCGCCATCCCCTCGCTGATAGCCTGGAGCTACTTCAGCCGCCGGGTGGAGGCCCTGGCCGTGGAGATGGAAACCCTGCTGGACGATTTCCTGCGCCGCCAGTACCGCCTGGCGGAGGCGGAACGCCCGGCGCGTCCCGCGGGAGCGCGGGGCGGCGCGTCGCGCGGCGGCAACCGCCGCGGGACCGGCAACGAACCCGGCGGCGTGCCCGCGCGCGCCGCGGCGCCCGCGGGCGAATCCTGAGTTGGGTCCCATGCACTTTCTCGAGCGCCGGCGCCGCCGTCACCCCACCATCATCATCGTGGCGTTGATTGACGTGCTGGTGGTGTTGCTGATTTTTCTGGTCACGACCACCACCTTCAAGCAGCAGCCGGCCATCCGGTTGGTGCTGCCCGAGTCGCGCCAGCCGCGGGAGGGGGCCCGCGTGGAGAACGTGGTGATCACCATCGCGCGCGAAGCCCCGTACTATTACCTGGGCCAAACCCCCGTGACGCTGGACCAGTTGCAGGCCGAGTTGAAGCAGCGCGCGGCGCAAAACCCGGAGGCCAGCGTGGCCGTGCGCGGGGATACGGAGGCGGCCCTAGGCCGTTTTGTGACGGTGATGGACCTGGTGAAGGCGGCCGGGTTCAAAAATCCGGTGAACATCTGGACCCGGCCCGCCGGCCAGTGAGGCGACGCGGCGGCAGCTCGACTTCGCCGGCGCCGGGCCTTAAACCGGCGCGGTGCTGGAACCGGGAAAGGCTCTCATCGCCGTGCTAGCGGCGTTGTTCATCGGCATTTCCAAGGCCGGGTTTGGCGGCGGCCTGGGCATGCTCACCACCCCGTTGTGTGTGCTGGCCTTCGGCGCGAAGGATGCCATCGGGATTTTGCTGCCGCTGCTGTGCGCGGGCGACCTGTTTTCGCTCTACCACTATTGGGGCAAGTGGCGCCGGGAAAACCTGAAGTACCTGCTGCCCGGGGTGGTGGTGGGCGTGGTGGTGGGGGTGCGGTTGATCGGGCGGTTTTCCGCGCGCGAATTGAATCTGGCCATCGGCCTGCTGGCGGTGGGCTTTGTGGTGTTTCAGGTGGTCAAGGAGCGCATCTTCCGGGCGGAGGGGGTGTTTGAGCCCAACCACCGATTGGGAGTGCCCTTCGGCATCGGGGCCGGCATCACCTCCACTTTTGCCCACGGGGCCGGTCCGGTGGTGAGCCTGTTTCTGATTCCTCAGCGGATGCCCAAAGAAATTTACGTGGGCACGACCGTGCTGGTGTTCACCTGGATCAACTGGATCAAGCTGCCCTTCTTTTGTCTGGACCGCTCCGTGGTGCCGTGGGACTGGCTGCCGGCCGAATCCATCATCAACGCGCGCACGTTGCGGGCCGGGGCATGGCTGGTGCCGCTGATCCCGGTGGGCGTCTGGCTCGGAGTCTGGCTCAACCGCCGGATTTCCGAGGCCTCTTTTGTCAACCTCATCTACGCGCTGGTGCTGCTCGCCGGTCTGCAACTGATCTTCGACTTCGACCTGGCCGGGTGGCTGCACCGCTAACCCGCCTCCCGAGCGGCGCCGACCGAGCATGAAAGAATGGCCATCCACACGCCTGGCCACCCCGGTCGAGGCCCGTCGCGGAACATCGCGGAGAGGTCCGGCTACTCCGACATGCCCGCCCGGCGCAACAGGGCGTCGGCGATCAACTGCGCGGCCTGGGGGCAGGCGATGCGGTCGGTATTGATGGTCAGGTCGTACAGGAGCGGGTTGTGGATGTCCGCCTTGAAGTGCTCGTACAGATAGCGGGCGCGGCCGCGGTCTTCCTTCTCGATGAACTCGAGCGCGGTCTTGCGATCCCAGCCGCGGTCTTCCATGACCCGCTGGACGCGACGCTCGAGCGAGCCCACCAGCCGCGCGTGGAGGACATGCGGAAGCCGGGCGGTGATCACGTTGGCGCCACGGCCGATGAGGATGACGTGGCCCAGTTCGGCCAGCTTGAGAATGGTCTCGGCGGTGGCCCGATGCAGGTCCCAAGACGGCGGATGCAGGCCGAGCAACTCGGTGATCATGTCCTCCAGGAGCGACACCCGGTCTTCGGGCATGAACTCGGCGAGTTTGGCCGGCAGGTTGTGGTCGGCGAGCACCTTGCCGACCAGTTCCTTGTCAAACACGGTCCACTGAACGCCCTCCCGCGGGGCGTGGCGGTCCAGGATGGCCGCCAGTTCGCGGGCTACCTGCCAGGCCCCCGAGCCGGTCTCCCGCGAGAGGGTCACCGCCAGTTTGGGGCGGGGCGGGGCCAACGGCGGAGGCCGCAGGTTGCACTGGAGGAACGCCTGGGCTTTTTCGAGACCTTTGTGTGTTTCCATGTCCGGGAGCGGGTACTGTGTCGGAGAAACGCCCTTCCGGGCCGTCACTCGTACCAAAGAATACCTAACCCTGCCGGGCGCGAAAGCCAAACGCATTTTTGACCTTTCGAAGCCGGGCGAAGCCGCATTCGGCCGGCCAACATCCAACATCCCGGTTGCCAGGACCGGGAGGCGGGCTAAAATGCGGGCTTTGATTCGTGGACCATCACGATGAACGCTGAACTCTGTCGCAAGGCCCTGGAGAAGGTGGGCAACCCCAACATTCTCGTGAACCTGGTTTCCAAGCGGGTCCGCCAGTTGAACGCGGCCGGCGGCGCGGGCAGCCGTCCGTTGGTGGACAACGCCGAACACCTGGGCGCCGCGGACATTGCCCTACGGGAGATCATCGAGGACAAAATCACCTACGAGCTGGTACCGGACGTGACCGAGTCCGCCCCGGCCCCCAAGCGACGGCGGCACGGCTAGCCCGGGCGGTCTGCCGGCTCGCGCCAGCCCGAAGGGTGATGCCTTCTGGCGGGTGGCGTTTATGAGTGACATTCTGACCAATCCCAAGGCCCGGCGCGATTACCATCTGCTGGAAACGGTGGAGGTCGGCATCGTCCTGCGCGGCACCGAGGTCAAGTCCCTGCGCGCGGGCAGGGGCCAGATTGCCGACGCCTTTGCGCGGGTGGAAGACGGAGAGGTGTGGTTGTACAACGCGCACATAAACGAATACTGCCACGGCAACCGGCTCAACCACACGCCCAAGGCCCCCCGCAAGCTGCTGTTGCACCGGGCGGAGATCCGCAAGCTGGAGGCCGCGCTCGCGGTCAAGGGCCGGGCCCTGGTGCCGCTGGCGTTTTACTGGAAAAACGGACGGGTGAAGGTCGCCCTCGCGCTGGGCCAGGGCAAGGCCAGCTTCGACAAGCGCGAAGACCTCAAGCGACGCGAGGCGGAGCGCGAGTTGCAACGGGTGATGCGGCAGCGGCTCAAGTGCCGTTAACCGGGGGCGTCGTCCGTCGGAGCAGGGCGGGCCGCCAGGCGGCGCTCCACCTCGGCCAGGATCGCTGCCGTGAGCTCGGCGGCGGGCCGCGTCGCATCAAGCAGCAGCCGATAGGGTTTGCGCACGGCCAGGAAAATCTCCCGGACGCGGGTCAGCTCGGACAGTTGCTCGAATTCATTGGTGCGTCCGTCCCGGCGGTCCACCCGCCTCAGGCTCTGCGCAGGGTCCAGGTCCAGCAACACCCACAGGTCCGGCTCGATGGCAATAGCCTCGTTGCGTCGCAGCAAATCTTCCGGATCAAAGCCCCGCGCCCCCTGGTAGGCCACGGTGGAGAAGTAGTAGCGGTCGGTGATCACCACCTGGCCCTGCGCCAGCGCCGGGCGAATCAGGTCCCGCACGTGGGCCTCGCGGTCTTTGAGGAAGGCGTCCAACTCCTCGGCAGGGGGAAGGCGTCCGCGCGTGGCGGATTCGCGGAGACGTTGTCCCCAAGGGCCGTCGGTGGGCTCCCGGGTCAGCACCACATCGAACCCTTGCGCGCGCAGGGCTTCGGCCACCGCCCGCGCTTGGAGGCTTTTCCCTGCGCCGTCAATCCCCTCCAAGGCCAGCAAAAAACCGCCAGGCAGGCGCTGTTTCATGGGTGTCGGAGGTCCAATTGGCCGAGCAGGTGCTCGACATATTTGCCCACCAGATCGGTCTCAAGGTTGACGGCGTCGCCCACCTGCCGCTCGCGCAGCGCGGTAACCTCCCAGGTGTGGGGAATGATCCAGATGCGGAACGCGCCCGGGAGCAGCTCCGCGACGGTCAGGCTGATGCCGTCCACGGCCACCGAACCCTTGAAAACCAGATAGCGCATCAGTTCGGGCGGCGGGCGGATGTCCAAAACCCAGTCCCGACCGGCGCGTTCCCAGCGTTCGATGCGGCCCATGCCGTCAATGTGGCCGGTGACGAAGTGGCCGCCCAAGCGGCCGTCGGCGCGGAGGGGGCGTTCCAGGTTCACCAGCGAACCGGGTTTGACGAACTGGAGATTGGTGCGGCGCCAGGTTTCTTCCAGGAGATCGAACCGAGCAAGGGTGCGGCCGGCGCGGCGTTGGACCCGCACCACGGTCAGGCAGCAGCCATTGACCGCGAGGCTGTCGCCCACCCGCAGGCCACGGGCGCAAACGCGGGGCCGCACGGTCAGTTCGATGGCGCGTTCGGTGGGGGTAACTGCTTCCACCACCCCGGTTTCTTCCACGATGCCGGTAAACATGCGCGTCCGGGCAGTTCATGTCAGCGCGGCGCGGGACTCAAGCGAATTACCCCGTTCCGTCACAGGAGCGGGATCACACGAGCCTTTCAAACGGCTCACCCAACGCCACGGTCAGTTCTTCCGGGGTCCAGTTACGGCCCCGGGTGGTCAGCGCATCGGCCGCCGCGCCGTGTTTCCACACCCCGAACCGCAGGGTGAGTTCCGGACGGGTGGCCAGGTCGGGTTGGGCCAGCAACCCCGCCAGGTAACCCGCCAGCACGTCGCCGGTGCCGCCCTGGGCCAGGGCGGCGTCGCCGGAGCTGTTCACCCACAACGGGCCGGATTCTCGCCCGATGAGGGTTTGGAAGCCCTTAAGCACCACCCAGCACCCGCCGAGTTTTCGGGAGAGGGCGCGAACAGCTTTCGGCCGGTCATGTTGAATGGCGTCAGCACTGTCGCCCAGCATGCGGGCGGCTTCGCCCGGATGCGGTGTGACGACCCGGACGGCGGGAGTCTCCCCGGCGCCCAGCGGCAACCAGTCCAGCGCACTGGCGTCGGCAACCACGGGCATGTGTGCCGTGCGCCACAGGCGAATCGCTGCCTCACGCACCGGCGGGGGGAGGTCAGCCGCAGCCAGGCCGGGACCGATTAGGCAGGCTGTGACGCGGGGCAACTTGTCCAGAGCCGCCAGGCAGGTATCTACCATAACGGCCTGTAGTTGAGCGGCGACGGGCAGGTACGTCCCGGGCAGGGTACCTAGGGTGATCAGGCCGGGGCGCGCCCGTTGCGCGGCGCGCGCAGCAAGCACCGCCGCTCCATGATAACCGGGAGACCCGGCCAGGATGAGCAGGTGACCTTGGTCGCCTTTGTGGCTGGAAATCAGCGGCTGCGGGGGAAACCGCCGAAAATCTCCGGGCAACGTCCACCACAACTCCGCCTCGGCCGGCGGGGCGATGAGGCCGATGTCCGGTTCCACCTCCAACCGCCCGGTATATTCCCACGCCCGGGGTTGAAGAAGCCCGGACTTGGGGGCACCCACCGTGAGGGTGATATCCGCGCGCACGGCCGCACCCCAAGGTTGCCCGGTTTGAGCGTCCAGTCCGGAGGGCACATCCACAGCCAGCACCGGCAATCCGCTGGAATTGAGCGTCTCAATCAACGCGCACCAGGCCGGACTCAACGGACGGTTCAGCCCGATGCCAAACAGGCCGTCCACCACCCGGTGCGGGTTTTCCGCCAGGGCCCCGGTCAATTGGGGCAACGCGGCTTCCGGCTCGGTGATTTCCAGGGTGTTCACGCGGTAACGCCCCAGCTCCGGCAGGGCGGCGCGGGTGTCGTCTCCGTTGTGGCCCTTGCCGATGAGCAACAGGAGGCGCCCGCCGGGAGGGACCAACTGCTGGAGCCGCCTGCCCAACAAAGCGCCAACGCGGGCGATGACGTCCGCCTCTCGCTGTCCCGCCTGCCAGGAAGCCGCCTCCCAGGCGCGCATTTGGGCTACGGTCAAAACGGGTATGGGCATGGTCCCAGTCTGTCTCGGATGCCTCGGAAGGGCAAGCCACTTGGGACGTTGCGGGAGGCCCGGCGTCCGAGTGTTGGTAAGCGGCGAATGAAATTCGTGTCCCGGCCCGGGAGAACACGCGGAGTAGGCGGACCAACATGCCTGCCCGCCTTGCTCGGAGACTGGATTGGGTAACAGGGGCCAAAACAGAACTGGCGGCCCCGTTTCCGGGACCGCCAGGCGACGTAGTCAAGGTGGGTCAACCGCCTGCCGTTGCAGGCGGCTGAGAGCAGGCCTCAGGGGACCTTTTGCGCCTGCGCTGATCGCAGGTGCGGCGGGATTCAGCCGATTTCCGTCGCAGAAACCCGACGCTGGTATCTGTAATTTCCATAGCATTTACTGTGCCATCATTCAAATGTGCCGTTACTTGGCGATTTCCCCTCGGGTGGGGACTTTGGGCGGGTTCGGCTTGTTCATTCTGACGCATTGGGCTGTCGCGCGTTGGACATTTTTACTCACTTTGGCGCAGACCGTCCAAGGGGCCCGGGCAAAGCTGCTCGTGCCAAGAATTGACCTTGGCGGCCGCCGGCCAGTGTCTAGGCTTTGGTCAGGGCCATGCAGGATTTAACCAGTGTCATCGTGGCGGTAATTCCCATCTTTCTGGCAGTGGGACTGGGATTGGTCGTGCGCCGCCTGGGATGGCTGACAGCCGAGGCGGATGCCAGTCTGTTGCGGGTTACCATCAATCTGCTGGTTCCCTGTTTGGTCCTGGACTCCGTCTTGGGAAATCCCGCGGCAGCGGCGGCGGGTAATTTGGGTTGGGCCCCCTTGGTGGGATTCGGCACGGTGGCTTTGGGACTGGGAGTGGCAAGACTCCTGGTGCCCTGGCTGCCGGAGCCCAGCCCGGCCAGCCGGAGAACTTTTGCCCTGTCCACCGCCCTGTACAATTACGGCTATCTACCCATCCCTCTGGCGTTGAACCTGTTCGACCGGGATACTGTGGCGGTTTTGTTCGTGCACAATCTGGGCGTGGAACTGGCGCTGTGGTCGTTGGGGGTGATGGTCTTGACGGGCGCCAATCCGCGCCGGGACTGGCGACGATTGTTCAGTCCTCCACTGGTGGCCATTGCCGTGGCGGTGGTGCTGAATCTCCGACCGGGAGGCCCCCCCGTGCCCGGGCCTTTGCGACAGGCGGCACATCTGCTCGGGCAAAGCGCCATCCCGCTGGGCTTGTTGTTAATCGGCGCCACCCTGGCCGACCATCTGACTGAGTTTCACCCGGCACACGGTTGGAAAAGCATGGTGTTGGCCTGCGGACTGCGAGTGGGAGTGCTGCCTGTGTTGTTTTTGACGGTTGCCTGGCTACTGCCGCTGTCCCGGGAACTGACCCGCGTAGTGGTGCTTCAAGCCGCCATGCCCGCCGCGGTTTTTCCCATCGTAATGGCCCGCCATTATGGCGGGGACGCAGGCATGGCGGTGCGGGTGGTGGTGGCCACCACCGTCGTGTCGCTGGTGACCACGCCGGTTTGGATTCAGTTGGGAATGAGATGGTTGGATCGCTGAACGTGCCCGCCAAGAGATTCCCGTACCACGCCGCTCGCCCACGCCGGATTGCGGTTTGGTTGCGGCTTGAATGACGGATTACTGCCGCACCGCCACCGGAGATTGCGGAACGGCGCGGGTCTGGGTCAGCTCGATAAGGTCCAGCAGGATTCGCTTGGCTTCTTTCAACGTCACGTCCAACTCGGGTGATTTGTCAGCGTCCTCCTCTTCCTCTTCGCCGACGGCCGCGTTGGCGGCCAAGGTCGGAGAGGCATCTGATTCATCCTCAGCAGCGGCGCCTGCGGTTGGGGGACTGCCCAAAGGCGCGGGCAGACCGGGTTGAGTGGTATCTTTGAGGGTGATCTCGTAAATCTTCTCTTCCGTCGGAGCCCGGGCCGCTCGTTCTTTTTTACGAGCCTCGGCGCGGGCCTCGCCTTCGGCCCGTTCTTTGAGCCGTTGCTCCAGGTTCAGGGAAATGCTGCGGTCGGCCTGGGACTGACGGTAGAGCTCGATGTCCTCAAGTCGGTAAGCCCAATCCGGGTCGGCGGCGCGGCGGGTCTCGCTGCGCCGGCGCAGTTCCGGCAAATGCGACTGCACCCGTCCCAGGCGCGTGTATTTGGCGGGAGGAATGGTGTCCCACGGCAGGGCGTGGGGGTGCATGCCCTCGCCCACATCCATTTCGTTGTTCACCGAGGGTAACACCAGGTCCGGGATCATGCCCCTCAGTTGTGTGGACTCGCCGTTGGCGCGGTAAAACTTGCGGATGGTGACCTTGAGGGCGCCGGGGTTGAAGCTCTCCGGGAAGCGGCGCGACAGACGGTTGAGTTCGTAAATGGTCTGCACGGTCCCCTTGCCGTGGGTGGATTTGTCGCCCACGACCATCGCGCGGTCGTAATCTTGAAGGGCGGCGGCGAGGATTTCCGAGGCCGAGGCGCTGAAGCGGCTGGTCAACACCACCAGCGGGCCGTCGAAGACGACCGCCGGATCGGTGTCGCGTTCCACGATGACCTCCCCGTGAGCGTCGCGCACTTGAACGACGGGCCCGTCCGGGATGAACAGTCCGGTGAGCCGGATGGCCTCTTCGAGGGAGCCGCCCCCGTTACGGCGCAGGTCCAGGATCAGCCCCGCGGCGCCCTCGGCGACCAGTTTTTGAATCAACCGGGTGACATCCGCCGTGGTGCTGCGCGGTTCGCCCTTGTCCGCGTTTTTGCCGCCCACTTCAAAGCTGGCGTAGAAGGAGGGCAGGTCAATGACCCCCAACCGCACGGGTTGGGAAGCGCCGTTGGGCAGTTCAAACAGCCGGGCCTTGGCCTGCTGATCTTCCAGTTTGATCTCATCCCGGATGAGGGTCACGGTGCGCCGTTCCGACGAATCGGTTGCGTCGGCGGGAATGATCGTCAGAGTCACCTCGGTGCCGCGCGGGCCACGGATCATTTCGACCACCTTGGACAACTTCATGTCCACCACGTCCACGGGTTCCTCGCCTTTTTGCTGGACGGCCACGATGCGGTCGTTGGGTTTGAGTTTCTTGCTCCGGGCGGCGGGCCCGCCGGGCGTGAGGCTTTCGATGGTGCAGTAGCCGTCCTCCGAGCGCAGCAGGGCGCCGATGCCGAAGAGGGACAGCTTCATGCTGATGGCGAAGTTCTCCAACTGGGCCTTGCCCATGTAATCCGAGTGCGGGTCATACGCCCGGGCCAGCGCGGAAAGGTAAAACTGCAGGATGTCCTCGCGGTCGAACTCTCCCAGCGTGCGCAGCATCCGCTTGTAGCGAAGGGCGAGTTTTTTGGTGATCTCCTCGGGCTTTTGTTTGTTGAGCAGTTCCTGCAGATATTCGTAACGCAGGTGCAGCCGCCAGAGTGCCCGGGCGGCCTCGAGGTTCTCCGGCCAGGGGGCGTTTTTGCGGTTGGGCGTGTAGTGCTCGTCCGCGGTAAAGTCAAATTCCCCGGCCTGCAACAATTCCGCCACCAGCGCCGCCCGCTGGTCCACGCGTTGGAGATACCGGGCAAAAATCTCGTTCGCGGGGCGGGTGTCGCCCTGGCGGAGGGTCAGTTCGGGCAGGCGGCTTTTGAACTTCTCGAACTCCCGCAGGTCCTCCTGAGTGAAGTGAAATCGCTGCGGGTCCAGCGTTTCCAGATAGCGGTTGAAGAAGCGCTCGGCGTACTCGGCATCCAGGGGATGCCGGGAGTAATGCATGTTCTCCAAAATGCGGGCCGTGAGCCGGGTCACATCCGAGTCATACGGCCCGGCCAGCACCGGCAGCGCCTGATCGTACTTGCTGGTATAGGTGATCAGCTCCTGGACCGGGTCCGACGGGCTGCCCGCCAGCCTGGCCGGCGGCGGGGCGGCGGGAGCCGGCTCGGCCGGCGCCACGTCGGGACGCAGAGCGCCGACACCGAGGCCCAGCCAGGCAACCACGACCAGCGGGGCAACCCACTGGCGAAACGGGGGATGAATGAAACGCCGAGTCTTCACTGTGTATCCGACGGCGGGACTGCCGCCATGGCTTTAAAGGTAGGGGAGCCCGCGGCTTCGGCAAGTCAAACTCCATAACAGACTTCCCCGACCACCCGGTCGTGCCGGCAAGTTCCGAGCCGGACAAGCGCGGTCGGTATCACCCAACAGAGAGTTGCCGCGTGCACCGTCGTAATCCACCGGTGGGTCCGGGCCGCTCGACTGGCCAGAATGGCGCCGCCGTGCTTCCTTCTTCGGCGTTGTGAATTGTCCTCCTCAATTCCCCGGAGCGCCCCGTCTTTTTCCGCAAAGGCCCGGTTGGCGCCGCCTGCCGCCGACTTTGTGGACCGCGCTCGGTTTGCTCCTCGGCCAGGCAGGTTGGCCGGGGGTGATGGAAGATTCGGGGGAAGAAGACGCCGAGCCAGCCCCGGTAGCCCCCTTGCCGGCCCGACTGCTGACACGCCCGGCTCTGACAGACGCGGAAGTCCAGCGGGTGGGGGCACATGCCGCCGCTGTGTTCTTGGAACAGGTTCCCCCACCAGAAGAACTGCCGGCGGTCTTTCGCGAGACGCCAGCCGTGGTGTATGCCGCCGCCCGCCGGCGCGGCGAACGCGTGGCGCACGTCTGGCATTCTGCCGCTTCGGGTAACACGGCCTTGCGGGCCGCCATCGAGTCCCTGCGTCGTCGCCTTTCAGAGGAACAGCGGGCCGCGGTGACCGTGCTGGAACTCAACCTCGGCCATTCCTTCCGGCCGGTGGACCCGGTCTCGGAGCGGGCGCTGCTGTCTCCTGCCCTGCGCGGGTTGCTGGGCGTGGAGCTGACTCATCGCGGCCGCAGTTACCGCTACGCGCCCACCGAGATGATTGCTTTCAATCTGAGCTTCGATCGCGCCCTTGAGCGCCTAGCCGCGCAAGCCGGCCTTGTACCATACAGCCCGGGCCTGACGCCGGCACCGGTGCGCGTGTTTGCCGCGGAACAGCTGCTGGTCACCCTGGCGGCCCCGGGGCCGATCACCACCGTCTTGTACCGCGGCAACACCCTGGTCCGAATTGAGGATGTCACCCGCCCGGCGGTGCAGGCGCTGGCTGATGCCCAAGCCCAATGGCTGGTGAACAATTTGCGTCCCGACGGACGGCTCGTGTACCTGTACTGGCCCAGCCGCGGCCAAGAATCCCCCGCCAACAACCAGGTGCGGCAATGGATGGCGTCGCGGGCCCTGACCAAGCTGGCCTTGGCGCGCGGCGACACCGGCCTGCTCGCGCGCGCGGAACTGAACCTCCTGTACAACCTCCAGCAGACCTATTCGGAGGACCCGGCCGGTCACGGCTTGATCACCGACCGGGGCGACACGGTGAAGCTCGGCGCGGTGGCGATGGCCTGGCTGGCGTTGACGGAGCATCCGCGGCGCGCGGCGTTCGCCTCCCAAACGACGGCGCTCCTCAAAACCATGGACGCGCTCTGGCAGACCCACGGCGAGTTCCACACCTTCTGGCGTCCGCGCGAGCGCCGCGACAATGTGAACTTCTACCCGGGCGAGGCCCTGCTGGCCTGGGCGACGCTGTTCGAGCGGACGCGCGACCCCGCCCGGCTGGACCGCATCCTGCGCAGCGCGCGCTTTTACCGGGACTGGCACCGGGCGAACCGGAACCCGGCGTTCGTGCCCTGGCACACCCAGGCGTATTTCAAGGTCTGGGCGATCACGAAATCGGCGGAACTGCGCGACTGGATTTTCGAAATGAACGACTGGTTGCTCGGCATCCAGCAGTGGGAAACCCAGCGCGAATTCCCCGACACGATGGGCCGGTTCTACGCGCCGGACCGGCCGTTTGGCCCGCCGCACGCCTCGTCCACGGCAGTGTACCTCGAGGGGCTCGTGGACGCCTGGCGGCTGGCGCGCGAGACTGGCGACACCGCACGGCAGGAAGCGTATCGCCGCGCGCTGATCCGGGGGGTGCGCAGCCTGACCCAGCTCACCTTTCTGGACGAGGTGGACCTGTTTTACGTGTCCCGGCGGGAGGCGGCCCGGGGCGGGGTGCGCACCACAGTCTATGACAACTCGATCCGGGTGGACAACGTGCAACACAGCCTGATGGCCGTGCTGGACATCCTCGAACATCTCCCGGCCGGGGACTTTCGGCCCTGACCGCGAACCGCGACGACACTGGGCTTCAACGCCGGCGGTTGTGGGTGGCGGAGTGGTAGCGCATCTCGGTGAGCGTCCTTGCCCGCTGCAGCACTTCTTCCGGGAGGGCAAACCGCTCCCAGCGCACGCTCCAGTGTTCGGTCGCCAGCCGGCACAGCGCCTCTTCCCAACCTGTCCGCCAGACCCCGGGCGGCGGTTGCACCGAACCCTGGATGAGCAGTCCGTGGCGCGTGCGCCGCTGGGCCGCGCCGGCAATCTTGGCCCCGCCCAGCAGCACGTCGAACTGCTCGGCGCGCTGGAAGCAGTGGGTCGGCGGTCCGGCGGCAGCGACTTCCGTCAGTTCCGCCGCCAGACCGAGTTCCGCAAACGCCGCGCGCACCCACCGGTGCAGCCGCTCGTAACTGGCGCGCGCGCGCAGGCGGTACCAGCCGTGCTCCGGCGGAAACACCAGTGTGTAGGTCCAGTCTCCGTCGTGCGGCACCACGCCGCCGCCGGTGGGCCGGCGGATCAGGGGGCGCAGCGGTGTCAGCCGCTCGACCTCGGCATAACGCTGGAAATAACCGAAGGTCGCCGCCGGCACGGTCCAACTGTAAAAGCGCAACACGGGGCGGCCGAGGCGGGGCGCCGCCTCCAGCAGCGCTTCGTCCAGCGCCATGTTCCAGGCCGGCTCCCCCGCTCCGCTGCGCAGCAACCCCCAGGTTTCGGCGCGGGCGGGAATCTCCGCGGCGGGCGGGGCGGACGCGCTCATGTCAGTTCACCCCGCGCCGCGGGCAGAGCGTCGCCAACTCGCAACCGGCGCAATCCGGTTTGCGGGCGAAACAGCGCCGGCGCCCATGCCAGATGAGCCAGTGGCTGAAGAGCGTCCATAGCGCGCGCGGCACCAGCTTCATCAGGTCCTGCTCGATCTTGAGCGGGTCGCGCTGCCGGGTGAGGTCCAGGCGCTGCGCCAGCCGGGCCACGTGCGTGTCCACCACGAGGCCTTCGTTCAGACCGAAGGCGTTTCCCAGCACGACGTTTGCCGTCTTACGGCCCACGCCGTCCAGGGCGGTGAGGGCCTCGAGCGAACGGGGCACTTCGCCGCCGTGGCGCTCGACCAGCGCGCGGCAGCAGGCCTGAAGGGCGCGGGCCTTGTTGCGGTAAAAGCCGGTGGATCGGATGGCCGCCTCAAGCTCGGCGCGCGGGGCGGTCGCGTAATCCGCCGCGGTGCGGTAGCGCCGGAACAGGTCGGCGGTGACCTGGTTGACCCGCTTGTCGGTGCACTGCGCCGAGAGGATGGTGGCCACGAGCAGCTCCAGCGGGTTCGAGTAATTCAGCTCGCAGTGCGCGTCCGGATAGGTGCGGCGGAGCGCGGTGATGAGCGCGTTCACGCGGCGCTTCTTTCCGGCGGCGGATTCGCAGGGCATGACGCGAGAGGCGGACGGCCGGGACCGGGTTTGCTGGACGGCGGCGAGCGGTTCACGGCGTAGAGAGGGAGAACGACGCGTGCCCCGGCGCGACTTTGTCTCCCGCAACCCGCAGCCACAACGAACCTCCGGAAACCAGACTTCGCAACATGCAGGTACCCTAGGACATCACTCCGACGGCAGCAATGCGGGAGCGGCAGCAGTTTGTCGGGTAGGGCGGACCGTCCCGGCCCGCCGCAGAGCCCATTGGACTGGCGCGAAGCCGCGAAGACGCGAAGGGCAGTGTGCTCGGAGGCAGTACCCTGCCGAATGGGGACAACCCAGCGCCGGTAGGCCGAGGGTCTCTGCAACCGGGAGAGGCCGGGATTCCATCGCCGGCTACTTTGTTCCGGAACGGGCGCCCCGGTACGGACGCGGCGGCCGGGATCAACACCCGCAGGGCGCCGGGACGCACGCGCAGAGACACCGGCGCGGCGCCCACCACGTCGCCATCCAGGGACACGGGCGCGGGAGTGGTCGCCGCCACCTCGAGTTCCGTCCCCGAGAAGTCACGCACGGCCGGATGACCGGGGAAAGTGCCGCGCCAGAGCCGGGGCAGGCACCGCAACACCTCCAGGCGACCGGGCCAGTGAATGAGGCACAACTCAAGGCGACCGTCATCGGGGCGCGCTCCGGGCGAGGGGCACATGACGCCACCGCCGGCCCGTTCACAGTTGCCGACACCGACGTGGAGAAACCGACCCTGGGCGGTCAGGCCGCCGGCGCGCACGGTGAGTTCCGGTGGCTGAAACGCAACCAGGGTGCGCAACAGGCCCGCGGAGTAACACAGCGAGCGGCCCAGCCAGCGCTTGAGCCGCGGCCCCGTGTGCGCCAGCAGGGCCGGTGCCAGTCCCAGCGCCGCAAACAGCAGCGCGTACCCGACCGGGGCTTCCGGCCGGTCCGGCCACCACACCTCGATAACGTCCACCTGTTTTTCCCGACCGGAGTCCAGGGCGGCCAACCCGCCAGAGTCCTCGCTCAGGTTCAGTCGAGCCGCAAAGTCGTTGCCGGTGCCCAGCGGCAGAATGGCCAATGGCGGGCGCGCGTTCGGCGCCTACAACATCCCGGAGGCGGCGGCCCGGACAGTACCATCGCCCCCTGCAGCGACGATCAGGTCGGCTTGCGGCGCGACCGCCGCCGCAGCGGCCCGGACCTTCAACAGGTCCCGCGTGTGAAGGGTCCGCACCCGGTCGCCGCGCGCTTCGAGCCGGCGCTGCAAGGGCTCAAAAACAGAGCGGAACCGGCGGGAGGTCAATCCGGGGCCGACGAGCAGCAGGACGTGGCGAGCCACCAGCGGAAGCGGGTTAGTACTCCCGGCGCAGGTGGGAGGGCAGGATGTTGAGCTCGGACCGGTACTTGGCCACGGTCCGGCGGGCAATCACCACGCTGCGGGCGCCCAGGCGGCGGACGATTTCCTCGTCCGAGAGCGGCTTGCGCTTGTCCTCCTGGGCGACCATCTCGGCGATCAACTGCTTGACGCTTTCGTTGGAGACCTCGCCCTGACCGCCGGCGATGGGCAGGCCTGAAGTAAAGAAATAACGCAGCTCGAAGACGCCCTGCGGGGTTTCCATGTATTTGCCGGACACGGCGCGGCTGACGGTGGTCTCGTGCACGCCCACGGCGGCGGCCACCTGGGCCATGGTCATGGGCTTGAGGTGGGTGACCCCCTTGTCCAGGAACTCGCGCTGCCGGCGGACAATTTCCCGGGCGATGTTCAACAGGGTCTGTTGCCGCTGCTGGAGGCTTTTGATGAGAAACTTGCCCGCGCGGATTTTCTCCCGGATGTACGCGCGGACCTCCTCGGTGCTGTCCGGTCGGGCCAGGAGGTCCTTGTAGGTGTTGCTGATGCGGAGGTGGGGGACGGTGTCCTGGTTGGTGCTGACCAGGTAGTCCTCTTCCCGGTTGATCTCGAAGACGCCGGGGAACGCCTCCTGGAGCAGCAGGCGGTTGAGCTTGATGCGGGCAATGCCCCGGGGTTTTTCCGCGCAGCGCTCGCGGGTCTCCGGGCTGAAAGCGGCCGCGCTGCCGCCGATTTTCTGATAAAGAGCTTCTTCGCGGATCATCCGGTTCAAGTCCCGGCTGAGGTTGCGCGCCAGCTGTTGCCGGACGTCGTCGTCCGTTTGCTGACGCGCCTGACGGGCCAGTTGCCGGGTGGACTCGGCCAGCGCCTCCCAGATGCAGCGGATGAACGGATCCACACCAGGCCAGAGCGGGGGCGCCGGTTGCCACTGGCCATTCCCGCCGGGGACGGCTCCTCCCGGCGCGGCAGGATCGGTGGACGGCGCGATCTCCAGGAGGGGCGCCCAGATTTTCAGGAGACGGTCGAGGTCGCGCACCTCGGCCGGGGAGAACAGGAAGGTGTCCGGATCGTTGGCGGTGACGAAGATTTCCGGGACGACGTAGTGTTGCCCCTCGGAACTGAATTCCCGTCCCGGGCGGGGGTCGAGGTGGCTGATGCGTTCGGCCGCGGCCTTGACGTCGTCGAGGTCCGCCTCCAGCGCCCGGGCCAGCTCGGGAAAGCGGCGGCGGGCCAGCAGGTCCAGGTGGCGGTCCACGATCCGGTATTCGAAGGACTCGCGGCGGCCGGCGCGTTCCAATTGGAGGAGCAGGCACTCGCGCAGGTCTCGCGCCGCCACACCGGGCGGGGTGAAGGTCTGCACGGTTTTGAGCACCTCGGCCGCGGTCTCCACCGGCACACCGGCGGAAAAGGCGATTTCTTCGAGACTGGACTGGAGGTAGCCGCGTTCGTCCACGTTGCCCACGATCAACTCGGCCACCCGGCGCTGGGCGTCGGTGAACTCGGTCAGGCGCACCTGTTCCAGGAGATGCTCCTGGAGCGAGGCGCCGGCCACCAGCGAGTCGAACAGGTACTGACGGCGCTCTTCCTCTTCCTCGGAGGTACGCTGGGGCACGTTGGTCTGGGCAAAAACCTCGCGCCATTCCTGGTCCATTTGGAGCAACCGTTTGACCTCCGCATCGAGATCATCGGCAGGCCCGGAGGAAGGGGCTTCGGTGGCCGGATCGTATTGGACGTCCGCCGGCGGTTCCTGCGGGTCGTGGGGGTCGGTCGCGGGCGGCAGCTCGCGGCGGGTCAGTTCGGCGGCGGGGACTTCTTCGAGGACGGGATTTTGGGCGAGCTCCTGCTGCACCAGGGCCTGCAATTCGAGCACGGGCGCCTGCAGCAGGGCGAGGGATTGCTGGAGCTGCGGCGCCAGTACCTGCTGCAGCGCCATGCGCTGCGAAAGATGAAGCCCTTGGGCCACGGGCAGAGCTTAAGCCGCCGGCGGGGCTTCTCAAGCGTGAATTCCGGGGCTGATTCCAGCAGGGAGGCGCCCCGGTTCTGGCGGTCACAGCCGCGGGCTTCTCTGAAGGGTCGGGGCTCGCTGATTGGTGAACCGTGAACGTGAAAGGTGGAGGCGGGACACCCGCATCCGCAACCCTCCCTGCCTCGCCCGGCACCATTCACCGTTTACCCGGCTCGGCGACGGCCCGCGTCCCGGCCGGAAACCGCGCGCACCGCGTCAGGGCCGCGCCCAGGCAGGCGGGTCTTTGAGCCGGTACAGGATTTCTCCCGCCTTGGGCACCAGCAACACCCCCTCGGATTCGCGATCAGCAAAGTGTTCCGGGCGGATGCTTGCCGGGTCGCGGTAGCCCAGGTTGACCGCGCGGCAGCGCGCTTCCGCAATGCCGGTGGCCAGGGTCACGCGGGCGCGCGGTGTCTCCACGCCGTTTGCGTAGGCACCCAGGCCGTGCACATGGGTGGAATGGGCCAGCACCCCCCAGGGGACGTGCCGGAAACGATCCCACTGCTGGATGAAGTAATCCCGGCAATGATAGCCAATCTGCTCGATCCACCGGCCGTGGGTGACGCTAAATCCGGTGATGTGCGGGGCGTAGATGATCAGTTCGCCCCCGTCGGCGAGGACCGGCTCCAGCTTGTACATGCATTTGCCCGCGGTCCACAGCTCGTCGTACATCAGCGGGGCGCAGGCCAGGATGGTGTGGTAGGGCCGGTCTTTGACCACGAGGTGATGCTGCGCCGAGAGGTCGCTGGCCGCGTCCCAAGCCTCTTCCGGCGTCCCGGCAAACAGGCCCAGCAGGCCCCCGCGCGAGTCCACCACCATGGCCAGGCAGAACTTGGGCACGGCGACCAGCGCCGCGGCCCGATCCACCACCCGGCGGACCGCCGTCCATTTGTGCCCGATGATGCGGGGGGTGGTGATCACCGCGCCCAGCCAGTGGAAGAAGTGCAAAATTTGCGGCCCGGCCACGCCGGGGAAGAGGTACTTGTTGCCGCCGGAGAACCCCACCACCTCGTGCGGAAACACCGGTCCGATGATGATGACCGAGTCGTAGTCAAACAGCAGCTTGTTCACCTCGACCGGCACGTCCAGGGCGAACCGGCCTTCGGTGATCTGGCGAATTTCTTCGGCGGCCAGGACGCCCACCGTCTGCAGGGCCTGCGGGTCGTCCCAGGCGTGGTTGAAAAACCGCACGGCGCCGTAGCGGCTGAGGCGCTCGGCCGGGGTGATCTCCAGCCGCTGGCAAATGGCCGCCTCGCTCAGCGGCGGATGGGTGCCCAGGGCGACCAGCACGTCCAGCGCGGCAGTGACGCCGCCCAGTTGGCTGAACACGGCCTTGAAAACCGCGCCCACCGGCGCCGTGCGGGTGTGGTCGGGAACGATCAACAACACCCGCTGGCCGCCAAAATCCCCCGACGGACAGGCCCGCGCCACCAAATCCCGCACCTGGGCCGGGGTCAGGACCTGCCCGGGCGGGGCGATGAGACGCAGCGCTTCCACAGACTCAAATGGTTTGGGCCAAAAACCCGCCGTCCACGCGCAAGTCGGCGCCGGTCACAAAACTGCTGGCGCGCGGGCTGGCCAGAAAAATGGCCGCGCCTACCAGTTCCCCGGGCTCGCCGAAGCGGCCCATGGGGGTGTGCGACCAGATTTGCCGCGTGCGCTCGGTGGGCGAGCCGTCCGCGTGGAACAGCAGCGCCCGATTTTGCTCGGCCGGGAAAAAGCCCGGCGTGATGGTGTTTACCCGCACTCCGAACGGCGCCCATTCCCGGGCGAGAAACTGCGAGAGATTCAACACCGCCGCCTTGGCCGCGGAGTATGACACCACCCGGGACAGGGGCACATGCGCCGACACGCTGGCAATGTTGATGATGCTGCCGCGCCGCTGCGCGACCATGCCCGGGCCGAACACCTGGCAGGGCAGGAGCACCCCGGCCACCAGGTTCAAATCGAAGTTCCGCCGCCAGCTCTCCAGCGCGATGGACTCGAAGGGATGATCCGGAGTGACGGTGGTTTGGGGATCATTGCCCCCGGCGGCGTTGAACAGCACCGTGGGCGCGCCCAGCGCCGATTGAATCGCCCCCCGCGCGCGCTCCAGACTGGCGCGGTCCATCGCGTCCGCCTGGAAAAACCGGCCCGTGCCCCCCAGCTCGACGATGCGCCGGGCGCGCGCTTCTCCCGCCTCGGGCCGCAGGTCCACCACGGCCACCCGGGCGCCCGCCCGGGCAAATCCCTCCGCCACCGCGCCAGCGAGCACCCCGCCCGCGCCAATGACCACGGCGACCTCACCGCGGAGATCAAACCAGTCAGACATGCCGGCAGGATACTGGGGGCAAGCAGCGCCCCCTGACAAGCGGGGACCGGTGTTTTGCTCAGACGAGCCGAATCCGGCCGGGTTTGGCCCCGGGGCATACGGTTCCCACAGATTTCGGCGGATTCGAAACGAGCCGGTCGGCGCGGCGCAACACAGGGCGCGCGCGCAAACCCGGTTTGCGCCCTCCGGCGGCGTTCGCCGCCAACCCGGACCAGCAGGGCGCGGACGCAAACGCCCGGTTGCCGCGTCGAAACGGCGCTGGCCAGCCGGCCCCTGCCTGCCTTATCCTGACAGCATGTTGGATTTGCCCCGCCCGCTGGTGATCTGCGTGCACGAAAGCGACCTCGACGGCCTGGTCTCCGGCCTGTTGCTGCGCCGGCTGGCGCGCGCGCTTTTCGACGCGGAGGTCCCGCTCGAGGCATACCACAATCATCAGTGGCGCCAGCGTCCCCTGCCCGAAGCCACCGCCTGGGTGGCGGACTTCACCTTCGACGCCCGCCTGGACCGCCCCGGGTGGGTGGTGATTGACCATCACCCCACCGAGACCCTTCCGCGTCGGGCCCGGCTCATCCATGACCCGGCCAAATCCGCCGGCCTGCTGTGCTACGAGCTGTGCCAGGCCGCCGGCCTGGGCAACGCGACGCTCGACCGCCTGGTGCACCTGAGCAACGTGGCTGACCTGTTCCTCATGGAGCATCCGGATTTCGTGGAGGCGTGCGACTACGCCAACCTGGTCAAGAGTTACGGCTTCTGGAATTTGCAGGCCCTGCTGGACGGCACGTTGGAAAACCTGCTGAACCATCCGCTGCTCGAGGTCATGGCCGTGCGGCGTCGCGTCGAAGACCCGCTGGGCTTTGCCTGGAGCCGCGCCAACATCGTGGAAATCACCCCCGAGGTCGGATACGTGGACACGGTCGTGGGCAACGTGAATCTCATCGTCCACCGCCTGATGGCCGAGCAGGCCACGCCCTACGCCGTGCTGGTGACCCTCTTCCGCAAGGGCAACCACACCTACATCGCCAGCCTGCGCAGCCGCCACGGCGAGGCCCTGCAGGTCGCCGCCCGACTGCAGGGCGGGGGCCATCCCAATGCCGCCGGCGCCACCCTGCCGCGTTCGGTCCAAAGTCTCCAGGAGGCCGTGGCCTACCTACGCCAGACACTCAACCCCCCGCCCGCCAGCGCGGCCGAGCTGGCCGACCTGGAACGGGCCTTCGCCAAACGATGAAGAGCAAACGGATGCGACCCCTTCGCCCATGGCTTCGTTCGCTGTCCCTCTGGGGGCTGGTGTGCCTCGCGGTGGGCACCGCGACCGGGTGTTCCAGCTTCGGCCGCGCCTGGCGGCAGGCAGGCGAACTTCCCACCCCGGCCGACAGCCCGGCCGGGCGCTGGGAAGGACGCTGGGTGAGCGAGGCCACCGGACATCACGGCCGGTTGCGTGCCGTGCTCACACCAGAGGCGCCGGACATCTATCGCACGCATTTCCGCGCCCGCTACGCCGGGTTCCTCACCTTCGGCTACACCGTGCGGCTGCACACCACCCGGGAAAACGGAACCTTCCAATTCCAGGGCGAGGCGGACCTGGGGAAATTCGCTGGCGGCAGGTACACTTATCGAGGCTACGCGACCCGGACGAATCTCTTCTCCACCTACCGGAGCCAACGCGACCACGGGCGATTCGAGCTGCGCCGTCCCTAAACCCGACCGGGTCACGCTTGCATCAGGCAAGGGCCTGTGATTGGCTCCGGTTCATGCACCTGCGCGCCCTGCGCTCTGCCTGGTGGATGGGCTCCGCCTGCCTGCTCGCCGGGGCAGTGTTTGCTTCCCTCCACGCCCAGATCACAATGGAAAAGCTCACTTACGGCGGCTGGCCGAACTGTGTGCGCCTGAGCAACGGCCGAATCGAACTCATCGCCACCATCGAGGTCGGCCCGCGCGTGCTGCACCTGGCCCGGGTCGGCGGCTCGAATCTGTTCAAGGTGTGGCCGGACCAGTTGGGACAGACCGGCGGCGCGGACTGGCGCATCTACGGCGGCCACCGTCTCTGGCACGCACCGGAGGTGCGACCGCGCACCTACGCCCCGGACAACGACCCGGTGGCCTGGAACTGGGACGGCCGGCGGCTGCGACTCACCCAGCCGGTCGAGACCTCCACCGGGCTGCAGAAGGAAATCGAACTCGAGTTGCATCCCCAGCAGCCCGAGGTCACGGTGACGCATCGCTTGTTCAACCGCGGTGTCTGGGACATTGAAGCAGCGCCCTGGGCGCTGAGCGTCTGCCAGGGCCCCGGCACGGCCATCGTGCCCCAGGAACCCCAGGTCTCCCATGCGGACCGTCTGCTGCCCGTCCGTGCGCTGGTCTTGTGGGGGTACACGGACATGCAAGACCCGCGCTACACCTGGGGCCGCCGGTGGGTGCTCGTGCGCAGCGACCCGGAGCGGCGCACCTCGCAGAAGGTCGGGTTCATGAACACCGTGGGCTGGGCGGCCTTTGCCCGCGGGGACGACCTGTTTCTCAAGCGCTTGGCTTACGACCCGGCCGCGACCTATCCGGACCTGGGCTGCAACACGGAGGTGTACACCGCGGGCGACATGCTGGAACTGGAAACCTTGGGACCACTGCGCCGAATCGCCCCCGGCGGCAGCGTCGAGCACGTCGAGCGCTGGTATGTTTTCCAAGCCGCGACGGCCGACACGGACGAGGCCCTCGAACAGATGCTGAACCCGCTGCTGCGGCAAACCCGTCCCGTGACTCCATGAGTGCCGGAGCGGTGGCGACACCGCCGGACGCGCTCCCGGTTGCCCTTGCGGGTTCTCCGTCCCGGCCGCACGTCGTCCTGCTCAACATTGGGGGGCGCCCCAGGGGGGATGAGTTTTTAAGCGTAACCGCCCCGGAAGTTTGGGTGAAACAAAATTCCGGACACGGTGTCTTAACCAGCAACTAACATGGGCAGGTCCAGGTCCCGAGGCAAAAAAATTCTCGTCTTCACCCTCATCGCGCTCGTGCTCGGCGGGCTGGGCGCGGTTGCCTGGTTTCGCCAGCGCGAGGTGGTGATCACCGTGCAGACCGAGCCGGTCGCCCGCCGCAATCTCACCGAGACGGTGGTGGCCAACGGCCGCGTGCAGCCCGTGCTCTACGTCAAGATCAGCCCCGAGGTCAGCGGGGAGATCATCGAGTTGCCGGTTCGCGAGGGTCAGACTGTGCGCAAGGGCGACCTGCTGGTCCGCATCAAGCCGGACACCTACATTGCCAACAGCAACTCGGCCACCGCCAGCTACCGGGCCTCCCTGGCCGCCAAAGCCACCGCCGAGGCCAACCTGGCGCGCGCCGAAGCCGAATTCCGCCGGCAGGAAGTGCTCTTCAAAAACAACCTTGTCTCCGAATCCCTTTTCGTGGACGCCAAAACCGCCTACGACGTGGCCCGCGCCCAACTCCGCAGCGCCGAACACCAGGTCGAAATGTCCCGCGCCGCCCTGGACCGCGCCGAGGAGGACCTGCGCAAAACCGTGATCCATTCCCCTCTGGACGGCACGGTCATCCGCCTCAACTCCCAGGTCGGCGAGCGAGTGGTCGGCACCGCCATGATGGCCGGCACCGAGATCATGACCATCGCCGACCTCCATGAGATGGAGGCGCGGGTCGAGGTGGGCGAGACCGATGTGCCCCTCATCCAAACCGGCCAGGTGGCCCGCCTGGAACTGGACGCCTTCAAGGACCGCAAATTCGCCGGCGTGGTCACCGAAATTGCCAACTCCTCCCGCGGCCTGGTACTGGGCGCCGGCGGCGGCTTCGGCGCCCAGTCCCAGGAAGCCACCAAGTTCGAGGTCAAGGTGCGCATCCGGGAGCAGGCCGCCTTCCGTCCGGGCATGTCCGTGACTGCCGAGATCGAAACCCGCTACCGCACCAACGTGCTCAGCGTCCCCATTGCCAGCGTGACCACCCGCCTGCCCAAAACCACCAACACCGTGGATCGTGCCGGCGCCCCGTCCGCAAACCCGACCGGCGGCGGCGCCACCGACCACACCGCCGGCGCCCGCAAACCCGGCGAGGGACCCAAACCCATCGAGGTGGTTTTCATCCGGGAAGGCGAGGTGGCCCGGATGATCCCCATCCGACGCGGCATCAGCGACGACACCTACGTTGAAATCCTCGAAGGCCTGCAAGAGGGCCAGGAAGTGATTGCCGGCGGCTACAAGGCCATCAGCCGGGAACTCGAAGACGGCAAGAAAATCAAGGTGGGACCGCCACCCTCCGAAAAAGCCGCACCGGGCACGCCCTCGCAGTCCGCCAGCCGCTGAGCCGCGTGCCGCGCCGCCGGGCCCTCCTTCGCCTGTTGCCGCCGTGAGCCTCATCCGCCTTGAACACATCAGCCGCCGCTACGAGATGGGTAGCGAGACGGTGCACGCCCTGCGCGACATCACCCTCACCGTCGAGCGGGGCGAGTACGTGGCCATCATGGGACCCTCCGGCTCGGGCAAGTCCACCCTCATGAACATCATCGGCTGCCTGGACACCCCCAGCTCCGGCCGCTACGTGCTCAACGGCACCGACGTCAGCGACATGGACGACAATGCGCTGGCCGAGGTGCGCAACCGGGAGATCGGCTTCGTCTTCCAGACCTTCAACCTCCTGCCCCGGGCCAACGCATTGCACAACGTGGAACTGCCCCTGATTTACGCCGGTGTGCCCGCCGCCCGGCGCCGCGAGCTGGCCCTGGAGGCCCTGCGCAACGTGGGCCTGGCCGACCGCCTGGGGCACAAGCCCAATGAGATGTCCGGCGGCCAGCGCCAGCGTGTGGCCATCGCCCGAGCCCTGGTCAACCGCCCCGCGATCCTCCTGGCCGACGAACCCACCGGCAACCTGGATTCCAAGACCGGCGCCGAAATCATGGCCCTGTTCGAGCAACTGGCCGCCAGCGGCAACACCATCCTCGTCGTCACCCACGAGGAGGACGTGGCCCGCCACGCCCGCCGCATCGTGCGCATCCGCGACGGGCTCATCGCCAGCGACGAACCCCGCCGCGACTGATCGGCCGACCCATGCGCCATCTGGCCGAATTCCTCGAATGCCTGCGCATCGCCGCGGATGCCATCCGCGCCAACAAATTGCGGGCGGCATTGACCACGCTGGGCATCGTTATTGGCATCGTCACCGTCACCCTCATGGGCACGGCCCTGGAGGGGCTCCAGCGGGGGTTCGTCCAGAGCATCGCCGTGCTGGGCGCCGACGTGCTTTACGTGCAGCGGTTCGATTGGTTCATCACTTCACAGGCGGAATGGATTCGCCAGAACCGGCGCCGGGAAATCCGGCTGCCCGATTTTCGCGAGCTCGAGCGCCAGGCGGTGCTGCCGCTGGCCCTGGCGCCGATCGTGGACACCCTGCAGCCGGTCAAGCACGGCAACCGCAGCGCCACCGCCGTGCGGGTGGTGGGCACCACCGAGGCGTTCCTGCTCACCGGCGGCATCGCCGTGGCCCAGGGCCGGTTCCTGTCCGAGCGCGAGGCCCAGGGCGGCCGGCCGGTGTGCGTGCTGGGGGCGCAAACCGCCACCAATCTCTTCCCCGTGGGCTCGCCTCTGGGGGCGCGTGTGTATATCGGCGCCTTTCCCTTCGAGGTCATCGGGGTACTGGAAAAACAGGGCGAATTCCTCGGCGCCTTCAGTCTCGACAACCAGGTGATCATTCCCATCAGCCAGTTCAGCGAACTGTTCTGGCGGTTTCCGGAAATCGCCATCCAGGTGAAGGCCCGCTCCGTGGACGCGCTCGAGGACACCCGGGAGGAAGTGCGCGGACTGATGCGCAAAATCCGTCGTCTGGCGCCGGGGGATCCGGATGACTTCGCGGTAAACCAACAGGACCAGTTCCTGAAGACCTTCAACCGCGTCGTCGGCACCCTCGCCGCCGTGGGGTTGTTCATCACGGGCCTGGCGCTGTTTGTCGGTGGCATCGGCATCATGAACATCATGTTCGTCTCCGTGGCCGAGCGCACCCGCGAGATCGGCATCCGCAAGGCCCTCGGCGCCAAACGGCGGGCGATCCTGCTGCAGTTTCTCGCCGAGGCGGCGGGCATCTGCCTGCTCGGCGGGTTGATCGGACTGGCCCTGGCCTGGCCGGCCACATGGGTGCTGGCGCGGTTCATGCCCGCCACGCTGTCCCTGCCCATCGTGGGCGTGGCTCTGGGTGTCTCCCTGCTCACCGGTGTGGTGGCCGGCTTTCTCCCCGCCTGGCGGGCGGCGCGACTCAGCCCGGTGGAGGCCCTGCGCAGCGAGTGACCCCGGCCCATGACCGCTTCCCGGCTGCCTCTCCGACGCGCCCTGAACCTGCTGTGGGCAGAGTTCAAGGAAAGCTTCTTCATGGCCATGAGCGCGCTGGCGGCGCACAAATTGCGCTCGGCCCTCACCCTTCTGGGCGTGCTCATCGGCGTGTTCTCGATCATCGTGGTCATGACCGCAATGCGGGTGCTCCAGCGCAACGTCGAGTCCGAACTGAGCCAGCTCGGCGCCCACACCTTCCAGGTGCGCAAATGGCCGGCGGTCCAGTTTGGCGGCCCGGAAACCTGGGAAAAGTACAGGCGACGCAAAAACATCACCGAGGCGCACGGCCGGGCGGTCATCGCGCGCGCCACCCTGGCCCGGCACGTGGGGCTGGAGCGCGTGTTCCGGAGCGGCGAGGTCAGCTCCCGTTATGACCGATCCCCGCCCAACGTGACGCTGTTCGGCGCCACGCCCGGCGGCTTCCCCGCCCGCAACTGGGTGGTGGCCGACGGCCGGGCCATCACCGACGCGGACGTGGACAGCGCCCGGGACGTGGTGGTGCTGGCCGCCAACGTGGCCAAAACCCTCTTTCCCTTCGGCTCGCCCCTGGGCGAACGCGTCAAGGTGGACGGCGTCAACTACCTCGTCGTGGGAGTGCTCGAACCCAAGGGCGCCGCCCTGGGCGGCGAACAGGACAACTTCGTCATCATCCCCCTGACCACCGGCCTCAACCGCTACGGACGCATCTGGGCCAGCCTCTCCATCCTGGTTCAGGCGGAAAACCAGGAACGCTACGAGGACACGGTCGAGCAGGTGCGCGGGATTTTGCGCGCGGTGCGCAAGGTCGAGCCCGGCGCGGAGGATGACTTCGAGATTTTCTCCAACGACTCGCTCATCCAGCAGTTCAAGAACTTCACCTTCACGGTGCGGGTGGCCGTGGCGGTGGTCAGCTCGATCGCCCTGCTGGCCGCCGGCGTGGGCATCATGAACATCATGCTGGTCTCGGTGACCGAGCGCACGCGCGAAATCGGCATCCGCCGCGCCGTGGGCGCCAAGAAGCGAAACATCATGACCCAGTTCATCCTCGAGGCGGTGGTGCTCTGCGAGGTCGGGGGAGTGATCGGTGTGGCGCTCGGCCTGGCCGGGGGCAACGCCGCCGCCTGGTATTTCCAGGTGCCGCCCGTCATTCCCGTGGACTGGGTGGTTTTGGGGCTGGTGATCTGTTCCCTGGTGGGAGTGATCTTCGGCACCTACCCCGCCTACAAGGCCGCACAGCTCGACCCCATCGAATCCCTTCGCTACGAGTAGGCGCAAACGACAGTTGCCAGCCGCCGGCCACGGGCTAAGTTCGCGCCCATGAGCCACGGCGCCACTCTCGAGCTGAGCCGCGACTGCCCCGCAGTGCAAATCCCCGCCGGCAACGTGGTGGTCCTGCCCGCCGGCACCCCGGTGGAAATCACCCAGAACCTCGGCGGCACCTTCACCGTCAGCGCCCTGGGTGGGTTGTTTCACATCGCCGGTCGCGATGCTGACGCCCTGGGTATCGAGCCCTTCGACGAGGAAAGCGAGCGCGCCCGCCGCGCCGCCGCCGGCCCGGTCACCGAGGAAAAGGTCTGGGCGGCGCTCAAGACCTGCTACGACCCGGAGATTCCGGTAAACATCGTGGACCTGGGGTTGATCTACGATCTGACCCTCGAGCCTCTGGAGGGCGGCGATGCCAACGTGTCTGTAAAAATGACCCTCACGGCCCCCGGTTGCGGCATGGGCCCGGTCATCGCCCGGGACGCGCGCGAAAAGATTCTGTCCATCCCCGGCGTGCGCGAGGCCCGGGTGGAACTGGTGTGGGACCCGCCCTGGCATCAGTCCATGATCACCCCGGAAGGCCGCCGCGCGCTGGGCCTGGAATGAACGCAGCGCCCGGAGCGCTGGCTGTCCCGGCCCGCTCTCCGCGGCAGTCAGGACGGCCGCCGCTAAGGTAGCGGCGCGCCTCCCAGCCTGCTGTAAGGCCGGACCTCCAACCCGGCGGATTGCGGAGCGGCAATCCCCTCGCGCGAAGACGCGAAGGGCGCCAAGGGAGCGGCGCGCTCGGAGAGCGCGCCCTACCTGACCCGAGAACCCAGCGCCGCTAGGGCGGGCTGTCTCAGCCGGCCGCTAGGTCATGGCCAGGTCCGCGAAAAACGCGAAGTACTGACCCCCTGATTGGTGGAACGGCGAGGCGGACCGGTTGGTCCTGGCGTCGGCTATTCCCGCGTCAGTCCCGATTCAGAGAAGACGACCCGGCTGCTGCCCTTCCTTCGCCGGTTGCCGGTTGCTGCCGCTTGTCCTTGTTTGGCGTCCGCCAGACGTGTTAAGTGGGCGCCGTCTCGCTCACGGGCGGGACGGCAACGCTTCCGGCATCCGACCTTTGTCCCGATGAACGCTTTCCGACCTTCCACCAAAGCCGGGCGGGCGCGGAGTACACTTCCATGCCTGGGGTTGTGTGCGCTCGCCGCGGCCGCCGCCGCGCCGGAATGGCCGCAGTTTCGCGGCCCGAACGGTCAGGGAGTGAGCGCCGAAACCGGCCTGCCCATTTGCTGGAGCGCGACCGAGAACGTCGGGTGGAAGACGCCGCTGCCCGGTCCGGGGGCTCCAGTCCGGTCGTTTTCGGCGACCGCATCTACCTGACCTGCTATTCGGGTTGCGCCGTGCCCGGCGCGCCGGGCGGCGATCTGAACGCGCTCCAGCGCCACCTGCTCTGTTTCAATCGGGCGGATGGCCGCCTACTCTGGCCGCGGGACGTGCCCGCGGCACAACCGGAGGAGCCGAGGGTGCGCGAGCACGGCTACGCCTCGAGCACGCCGGCGGTGGACACCGAGCGGGTGTACGTCTTCTTTGGCCGGGCGGGGGTGCTGGCTTTCACCCAAGAGGGGCAACTCCAATGGCGGGCCGAAGTGGGGTCGGGTACGCACGGGTCGGGGTCGGCGGCCTCGCCCGTGCTGTACGGCGACCTCGTCGTGGTCAACGCCGCGGTGGAAAGCGAGTCGTTGGTGGCCCTGGAGCGGGTCACCGGCCGTGAGGTCGGGCGGGCCGGCGGTCTGAAAGAACGTGGAACACGCCCCTCGTCGTGCCGGTGAGGGGGAGCCAACGCGAATTGGTCGTGGCCGTTTTGGGCCGGGTGCTGGGCTTCGCGCCGGACACCGGCGAATTGCTCTGGTCCTGCGCCACGGACATCGGCTGGTACATGGTGCCGAGCCCGGTGCATGACGAAGACACGGTCTTTTGCATCAGCGGGCGAACCGGAGGCGCGCTGGCCGTGCGGGCCGGCGGGCGTGGGGACGTCACCGCGTCGCATCGTCTGTGGAAGCTGAGCAAAGGGTCGAACGTTTCATCTCCCGTCTTCCACGCGGGCCATCTGTTCTGGCTGCACGAGAATCTGGGAATCGCGTACTGCGTGGAGGCAGCCACGGGCCGGGTGGTATATGAGGAACGCCTCCCGAACGCCGGCCAATTCTACGGTTCGCCGGTGCTGGCGGAGAGACGGCTCTACGCCTTCACGCGGAGCGGGGTGGGCTTTGTCTGGGCGGCGCAACCGCGATTCGCATTGCTGGCGCGCAACGAACTGGGCGATCGCGGCAGTTTCGACGCCAGCCCGGCCGTGGCCGGCAGCCGGCTGTTGGTGCGTTCGGACCGATACCTGTACTGCCTGGGCGCCGAGTAGGCGCCGCCCGTCTGACACTCTCATTTCCTGGAAGCAAGCCGGGTCGCCGATTCCCGGTTGTTCCGGACGGACTGGTCGTGATCCGCAGCACAGGACGATCGATTCCGGGAACTTCCTTTCGGGCGCGCAACGATGCAGGTGGCGGCTTCGGCACGCCGGGCGGCACTTTCCTCGTTGGTGCGATCCCGGGCAACTCGGGGAAAAACCTGCCCAGGGCACGGCGCTCGTTCCACGAAACCCGGCGCTGGCGATAGAAGCGCTGCCCGGAATCCCGCATGGGAAACAGTCCCGAAGCAACATCCCGGGTGCAGAAGCTTGGAGACTGGTTTGACGGCCGCGGACGCCACGTCGAAGCCCCGTCCGGCGATTCCCTGAACCTCGGCCGAGGCGCTTTCACGCTCGCCACCTGGATTTGGACCGCGCCGGACACCAAGGATGTCCTCGGCGACATCCTCACCCCTTCCAGCCCGGGCCGTTGCACCAGGTCGCATCTCGATGCCCCGACGGATGTTCGGGGCAGGGTCTGGGCCCTGCAAACTGGCCTGGGCGTCACTCCCGTTCGCGCCCCGGGCCCGGGCTGGAAGCATCCGGCCGCCGCGCGACGCGACGGTCGGCTGGAGCTGTTCGTGGACGGCCTGAACACCGCCGAGTCCCCCGCGCCTTGCAGCCGCCCGCCGGATCTCACCAACGGTCCGCCGGGGCGCCCTGGCGCGGGGGAAACCGATTCCTTCTCTGGCCGGATTCAGGAAGTCCGCATGTATCGTCGGGCGCTGGCGGGCGAAACGATTGACCGTTGTTTGGCGGAGCGCCCGTGGCGCGCTGACTTTGATCCGGCCGTGACGCCGGGGAATGCGTCAATATCAAAAACCGACCCCTTTACTGCGGCCATCCAACGCCACTTCGGCAACCACTCCCGTTTCACGCGACGGGCACTCAGCCGGAGTGGCCGATGGAATCAAAGCTTTGGGCCGTCATCGGTGGGAGGAACAGAAAGACCCTCGGCGCGTTGACTGAATCCGCTTGCCGGCAGCAGCATGAAGCCCAGCCGGGTGACTCGAGGATCGCCGTGCCGACCCGCCGCTGCCAAGATTTGCGGCGCGTTGGTGGGCCAATGGCCCAGCAGACGGGCGCAGAAGTTGGTCAACAACGTTGAAGCGTCACGGACCTTGGTGGCATTCCAAACGACCAGGGTGTCGGCTTCCGCTGGCCTGGCGAAGTAGTCCATCGTGGGCACCAGGGCGATGCTTCGGGGGAAGGTCTTGCGCAGGTTGCCAGCGACGAAGCGGTCGTCACTCAGGATCAGCCCGCCCTCGAAACCGTGCCGGCGGAGTTGCTCGGCGAAAACGTCGAAGCGGACGTTTAAGTGGTGCGGGCGCCGGAGCCAGCGGGCGCCCAGCGCGGTGCCGTTGATCACGACAAAGACCGTCACCGCCACCAACCCGACCATCGCAAACAGAAACCGCATTCGCTCCCGGGTCAGGCGGGCGCGCACGACATAGACCATGAGCACGGGCAAAGGCAACAAGAGCGGTTGCAGCCAGCGGGACCGGATATTGCCCACTCCAAAGACCACCACCGTCACCGCGCTTACAGCCAAAGCCAGCAGCATGGTTCGCCCCAGCAGGCGCGCCAGGCCGGGAATCGCCACGTCCGCCTCCGTGGTCCGGGGCGCGCGCCAGAGGCACACGAAAAACAGGGCCGGCACGGTGGCGTATTCAACCAGAGCGGCGAGCAGATCAAGCAGGCCGGCCAACCAACCGGCAGATCGGGCGCCCGTGGAGGGGAGATCGAACTTGTAGGTCTGCGAGAGGAGCAGGTCCGAATGGCGGGCGGCCCAAAGCAGGTGCGGCGCAAGGGCGGCCAGCAACGCAGCCAGGGCCAGCAGCATCCGCCCGTCGGCCAGCGCCGCGCGGCTTTCGCGCCGGACCAGCGCCGCCAGGATCAGCCCGACCAGGAAGAGCAAGAAGTTGTATTTAGCCAGGATCCCGACCGCCGCCACGACGCCGAACAGCAGGTAGGCTCCGGTGGTCCGGGTCTGCGCCAGCCGCAGGAAAACGAACAAGGTGCCAGCCGCGAGGGCCGAGGCCAGCACCAGATGGGTCTGGTCGCGCTGCGATTCCCAGGCCAGATGAGGAATGAACAGCAGGCCGGCGGCGGCCAGCGCGGCGTGGTCCCCGCGGCGCAGGACTTCACGGGCGGCCAAGAACATGAGGCTGTAGGTGCCAAAGAGCAGGGCGTTCTTCAGGAACGCCAGCGCCGTCACCGATGTTCCCGTGAGTGCGAAGACCGCGGCTTGGAGCCAGGTGTACAGCGGACCTTGCGAACCATACCCCCAGAGCCAGGACTGCGTCAGGATGACCTGTTCTGCTTCGTCAATCTGCAGCCCGGGTGACAGCCAGACGCGGGCCAGGGCCTGGAGAAGGAAGTAAAGCGCCAGCAAACCCAGCACCTTCGCCGGGGAAAACGGCGACGACGAGGGACTGTTGAACGTTTCACTGCGCAAGCCCATGGATGATCTCAGCCGTATCAATGCAGACAAGACGGGGAGCGCACGCCGCTGGCGTGCCATGCTCGGCAGCTCGCCGAGCACTTTGGCCGTTCACTGTCTCTGTCACGATTCGGTGACCCAGAAGTTAGAGCCGTGTGGTCGTCGCCGAGCCGGCGACGACCACACGCAAGCCGCGTATGTTCCCCAGACAACCGCATGGTTACGGCCCGGCGGCAGACTACCGGACGTCAAACGAAGCACAAATCCGAAGATGCTCGGCTACGGATGCCGAGTTGTGCCAAATAGATAGTTACCCGGGCGAGATCCGACCGGTCGCGGCTCCCTCCCCCCATGCAGGTTCGGACACGGGAACATGTAGCGCCGGTGACGTCCTCCGAGGCCACTCCACCGGCGGACCGCGGGCGGCTGCGTTTCCCTCGAGGCACCGGGCTGGGTCGGTTGGAAATGACATTCCCCGGATCGGGCGTGGGATTCACATCAGCCCGCGGCTCACGGGACCGCGGTCCGGTGTCCGGGTCCGGCGGGGCTCGGGCGGGGGTCAGCAAGAATCCGCCGTTTCACAAACCAAAAGGGTGCAGGAGATTCCCGATCACCTCGCGTTAATCAGTGATGGCGCTGACACGCCCGGGGTGCTGGCCCCGCGGGCAGAGTCGCGGATCGGTATGGCAGACCTGCAGGAGGAGGTCGCGCCCACTGTTTGGACGGCACTCTGATGGCGGCGGTAGGGTGTTGAGCGGGCGCGGGGTAGCGCGCCGCCGGCCGCTCATTGTGCCGGAATACCAGCCGTAGTGGCGGATCGTTTGCGCGCCTTTGTCGGGGATATGCTGGGTGGCTTCAGCCAGGAAATCGGTCAGGGTAAATCCCTTGAAGTGGGGATTGATTGCGGCGTCCAGCCGGGAGCCTGGAGGGCGGTGTCCGTGAGGGATTCGAGGCTCATCTTTTTCAAGGAAAAGAGGTTGTGCTGGATGTCGTGGGCGAGTTGTTCATGTTCGGTCTGCTTTTCGGCCGGGTGGGATCGCCCGCGAGGAGGTTGAAACCGATGTGTTTCCAAGAGAGGAGGACCTGGACGCATTCGGGCGGGCGAGTCTCAGCCCATCTGGGGCTTGAGGTCGTGGGCACAGAAGAGCCTCCAGCGGTAGGGCACGGCGGCCGCAGAGGGCGAAACGTGCCGCTCACCTGGGCGTAGCCGCAAGCAGACAGGTCGCAGGTGAAGAGGCCGTCGGCGATCAGCGGGCGGACGTAGGGATGAAAATCGAGGGATTTGCCTAAGACGGGGGGTGAGGACAAGGGCGGGATGAACGGGATCGGCTCGGTTCCAGACGTCAGCCTTCCGCTCCGTCGGGCGTGAGAGCCGTGACGGCGCGGTGGTAATCGGCGGTATTTGGTGCGCCAGGGCGCGGAAGCGCTTGAGCAGGAGCGGTGAGCTGGAAGAGCGGTCGGAGCATCGGGGGCAGCGCCAGGACGAAATGGCGCCGAGGCGCGGGCGCGGGCACGCAGCCGGTGTGGAAGGCGGGGATGGTCTGGACGTTTTTTTCCGGTGACAGGCGGGGCAGAACCCGCGGCTCTTGCTGGGAAAAGGCGAGCCGGTATTCGAGCCGGGAATGATCCGGTCGCACCGGAGGCGGGCGACAATCAGTTCGCGGGGATGATTTGAGCCCCGACACTCGGCCGCGCCCCCTAAAACTCCGCATGGCCGGGGGTGCGGGGGAAGGGAATCACGTCACGGATGTTCGCCACGCCGGTCAGGAACATCAGCAGCCGCTCAAAGCCCAGCCCGAATCCGGCATGGGGCACGGTGCCGTAGCGACGCAGGTCCAGGTACCACCAGTAATCCTCCGGGCGCAGCCGGTGAAAGCGCAGGTTGTCCCGGAGCTGGTCCAGCCGCTCCTCGCGCTGGGAGCCGCCGATGATTTCGCCAATGCCCGGCACCAGCACATCCATCGCCGCCACTGTGCGGCCATCCTCGTTCAGGCGCATGTAGAAGGGTTTGATTTCGCGCGGGAAGTTGAACACCGTGACCGGCGCCCGGCAGTGCTCCTCGGTGAGGTAGCGCTCATGCTCGGATTGCAGAGGGGCGCCGGGGGTCGCGGGAAATTCAAACGCCCGCCCGGAGCGTTGCAGAATGGTTACCGCCTCCGCGTAGGGCAGCCGGACAAACGGGCGCTCGATCACGAACTCCAGGCGCCGGCGAACGTCGCGGTCCACAAACTTTTCAAACAGGCCAAGGTCGTCCCCGCCTTGTTCCAGGATTTCGCGGGCCATGGCCTTCACAAACGTCTCGGCCAGGTCCATGTCCCCGGCCAGGTCACAAAAGGCCATCTCCGGCTCGATCATCCAGAACTCGGCGGCGTGGCGGGCGGTGTTCGAGTTTTCGGCGCGGAAGGTGGGGCCGAAGGTGTACACGTTGGACAGGGCGCAGGCGAAGACCTCCGCCTCGAGCTGGCCGCTGACGGTGAGGTAGGCGCGCCGACCGAAAAAGTCCGCCGCCGGATTCTCGTCCGGGTTGCCCTTGAGCGTGGTCACCCGGAACATTTCCCCGGCTCCCTCGCAGTCGCTGATGGTGATGATCGGGGTGTGGACGTACACGAAGTCGCGCGAATGAAAAAACTCATGCACGGCCCGGGCCAGTCGGCTGCGCGTGCGGAAGACCGCCCCAAAGAGGTTCGAGCGCGGGCGCAAGTGGGCGATGGTGCGCAGGAACTCCAGCGAGTGGCCCTTTTTCTGAAGCGGGTAGGTGGTGTCAGCGGGGCCGATCAGCTCGATGCGGGCGGCGCGCAGTTCCCACTTCTGGCCGGCCGCCGGTGAGGCCACCAGGTCGCCGATTGCTCCCACAGAAGCGCCGGTGGTGAGCGCGGGTAACTGATCGGCGCCGGGCACGCCGGCATCCACCACCACCTGCAGGTTGGCCAGGCAAGAACCGTCGTTGACCTCGACAAACGAAAACCCCTTGGCATCCCGCCGGGTGCGGACCCAGCCCCGGACTTCCACGCCCGCGCGGGGCGCCGTGGCTTGCAAGACGTGCTTGATCAGCTCGCGCATGGTCGGAGTGTGGCCTTTTCGGCCAACGCAGGCCATTCCGAAACCGCCCGCGGGAGACCTCTGCGCGCTTCGCTCGCGCCGCCGGGGCAGAGCCGCCGGCGCGTTGTTTTCAGCCCCGCCGCTGCACGGTCGGCCTTCCACCCGAACCCCGGGGCAGGACTGGAGCAGAGGACATCGGTGCCTGCCGCCGAGCCGGGCTTCCCTGCCCGGCGCGCACGAACGAATCTGATGCACCGAAACTCTCCGGTCATCTTCCGCAGGTCGGCGTTCTTCCGGGCGGCAGGGATGCGGCCCCCTCCGTCAAGCAGGGATGCCTGATACTACTCCGCTTCGGACTTCGGTTTCCACCCCGGTCAGGGAGCACCCTTGGGCGGCGCAGTTACGCCGGCGCGAATCAACGGAGCAGGCCGCGCCGGCGCGGGCGGCAGGGTCGCCGCGCGCGGCAGGCTCAAGGCCCAGGCCGCCTCCCGTTGCAACGCGCGGCGACGCGTTTCGTTGGGACGGTCCAGGCACTCGAGCAACGCCGTGCCGCGGACCACGGAGCTCGGGTGTCGCAGCAGCGCGGTCAGTTCCCGAAAACTCAGATGCTGCTGGAGCAACGCGCGTGTGGCATCCTCCCACAGCGGCGCCCCGAACCGGACCGCGAGCTCGGAATCTTCCGTTGCCAGATATTCGCCGAGGAACCGCCGCACAGCGCAGGTCGCCCAACGCAGCGAACAGGTGCATTTGAAACCGCGCCTCCGCCGGGGCGCGGTCCTCCTCCGCAGCCCGCCGGCCCGAGCTTTGCAGGGCGGCGATCAGGACGCCTGCGGACGCGGTGGACCGGAGACGTCCCAAGGCACGTGCGGCCAGGGCGCCATCCAGGGCGTGGTAGCGCCAGTCCGGATGCGGCGAGGGCGCGCGCACGGCACGTTCGAGGGCGCGGATCACGTCCGGGTGCCGGCGACCGAGCAATCCGAGTTGATCCGCCGCCCAGGCGCGCTCGACGATCCGTGCGGCGCGCCGGCGCAGGGTCTCGGCGTCGGCCTCCGAATCGCCGGCTTCCGGTACCGGCGCTTCCAGCAGTTGCAACAGGGGCAGGGCTGCGCCAGCGGGAAGGGTGGCGCGCAACCGCGCCAGGTGCGCAGCGGGATTGAACTCATCCTCCGCCACGGGCTCGATCGGCGGTGATCGGGTGATCAGCCGGTAGGTGCGCAGCAGCGGCACCGGGCGGTATTGCGGCCGTTGCAGCACCTGCGTGGCCACGCGCGGGTCGCCCACGAGAATCATTTCCCCCGGCTCCCGCAGAACGGCGCGGACCGCATCCGGGTCCAGATCGCGGCGGTCCAGATACAGGCCGGGGGCCTTGTACCGCAGGGGACGCACGCGCGCCTCGCGGGCCAGGCGCGGGGCGTGTGTCTCATTGATGGCCACGACGTGGTCCCAGGCATCGGCGGCGTCCAGCCAGCGAGCCACCTCGTCTTCCAGTCCCGGTTCCTTCAGGTCCAGATGCAGCAGGGCGGCGCGCTGGCGGACCAGGTCGAGCAGTTGCACAAAGCTGGCCGGGGTGGCGCCCGCGGGCCGCCCGTAGGCCTCGCGCGGCTCCAGCGCCAGCAACTCGCTGGCGCGCAGTTGGGACACGGCGCCGAAGCCGTGGGTCAGCCGGTCCAGGGTCTCGTCGTGGAACAGCACCAACACCCCATCGCGGGTACGGCGGAGGTCCACCTCGATCCCGTCCGCGCCCCAGTCCAGGGCCGTGGCGCAGGCCAGGAGGGTGTTTTCCGGGGCGGCGGCGGTGGCGCCGCGATGCACCATCACCACCGGTCCCCGGCGGCGTTCAGCCACCCCTTGATGGCGCCGGGCGCGGTCCGCTTCACTCTCGGGCTGCAGTTCGAGGACATAGTCCCGCATCCACTGGGCCGCCGCCACCTGGAACAGGCAGCTCATCCCGTACAGAACTCCGAGCCACGGGCGCATGAGTGGAAGATAAAAAGCGCCGGCCGCGAACTCAATGACCGGACCGGCCGGGCGGGCGGGTTCGCCCACGGTGACTTGTGCCCGCCCGCCTTGTCGGCCGCGCCGGCGCGGTCTAGCGTGCGGGCGTGTTCCGACCCTGCATTGACCTGCACGAAGGCCGAGTGAAACAGATTGTGGGCGGCACGCTCAGCGATGACCCCGCCACCTTGCGGACGAATTTCGTGGCCACCCGCCCGCCCGCCTGGTACGCGGCGCTGTACCGGCGCGACGGCCTGCGCGGGGGGCATGTGATCTGCCTGGGGCCGGGCAATGAGGCGGCGGCGCGGGAGGCGCTGGCCGCGTATCCCGGCGGCCTGCAACTGGGCGGCGGCGTCACCGCCGCCAACGCCGGCGGCTGGCTAGACGCCGGCGCCTCACATGTGATCGTCACCTCGTGGCTGTTTCGGGAGGGCAGGCTGGACACCGAACGACTGCAGGCGCTGGTGCGCGCGGTGGGACGGGAGCGACTGGTGCTGGATCTGAGTTGCCGCCGACAGGGGGAAACCTACCGCGTCATGTACGACCGCTGGCAGCGAAGCACCGACCTGATCCTCAACCGTGAAACGCTGGAACGCCTGGGCGAAAGCTGCGCGGAATTTCTCGTTCATGCCGTGGACGTGGAGGGCTTGTGCCAGGGCATTGACGAGGACCTGGTGACGCGGCTGGCGGACTGGAGCCCGCGCCCCGTGACATACGCCGGCGGCGCCCGCTCGCTCGAGGACCTGGAACGGGTCACTGCACTGAGCCGGGGGCGGGTGGACCTGACCATCGGCTCGGCCCTGGACATTTTTGGCGGTCGGGGCGTGCGCTACGCGGATTGTGTGGCGTTCAATCGCCGCCTGGCCGCCGCCGCTTCAGCAGATTGAGAAGCTCCCACGCCTCGGGCACGCGCAGCCACAACGCCAGGCCCCAGTACAGCAGCGCCGCCGCCAGGGCCGGTCCGAACACCTCGCCCAGCCGCAGCAGGACGGTGTCGTGTCCCCAGTGTCCCGCCCACCAGCGAAAGCCGCCCCAGGCCAGACCGCCGGCCAGCAGCGCGGCCGGCACCAACCCGAAAAGCCGGCGCCGAAGTTCGGACAAGTCCAGCGTCTTGAGCTTGCGCCGCAGGGCGCGCGTAAGCAGCCAGGCGTTGAGCGCCGAGGTCGCGGTGTTGGCCAGCCCCAGCCCGGCCTGGCGTAGGGGCGCCACCCACCAGAGTGACAGCAGCAAATTCAGCGCGAGGCAGAACAGGCTGATGCGCATGGGCGTCTGCGTGTCGCCCAGGGCGTAAAAAGCGCGGGACAGGAGGTTCACCGCGGAGAACGCCACCAGCCCCGGAGCCAGACAGGCCAGCGCCAGTGAAGCCCGTTGCGTGGACGCCAGGTCAAACTTCCCGCCCTGAAACAGCAGACGAATGATCGGCTCGGCCAGCGCCACTAGCAACACCGAGGCCAGCAGGTTGGCAAACGCCATGTAGCCCAAGCCCTGCTGCAGCGCGGCGCGGAATTCCGGGTACTTCTTTTCCGCCGCCAGCCCGGACAGCGTCGGCAACAGATACGTGGCCAGAGACACGCCGATGATGCCCTGGGGAAATTCCATCAGCCGCACGGCATAGTCGAAGGATGCCACGATGTGCCGGTCCACCCAGTAGGCGAAGAGCATGATCACCGTCACATTGAGTTGAAAGGCCGCCACGCCCACGATCCCGGGCGCCATGCGCCGCGCCACCTCCCGCACCGTGGGATCCCGCCAGGGGCTGATCCACCGCCAGCGGAACCCCTCGCGATACAGCGCGGGCAGTTGAAAGGCCAACTGCGCCAGGCCGGCCACCAGCACCCCCACGCCCAGCGCGAAAATCTGCGTCTCGAGCGTCTCCCCGAAGCGCGGCGCCAGCAGCAGCACGCTGGCGATCATCACCACGTTAAGCATCGTGGCGCCCATCGCGGGCACGAAGAAATGACCGCGGGCATTGAGCATCCCGATGCACAGCGCGGCCAGGCACACCAGCATCAAATAGGGCAGCATCAACCGCAGCAGGCGCAGCATCAGCCGCACGTCCCCGGACAGCACCAGGGGCGGGAACACCGGCTGCCCCTCCCGGGTCCAACCGCCGCCGCTCAGCCACAACAGCACGCTGATTAAGAGCAGCCCCGCGCCCACCAAGCCGGCAGTGACCACCACCAGGCCGGACAGCGTGGCGTTGGCCGCCTGCCACATGGCCTCGCGGCCCTCGCGCGCCTCCTTGTGCTTGAAAATCGGGATGAACGCCGCGCTCAGCGCGCCTTCCCCCAGCAGGCGGCGAAACAGGTTGGGAATCTGAAAGGCCACCTTGAAGGCGCCGGCCACGGGGCCGTCGCCCATGAACCGCGCGTACACCTGCTCGCGCACCAACCCCAGCACCCGGCTGGCCAGCGTGGCCGCCGCCAGGGCCGTGGAACTCTTGAGCATGGGCGACATCGCGCCGGCAGTGTAGGGTGGACCGGCGGCGCGCCAAGCGGCAAAGCCGCCTCCCGTCCCGTCGTCCCGCCGCCCGCGGCTACCACGTCAGCCGCTGCCCGTCGCGGGGGATGCACACCCGGATGGGCGCCAGGACCCGCCCGGCGCGGGCCAGCCAGTGCCGGCGGCGGCGCCATTGGGATTCGGACAGGTGCACCAGGGCCACCCGCCGGATGTCCCGCCCGCGAAGCCGGGCAAACAATTCGGGCGGCGACACGTGCGCCAACTCGCAAACCAGCAGGTCCAGCGGTCGGGTCAAGAAACCGGCCAGGTCTTCCGGCCCGCCCAGGTCCGCGGTGTGGGCCACGCGGCGTCCGCCGCTTTCGAGAATGAAGCCGAAGGCCTCGCCTCGCACCGGGGCCGGGGCGCCTCCGTCCGTCGGAGCATCAGTTAAGTGCGTGGTGGGTACCGGGGTCACGGTCCATTCCCCCACCGCAATCGGTTGTCCGGGGCGCAGCGGTTCCCAACGCAGGGCAAAGGGTTCCCACGCCGCGAACAGCCGCGAGGCCCGCATCAGGTCCAGGATCGGCTTCCGCCCGCGGGCAGGGAGGTAAATCGTGAGCGAACGCCGGCGCGGAGACAGCCACAGTCCCTGCAGCAGGGTGAAGAGGCCGCCCACGTGGTCGAAGTGCAGATGCGAAATGAAGATTGCGTCGAGCGTCTCCAGCGCGGCGCCGGCCCGGAGCAGGGCACCCGCCGCCGGCTCGCCGCAATCCACCAGCACCCGGCCGGCGCCCCCCTGATAAAGGAAGGCGGCATGGCCGCGCGTGCGGGAGACGTGGCCATCTCCCACTCCCAGGCAGATGACTTGGCGCGGGGTCCGCCGGGACATGGTCACAGGGGCCGGCGGTCAGATCACGGTGCCGTGGGGAATGACCGCGTTTTTGGGGATGATCACAATCCCGTCGCGGATGTAGTACAGCGGGTGGTCCACCTTGGACGGTTTGCCCTGGGGGGTGATGACGCAGTTGTCGCCGATGCGGGCGTTCTTGTCTACGATGGCCGTGTCAATCCGGGTGTTGTGGCCGATACCGATGCGGGGCCGGCCGGCGGCCGCGTGCGCGGCAATGGACTCGGCCGACTCGTAGTAATCGGCGCCCATGATCACCGTGCGGGTGATGTGACTGCCGGCCTCCACCAGATAGCGAAGCCCCACGATGCTCTGGGAAATCGTGCAGTGATTGAGGATGCAGCCGTCCGAGACCACGGTGTGGTCCAGCGCAGCGCCGTTGATCTTGGACGGGGGCAGGAACCGCGGCCGGGTGTAGATGGGCGCGGACATGTCGAAAAAGTTGAAACGCGGCAACTCACTGGTCAGCTCGAGGTTGGCCTCGAAGAAGGAACGGATCGTGCCGATGTCCTCCCAGTACCCCTCGAACACATAGGAGTACACCCGGCACTCGCGGATCAGCCGCGGGATGATGTGTTTGCCGAAGTCGGTGAGGTCGTTGTCCAGGGCCCGGACGAGCAGGTCGCGGTTGAACAGGTAGATGCCCATCGAGGCCAGGAAGCTCTCGGCCCGGCTGGACAGGCCCAGGGTCTCTTGCGTGTCCGGATCCACCCGCAACTGGTCCAACAAGGCCGGTTCGGAGGGTTTTTCCTCGAATCGCACGATTCGCCGTTCGCGGTTGATCTGCATGATCCCCAAGGAGGACGCCGCGCTGCGATCCACCGGGATGGTGGCGACGGTCAGCTCGGCGCCCGTCTCCAAATGGTCCTGCAGCAGATGGCGGTAATCCATCCGGTACAACTGATCTCCGCTGAGGATGAGCGCGAAATCAAACTCCAGCCCGCGCAGGTGGATGAGGTTCTTGCGCACCGCGTCGGCCGTGCCCTGGTACCAGGAGGCGTCGGTCATGGTCTGCTCGGCGGCGAGGATTTCGACAAAGCCCTGGGAGAAATGGTCGAACTTGAACGAGCCATACACGTGCCGGTGCAGCGAGGCGGAGAGGAACTGCGTGAGCAAGTAAATCCGCCGCACCCCGGAGTTGATGCAGTTGGAAATCGGGATGTCCACCAGGCGATACTTGCCCGCCAGCGGCACGGCCGGCTTGGCCCGCTCCCGCGTGAGGGGAAACAACCGGGTGCCCTGGCCGCCCCCCATGATCAGGGCCAGCACCCGGCGGGGATCGGCATGGGTCTGGAAGGAATTCGGCATGGCGTGTGGTCCTTTCTTGCGCGGGCTTTTTGTTGCTTATAGCGTCCCCCGCCGGGGTCGCGCAAGCGACATCCCCGGGCGCTCGTTGCCCAACCTCAACCATGTGTGGCATCGTCGGCTACGTGGGACGCCGGGCCGCCGCGCCAATCCTATTGGCCGGACTCCGGCGGCTGGAATATCGCGGCTACGACAGCGCCGGCGTGGCCATCTGGGACGGCGGACGCCTCCAAATCCGCAAGCGCCGGGGCAAGATTGACGAGGGCCTGGCGCCGTTGCTCGAGTCCGAGCCGCTAACCGGCTGCCTCGGCGTGGGCCACACCCGCTGGGCCACCCACGGCCCGCCCACCGATGCCAACGCCCACCCGCACACCGACGCCAGCGGGCGGATCGCGCTGGTGCATAACGGCGTGATCGAAAACCAGGAGGCGCTCAAGCGCCAGCTGATCGAGGCCGGACACCGTTTCCACTCCGAGACCGACACCGAGGTCCTCGCGCATCTGGTGGGGCGTCATTACGAGCATCCGGAGCTGGCGCGCCTTCCCGCGCCCGAACGGCTGACCCGGGCGGTGGAGCGAGCGTTGGCGGAGGTGCAGGGCACCTACGGCATCGGGGTGCTCTGCGTTGACGCGCCGGATTTCCTGGTCGGGGCGCGGCGCGGCTCGCCGCTCATTGTCGGCCTGGGACAGGGGGAAAACTTCCTGGCCAGCGACGTCACGGCCATGGTCGCCCACACCCGGCAGGTGGTGTACCTCAACGACCACGACCTGGTCACGCTGACCGCCGACCACTTCGACATCACCCACCGGGGGCGGACGTCCACCTCGGTGCAGGTCAGCCAGATCGAATTTAGCGCGGAGGCCGCCGAGCGCGGCAGTTATCCGCACTTCATGCTCAAGGAAATCCACGAGCAGCCGATCACCATCGCCAACGCCATCCGCGGGCGGCTGGACGAAGCGGAAGCCACCGCGCGCTTTGGCGGCTTGAACATGAGCCCGGCGGAGCTGCGCGCGGTGGACCGCATCGTCATCGCGGCGTGCGGTACCAGTTGGCATGCGGGACTGGTGGGCGAGCACTATCTGGAGACCTTCGCTCACCTCCCGGTGGAAGTGGAGTATGCCAGCGAATTTCGCTATCGGAATCCGCCGCTGGACAAGCACACGCTGGTCCTGGTGATCACCCAGTCCGGAGAAACGGCCGACACCCTGGCCGCCCTGCGCGAGGCCCGCCGCCGCGGTCACCGCGTGCTGGCCCTGTGCAACGTGGTGGGCAGCACGATCGCCCGGGAGGCGGACGGGGGCATCTACCTGCACGCGGGGCCGGAAATCGGCGTGGCCTCCACCAAGGCCTTCACCTCCCAGGTCACGGTGTTGCTGTTGTTGGCGCTGTTTCTGGGCCGCCTGCGCACGCTGGCCCCCCGGGAGGGCCTGGCCATCATCCGCGCCCTGGAGCGGGCGCCCGAGCTGGCCCAGCAATGCCTGGCCCTCGAAGAGCCCGTGCGTCGCCTGGCCGCCAAGTACGCCGACCGGCGCGATTTCTACTACCTGGGCCGGCAACTGGGGTTTCCGGTGGCCCTGGAGGGGGCGCTCAAGCTCAAGGAGATTTCCTACCTCCACGCCGAGGCGTATCCAGCGGCGGAGATGAAACACGGGCCCATCGCCCTGATGGATGCCTCCAGTCCGTGCGTGGTACTGGCGCCGCGGGGCTTTCTCTACGAAAAAATCCTCGGCAACCTGGAAGAGGTTCGGGCGCGCGGCGCGCCGGTCATCGCCCTGGCCACCGCGGGCGACACCGCCATCGCCGAGCGCGCCACCGACGTCTTGTACCTGCCGCCCGCCGAGGAATTCCTGTTCCCCCTGCTGGGGGTGATCCCGCTGCAACTGCTGGCATACCACATCGCGGTCCTGCGCGGCTGCGACGTGGACAAGCCCCGCAACCTGGCCAAGAGCGTGACCGTGGAATGAACCCCTCTCGAACCTCCCCGCCCCGCGTGGGCATCATCGGCGGCAGCGGCCTCTACGAGATGGACGGCCTGTCGCGCCGCCGCTGGGTGCGGCTGCGCACGCCCTTCGGTTCGCCGTCCGACGCCCTGTTGACCGGCGAGCTGGCCGGCCGCGACGTGGTGTTCCTGCCGCGGCACGGGCGGGGGCACCGGCTGTTGCCCAGCGAACTCAATCACCGGGCCAACGTGTACGCGCTGAAGTCGCTCGGCGTGGCCTGGATCATCAGCGTCAGCGCCGTGGGGTCGTTGCAGGCGCGCTACCGGCCCTGCGACATCGTGCTGCCGGACCAGTTCGTGGACCGCACCAAGCAATCCGCCGCGCACACGTTCTTCGGAGGAGGCATCGTGGCGCACGTGGCCTTTGCGCATCCCATCTGCGAGGAATTGCGGCAAATCCTGCTGGCCGCCGCGCGCGAATTGAACCTGCCCGCCCACGACGGCGGGGTGTACGTGAACATGGAGGGGCCGGCCTTCAGCACGCGGGCGGAATCACTGGCCAACCACCGCGCCGGCTACGACGTCATCGGCATGACCAACCTGGGCGAGGCCCGCTGCGCCCGCGAGGCGGAAATGGCCTACGCCACGCTGGCCATGGTCACGGATTACGATGCTTGGAAGGAGGACGAGGAACACGTCACGGTGACGCAGGTGGTGGAGAATCTCCGGCGCAACGCCGCCGCTGCCCGCGCCATTATTTTGAAGGCCCTGCCGCGCATCCCGACCGAACCCAACTGGCCGTGTCATCGGGCGCTCGAAAACGCCATCCTCACCCCGCGCGAGCACTGGCCGCGCGCCACGGTCAAGCGGCTGGGGTGCATCCTGGCGCGGTACGCCGGCGCCCCGACCCGGTGAAGGAGCGGCCGGTGGCGGCCACCCGGGCTCGGACTCTGGCGATGCCGGGCGAGCGGCCTCCCGGCCCGCGACCCGGCGACACGGATCAGGCCTTGCGCGCGGGTTCTTCTTCTTCCTCGGCCAATTCCGCCCGACTGGAACCGCGGCCCTGGTAGTAGCCCTTGTAGTAGCGGTTCTGGTAGTAGTAGTACGAGTAATAGTAGGCGTCGCGGCCCTCGAAATCAATGTCATTGATCACCACGCCGATGGGCTGCACCCCGGCGTCCAGCAGGCGCTGAATGCTCTTGCGCACCATCTCGCGGCGGACCTTGTTAAACTTGGCTACCAGAACCACGCCGTCCACCTGGGAGGCGACGATGAGGGGATCGCTCACGGCGGACACCGGCGGGCAGTCAATCACCACCCGGTCGTACAGGCGGGCGGCTTCCTGGATGAATTCCGACATGCGCCGCGAGCTGAGCAACTCGGAAGGCTGAGAGGGGGTGCTGCCGCAGCACACCACGTCGAGGTTGGGCACCTCGGTATGCAGGGCCACGTCCTCGACGCTGCCGGCCTTGCCGCCGAGGTAGGCCACCAGGCCGGCCGCGCCGTTGATACCGAAGCCGGTGTGCACCGCCGGGCGGCGCAGGTCGGCATCCACCAGCAGGGTCCGCAGACCGGTCTGGGCGATGACAATGGCCAGGTTGGCCGCCACGGTGGACTTGCCTTCGGAGGGCATGCTGCTGGTGACCGCCAGGAGGCGGAACCGGTCCCCCCGCGTGCCCAGGGTAATGGCGGCACGAATGGTCCGGAAGCTTTCGGCGGTGGTGGACTGGGTGTGCAAATGCGAGGTTTGGTATCGCTCGACCTGGCTGTTGGACTTGATGTTGGGCACATAGCCCAGAAACGGCAGCCGGAGGTAGGTTTCCACGTCGTCCTGGGTCTTGATGGAGTCGTCCAGGTAGTTCACGAACAGCGCCAGGCCCAGGGCCACCGCCAGTCCGCCCACCAGGCCGGCGGCCAGGGTCAGCGGGATGTTGGGTTTGACGAAATTGGGCGGCGCTACCGCCGGGTCCACCTGGCGGATGTTGTTCACGCGGTCGCGTTGGGCGAAGTCCATCTCCGTCATCCGCGCCAGCACCAGGTTGTAGAGGGCCTTCTTGGTTTCAGCCTGGCGCGCGAGCACGTCGTATTCCATCTTGGCGCGATTCCAGTTCATGAGGCGGTTTTCCCAGTCGGCCACAGTCTCGGCCAGCGTGGCCTCGTTGGCCTGCGCCTGGCGGGCTTCGGCGCGCAGGATTTCGGCCGCGGCTTCCGCGGCGCGCGCGATGGAGAGCCGGGTTTCCTCGAGGCGCGAGCGGGCCTGGATAATGGTGGGGTGTTTGTCCTTGTAGCGCTGCAACAGGCCGGCGAGTTCGTTTTCCATGCTGACCAACTGGCTCTTCAGGCTGCGCACCTGGGCGTCGTTGGCGATGGTCGGGAAGGTGTCCAGGGGTTTTCCCTCTTTGAGATGCCGATCCAGTTCGTCCACGGTCGTCCGGGCCAGTTGCGCGCGGGCCTTGGCGTCCACGTAGCGGGACTGGGACTGGTTCAGGGCGTCGGCAATGATGCTGTCGCCTTTTTCGAGGGAGACATACTTGGTCTCCATGCGGTATCGGTGGAGCGCCTCCTCGGCCTTGCGCACCTCGGCTTCCAGGCCGTCGGCCTGGTTGCGTAGGAAGTAGAGCATGCGCGACGCGCGTTCCTGACGCTGATTGGCCATCACGTCAATAAATTCGGTCACCAGGGTGTTCGCGATCTCCGCGGCCTTGGTGGGGGAGGTGTGCTCGACGCTGACGTCCACCAGGCGGGTCATGCGCAGGGGGGACACGGTGATGTCGTCCGCCAGGGCACGGACGACGTCCACATGCTTCTGGTAACGGGGGTCTTCGGCGAGGCGCAACTTGCGACTCACCGTGTTGAGCAGGCTGCGGCTGACCAGGTTTCGGTACTGGGTCTGCAGGTACTCCTGATTGGCCTGCATGTTTTGGAGGGTGAGTCCGCCGATGTTCACCGACGCTTCGGCCTCTGGGTCAATCTGGAGGCGGGTGGTGGCGCGGTAAATCTTGGGTACCGTGTACAAGTACACTCCGGTCAGAGCCAGGGCGATGATGAAAGTGGTGATGACCAGCCAGCGGCGTTCGAGCAGGACATACCAGTAGTGCCGCAGATTGAGCTTGGCCCCCCCTTCCTCGGTCTCCCCGGAAGCCGCAGCCAGCCCGGCGCGTTCTGTGTCGTAATCCATGGTTAAAACACCGATTCCTTGACTTCTACAATATCCCCCGGACGCAACCAGATTTTCCGGCTCGGATCGTTTTCCCGCTTCAGCCGTTCCAGGGACAGACGTTGCCGCTTGCCATCCCGGATGAACTCCACCGTGTCTCGCGCCAGTCGGGTTACGCCACCGGCCCGGGCGATGGCGTCCAAAATGTCCATGGGTTGCTCCGGGGACAGGGGCAGGGTCCCCGGACGATTAACCTGACCAAGGATGATGATATAGTCCTGGCGATACTCGCGGACCGTGACCAGGACCTCCGGTTCGACGAAGTAATCGCGGGACAGCAATTCTTCCAGCCGCTGCCGCAGCTCACGGGGGGTCAGCCCCGCCACCTGCACCTCGCCCAGGAAGGGAAACTGAATCTCTCCGCTGGCGGACACCCGGTAATCGGTGGGCAGGCCAGACTCGCCCACGATCACGATGTTCAGCAGGTCCTGCGGCGCAATCCGACGATCCGGGCTGCTGGCGTCCGGAGAGGAGCCGGCGCCTGCCTCCTGAGCCCAAGCGCCCCAGCTTGCGCTCAGGGCGATTCCCAGAAAGAGAACCAATCGCGCGGCCAGTTTCATGGTCTTCACAAGCCGATGGTCAGACCGACGGCAACCAGGTGCGCTTCGTAATCGAAGCGCTCCCGTTGGCCGGTCTCGAAACTGTAGTTGATAAAAGCGGACGCCCAGCGGCGCAACTGATGAGCCGCGCCGGCCGTCACCTGCAAGGTCTCCAGGGACAGGTCGCGGTCCACAAAGTCGGTATGGGCGTAGCGAACCCCCGCATTGAAAAACCAGGGACTCCGGGCACCCACTGCCTGACTTAGTTGCAGCCCGACGGAGTCCTGCACCGTGCCCGAGCCGATCGAAGCCGAGCTGCCCCCCCGCCGGCTGTAATTGATGCTGGCGGCGGTCTTTTCGCTGACCTGGTACGACAGGGAGGCTCCGGCGGTGTAATAATCGTCCGAACCGAAATCGGCGCGGTGATAGTCCCGGAAGTCGTACCCGACCCGCACCTCCCCGGAAAGTTTCCGGGTAAAAGACCCGCTGGCGGTGAGGGAAAAACCCCACACATCGGCGTCCCGGCTGCTCAGTTGCAGACCGGGGCGGTCGTCCTGCAAAATCTGCCCGAAGTGCCCCAGGAACCCCAGTCGGATGTTCTGGCTGACGGCGTAATCGTAACCGGCCCCCGTGCGCCAATCCGTGGAGTCCAAGTACCGATTGCGCTCCAGGTCTTCGCCGGGATACTCGCGCCGGGATACGGACGCCTCCGCCCGCAGCCGGCTCTTGTAGGTTAGCTGGTAATTGACGGTGTGACTGGTGGAGTAGGCCTGTCGCTCCAGCGCGCCGGAGGGGATAATTATCCCCTCCTCGGTTGACTCGTAACTGCTGACGATGCTGTTGAGGAATTGGACGCCGGCCCTTCCGGAGTAATTCCAACGTCCCCGATCATAGTTCCCCCCCAGGGTCAGGTAATGGTTGGATGAATCCGCCTGGGTATTCTCCACATAGAGCAGTTGCTCAAAGCGGTAGCTGAAATCCACCCCGATCTCCCCCTCGGGCCGTCCCAGGCGCGCCCGCAGTTCCGGGCCGATTCGGAAGAAAAAGTCATCCCGGCTTTTGATCAAGCCCAGGGCCTCGGCGGGAGAGTTGTCCGGCAGGCTGAAAATGTTGTCGCCGTAAAAGGCGGCCGTGGTCAGCCGGGGTTTGACCACCACCGGCCCCAGGTTGAACGCCAATAAATCCCGCACTTCAAAGGCGTGAAGACCGGCGCACGCCGCCAGAACAGTGACGCCGGACATCCTCAGGACCGGGCCCGGAGAACCGCCGGTCCCCCTCGCAGTGGTTAACCGTTTTTTTGACATGCTGTGGCAATGCTCGCGCGAACCGAACGGTCGCAACCGTCCAACATGCCCCTTCCGCAAGCAAGCAGGAAAAGCAGCAGCACCCCGGCCGGGTTGTGCTCGTCACCGGGCAGTTGGACGATTAACCCGGGGCGCTCTGCGGGGATATTGCCCTGCCCCGCGGCGGTCTCTGAACCGCCGGACAGGGGCCTGTCGCTACCCGGGACTCGACAGCCGCACGGACCCGAGCGGGGCCGGTACTGCGCGCAGGGCCACCTCGCGCAGGGGGCGCAGGAGAATCAACAGCCGGCGCAGCACCCGAAATCCGGTTTCCCCCAACCGCAAGCGCACGGCCCAGACCGCGGCAAAGCGATCGTACCCGTAACGCGTTAGCCCGACGTGGTGCACGGCAAAGCCGCTGTCGGCGACGAGGTTGCCCAGCGTTTGCGCGTTCCAGGAGTACAGATGGTGGTTGGGCTCGTCCGGATTGTAGCGGCGGTAGCGGCGTTCCCCTTCGTAGGGCACCCAGAGCAGCAATGGGCCCGACGGGCGCAGGAGGCGCCGCATTTCTCCGAGGGCCGCCACGGGATCGGGCACATGCTCCAGGGTGTGATGACAGATCACCACGTCCGCGGTTCCGGCGGCGAGCGACGCCGTTTCAGAGACAAACTCGATGCCTTGCTGTTCGACCTCGGCGCGGAGAAATTCCGCCACGTCGTGGCCGAGGCGTCGGGCGGCTCGGAGGGCGGCGAGGTTCCACCCCGCTCCGACGCCGTACTCGAAGACTGCGTCCGTGGGACGCACGTAGGGCTGGATTTTTTCCGCCCGCAGGCGGGCCACCCACGGCCGGGCGGCGGGTGGCAGGCCGCGCTTGAGCTCGTGGTAGCGACGGCCGGCCTCGCCCCGGTAATGGGCCTGAGTTGCGGACACGCGACCGGTTTATCACCCGGGGCGACCTGCGGCTCAAGGCCCTTTCGCAGGCTGAGCACTCCCCCACGGAAAGGACCGGTATAAGCAACACGCCCCGGGCCGTTGCCGCCGGGCGTTGGGAGAATGGCCTTTGGACATCAGCGTTTGCTGAACTGGAACCGCTTGCGGGCGCCGGGCTGACCGTACTTCTTGCGCTCGTGCACGCGCGGATCGCGGGTCAGCAGCCCCTCGGCCTTCAGCTTGGGGCGAAAGTTTTGATCGGCCTGGAGCAGCGCACGGGCCAATCCCAGCCGCACCGCTCCGGCCTGGCCGCTGAGCCCCCCGCCGACAACATTGACCCGGGCATCAAACTTGGAAACGGTCTCGGTGACCACCAACGGGTACGTGGCCCAAACGCGTTGGGATTCGAGGGGGAAATAGGCTTCTAGCGGGCGCCCGTTGACAAGGATTTTGCCCGCACCGGGGGCCAGCCGCACCCGGGCAACGGCGGATTTGCGGCGGCCGGTTCCAAGGTATTCAGTCAACTCTGCCATAGCGGATCCGATCAAGCGGCCACGGAAGTGGGAACAGGTTGTTGCGCCCGGTGAGGATGCTGTTCGCCCCTGTACACCTTGAGTTTGGTGATCAGCCGGTGGGCCAGGCGATTTTTCGGCAGCATGCCCTTGACGGCATGCTCGATCAACCGCTCCGGGTGTCGGGCGCGGATTTCCGCCACGGTGCGGTATTTTTCGCCGCCCTTCCAGCCGGAATAGGTCATATAGCGCTTCTGGGTCTCCTTTTTGCCGGTCAGGCGGACCTTTTCGGCATTGATGACCACGACGAAATCGCCCGTGTCCAGGTGGGGAACGAACTGCGGTTTGTCTTTGCCGCGCAACAGGTTGGCCACCTGGGCCGCGAGGCGTCCGAGCACTTTGCCGTTGGCGTCCACCAGCCGCCAGCGGCGTGCATTCGGGTCGTTCTTGGGCACGAATGTCTTCATCAAACGTTCGAAAACGAAGGGCGGGAAGCTACCAAAGCCAGCCCCTCCGTCAACCGTCATTTATGGATCGGTCGGGAGGCGTTGGCGACGCGGGATCCGATCGCCGCCGCGGACGGGGAATTTAGCCGGGAGACGATTGGCATCCGCGTGGCCCTGTAACCACGGGCCCCGGCTTGTCCCCGTGCCGGTTCCGCAGGTACCGTGACGCCATGGCCGATCTGCCCGCCCGCGTACTGGATGCCATCGGCGAACACCGCCTGCTGATTCCCGGCGAGGCGGTGGTGGTGGCCGTCTCGGGCGGCTGCGACTCGATGGTCTTACTGGACGTGTTGTGCCGACTGGCCGGAGACACCGGCTGGCGGTTGACAGTGGCCCATTTCAACCATGGCTTGCGTGGACACGCCAGCGACCTGGACGAAGCGTGGGTCGTTCGCGCAGCCCGCCGCCGGGGGCTGCCCGTTGTAACCGAACGCGGCAATGTCCGGGCACACGCGCGCGATCGGGGCGTGTCTCTGGAAATGGCCGCACGCGAGCTGCGGCACCGCTTTCTGGTCGCCGTGGCGCGGTCGGCGGACGCGGGGAAAATCGCCCTGGCCCACCATGCCGATGATCAGGTGGAAACGTTCTTTCTGCGGGTGCTGCGAGGCACCGGTGGCGAGGGATTGGCGGGTATGAAGTGGCAAAGCCCCTCGCCAGCCGATCCGAGCCGGTGGCTGATCCGGCCCCTGCTGGGCGAGACGCGCGCCAGCCTCCTGGCGCATGCCCGCGCCCGGCGGGTCAGCTTCCGCGAGGACTCCAGCAACCGGCTCTGGGACACCCCGCGCAACGCGCTGCGGCGTCGCGTGCTGCCGTGGCTGCGCCGATACGTGCAACCGGCGCTGGAGCTGACCGTACCGCGTCTCATGACCCTGGTCGGAGACGAAGCGGACCTGGTGGCGGGGCTGGCGCGGGATTGGTTGAAGGGACGGACATCCGACGCCTTTGGCAAGCTGCATCCGGCCCTGCAAAGGCGCGTGTTGCATCTGCAACTGCGCGAGCTGGGGGTGGAACCCGGTTTCGAACTGGTCGAGCACCTGCGGCGCGCGCCCGGAGTCCCCATGGTCGCCCCGGGCGGCCTGCGCCTCTGGCGCGAGCCCTCCGGGCGGGTGCGCTCCGGCGCCGCGCCGGCACTGGAATTTGTCCACCGCAGCCGCGAGCTGGTTCTGGAAGGGCCGGGCCGGTGCGAGTTTGGCGGTCTGCGTTTGACCTGGACTTTCCGCCGCCGTCGTCCCGGGCGTCCGCCGCGGGTGTTGGCTCAGCCGGGGCGGGAATGCCTGGACGCCGATGGGGTGGGGGCGCGGGTGGTGCTGCGTCACTGGCAGGCGGGAGATCGGTTTCAACCGCTCGGGCTCGACCGACCGGCCAAACTGCAGGACCTGTTCACCAACGCCAGGGCGCCCGCCGCAGAGCGGCGCCGGCGGGTGCTTGCCACCCGCGACGACGGCCTGATTTTCTGGGTGGAAGGGCTGCGACCGGGCCACACGGTCCGGGTGACAGCGGCGACCCGGCGTGTGTTGGAGTGGCGTTGGGAGCGGGTGGAGCACACGGGCGAAGCGCCCTCCGCAACGCCGGTTGCACCCCCGGAAGGCGCATGGTAGCTTCGGCGCGAAGGCAAGTTCCATGGCGGAAGAACCGAACAAAGACACCGGTCGGCATGAGCGCCGGGGCGGCAACGGACGAGTGCCGCCGCGCGCCTGGCTGCTGTGGCTGGTCATCCTGAGCGTGATTCCCTTGCTGGTGTTTTTCAAAAACACCACGGAGACGCGCTTCCGGCAGCTCACCCACACCGAATTTCTGGAGCTGTTTCGCAACGGGCAGATCGCCGAGGGGGTGATTCACTACAACATCCAATCCCCGTTGCGCGAGATCACGGGCAAAATCGCCGACCCGGAGGGCGGTCCCCGCGGTATCCCGTTTCGCTTGGAGACGCGCGTAAGCGAGTCGCTCGAAGAGCAGTTGCTGAACTCGGGCAAGTTCAAGGTGGCCGAGCCGAGCACGCTCTTCATGAGCTTTCTGATCAACCTGCTGCCGTTCCTGCTGCTGGCCCTGCTGGTGTATTTCTTCATCTTCCGGCAGATCAAGATGGCCGGCAAAGGCGCCCTGAGTTTCGGCAAAAGCCGCGCCCGCATGCTCAGCAAGGAGCGCAACCGGACGACCTTCAAGGACGTGGCCGGCGTGGATGAGGCCCTCGAGGAGGTCAGCGAGCTGGTGGAATTCCTCAAGGACCCGAAGAAGTTTCAGCGGCTGGGCGGGCGCATCCCCAAGGGCATCCTCCTGGTCGGTCCGCCGGGCACCGGCAAGACCCTGCTGGCCAAGGCCATCGCCGGCGAGGCCGAAGCCGCGTTTTACAGCATCAGCGGCTCGGATTTTGTGGAGATGTTCGTGGGCGTCGGCGCCAGCCGGGTGCGCGACATGTTCGAGCAGGCGCGCAAGAACACGCCCTGTTTGGTGTTCATTGACGAGATTGACGCCGTGGGCCGCAGCCGCGGGCACGGCCTGGGCGGAGGCAACGACGAGCGCGAACAAACCCTCAACGCCCTGCTGGTCGAGATGGACGGCTTCGACACCACCGAGGGCATCATCATCATTGCCGCCACGAACCGGCCCGACGTGCTGGACCCGGCCCTGCTGCGCCCCGGCCGCTTCGACCGGCAGATCACGGTGAACCTGCCCGACGTGCGCGGCCGCGAGGCGATTCTCAAGGTGCATTCCCGCAGCGTGAAGCTCGCGCCCGAGGTGGACCTGTCCGTGATCGCCCGGGGCACGCCCGGCTTTTCCGGGGCCGAGCTGGCCAATCTGCTCAACGAGGCCGCCCTCCTGGCCGCGCGCCGCAACAAAAAAGCCATCACCCTGGCCGAGCTGGAAGAGGCGCGCGACAAGGTGCGCTGGGGCCGCGAGCGCCGCAGCCTGGCCATGTCCGACGAAGAAAAACGCGCCACCGCCTGGCACGAGGCCGGCCACGCGCTGGTCAACGTCTTGCTCCCCCATGCCCACCCGCTGCACAAAGTGACCATCATCCCCCGCGGCCAGGCCCTGGGCGCCACCATGTGGCTGCCGGAAAAGGACCTTCTGAGCCGCAAGCGCAAGGAGCTCAACGACCTCATCGCCGTCACCATGGCCGGCCGCATCGCCGAGGAACTGATCACCGACGACATTTCCTCCGGCGCCGCGGGTGACATCCAGCAGGCCACCCAGATGGCCCGGGCCATGGTCATGCACTGGGGCATGAGCGACAAACTGGGCATGGTCCAGTACGGCGACAGCCCCGAGTACGTCTTCCTGGGCCGGGACATGATGCGGTCCAAGGACTACAGCGAGCAGACCGCCGAGGCGATTGACGCGGAGGTCAAGCGCATCATCACCGAGAACTACGAGCGCGCCCGGGCGCTGATCCTCGAACACCGCGACAAGCTCGAGCTCATTGCCAGGGCCCTGCTCGAGTACGAAACCTTGGACGGCCAGCAGGTGAAGGAAATCGTTCATACCGGCAAACTGACCCCGCCTACCCCGCCGCCCGCCACCGGTCCGGCCACCGGCGCCCAGGCGGCCACCCCGGTGCCGGAAGTCCCCAAGCCGGTGCCGCCCAAACTGCCGCCCGGCCTGGGCGCACCCGCTCCGGTCACGCCTTGACCCGGCCTGACCCGGAAAAACCGGCGCTGTTGTGCTCCGGAAGGGAATTCGATCGAGCGCCGACGTTGACGTTCGGTGGGGCTCCTGGTCTCTGCCCGTGCGCCGCCTTGCTCCGGGAAACGGCTTTCGCTTAAGTTCCGCGCGGATGATCATCGCGCCCTCCCTGCTTGCCGCGAACCCGGGCCGGCTGGCGTCCGAAGCGGTTCGCGCCACCCGTGCCGGCGCCAACTGGCTCCATGTGGATATCATGGACGGGCATTTCGTGCCGAATCTCACCTTCGGCCCGGCCATCGTCCGCGCGGTGCGCGCCGTCACCCGCCTGCCGCTGGATGTGCACCTGATGTGCAGCCGGCCGGAAATCCTACTGGAGCCGTTTCGCGAGGCCGGTGCCAGCCACCTCACCGTGCACGTCGAGCTGGGGACGCGGGTCAGTCCGCTGCTTTGGAAGATTCGCGCCCTGGGCGCCGGAGTGGGGCTGGCGGTGAATCCGCCCACCCCCATCGCCGCGGTGCGCCCGTTTCTCAAGTCCATTGACCTCCTGTTGGTGATGACGGTGAACCCGGGCTTCGGCGGCCAGGAGTTCATCGGGGAAACCGTACCCAAGATTCAACAGGCCCACGCCTGGCGCCAGGAACTGGGTCTGCCGTACCGCATCGAGGTGGACGGCGGTATCAACTTCGAGACCGTGGCCGAATGCGCCCGCGCCGGCGCGGACACCATCGTCAGCGGCACCACCCTCTTTCAGACCCGCAATTTGCGGCGCACCATTGAGCGACTGCGCGCCATCGCCCAAAAACACGCCCCGCCGCCGGCGCCGCGCCCGGTCGCGCTGGCCGGACAGGCCCTGCCCGCCTGAGGCCGCCGACGCATGAGTCCGATTCGCTTCGGCACCGACGGCTGGCGCGGGGTGATGGCGGAAGACTTTACTTTTGCCAACGTCGCGCGCGTGGCCCAGGCCGCCGCCGACGTCTGGAGCGACATCGCGGCGCCGCCAAGGGAGCGGCGGGTGGTGGTGGGCTACGACCGGCGCTTTCTCTCGGAGGACTTCGCCGCGCGCGTGGCCGAGGTGTTTGCCGGCAACGAATTCTCGGTCCTGCTCACCGCGGTTCCCACCCCGACGCCGGCGGTCTCGCTGGCGGTGCGGCAACGGCAGGCGGCGGGCGGAATCATGATCACCGCCAGCCACAATCCGCCCCGGTTCAACGGCCTCAAGCTCAAGCACGCCGACGGCGGCGCGGCGGATGCGGCGCTGTGCGAAGCCGTCGAAGCGCGGCTGGACCAGAGTCCGGTTCGGCGGATGTCCCTGGACCTCGCGCAACGGACAGGCCGGGTGCGCCGGCTCGACCTGAGGCCCGCCCATTACCGGGCCGTCCGGCGGTTGGTGGATTTTGAAGCGGTGGCGCGCGCGGGGTTGCGCGTGGCGCACGATGCCCTGCACGGCGCAGGCGCCCACTGCTTCGAACAGTTACTGGCCGGCACCGCCTGCCGGGTGACCACACTGCGCGCCGCGCGGGATCCGTTGTTTGGGGGCATCCGGCCCGAGCCGATTCCCGAGTTTTACGCGGAAACGTCCGCGTGGTTGCGCACGCATCCCCATGATGTCTGTCTGGTGAGCGACGGCGATGCGGACCGGCTGGGCGGGCTGGACGAGCGCGGCCGTCCGCTCACTACCCAACAGATCATCGCCTTGATCCTGTGGCATCTGGTGGTCCACCAGGGCCGTCGCGGCACGGTGGTGAAGTCGTTGAACACCACGTCGCTGGTGGACCAGATCGCCGCCGCGCACGGGCTGCCGGTACGCATTACCGGCGTGGGCTTCAAGCAGATCAGCGCGGCGCTGCGTTCACCCGAGGTGCTGCTGGGGGCGGAGGAAAGCGGCAGTCTGGGGTTTCCGGAGCATCTGCCGGACCGCGACGGGCTGGCCGCGGGGATGCGGCTGCTCGAATTGCTGGCGCTCACCCGGCAGCCGGTCAGCGCGCTGTGGCGGCGCCTGGAGCGGACCTTTGGTCCGCATCGCTACGCCCGCCGGGACGTGCCGTTGCCGCCCGAGCGCATCCGGGCGGCGTTGGATGCCCTCCGTCGGGACCCGCCCGCGCGCCTGCTGGGCTCGCCGGTGGACGCGGTGGAGGACTTCGACGGCGTGAAGTGCACCGCGCGCAACGGCGCCTGGTTGATGTGGCGTGGCTCGGGCACCGAGCCGCTGCTGCGCCTGTACGCCGAGGCGCCCACGCCGGCGGACGCGAAACGGCTGGTGGAAGCCGGTTGGCAACTGGCGCGTCGGGCGGGGCGCTTCGGAGGCCGCGGGGAATGCCCACGGCTCTAAAGGCGGCGCGGGGCGACGGCCTTACCGCAACTCCGGCACGCCCAGTTCCTCCAACACGAAGTCCAGGCTCAACGGCACCGGCTCGCGGCGATTGCGGAGCTCGAGGTTGTGCAGGTGAATTTTAAGGAGGTTCACCAGCCGCGGGCGGCGCGCCGGGTCGGCCGCGGCCTGACGCGGAGTCAGATCGTCCAACACCGGCAGGGGAAGATCCAGGAAGTGACGGTAGCGCGCTTCGTGTTCCTGCCGGAGGGTTGCCGGGTCCTCCGCCGGCGCCGGGGTTTCAGAAGCGTTTGGACCCCGGGACGGGTCGTCTCCGGATGCGGCGGAGGTCGGTGCCTCGCCAAAAATGGCCGCCTCGGCGGCTTTCACCAAGGCCTGCTGCCGGGCCAGGTGATTGATCAGGCGACTGCGGTCCAGGATGGCTTCCTCCTGAAAGCGGATGTGTCCGGCGAGGCGTTGTTCGAAATAGGCTCGCGCGCGGGTGTGCCGGCCACGCGAGGCGGTTTCCACCACCAGGAAGTTCGGGTACAGACGCACCAACCCGGCTGGCGGAGACGCGTCGGCGTCCGCCGCGGAGTTGGACGCCTCCCCGGGCGCGCTCGCTGAAGCGGATTCTCGCCATTCATAGCACGCCACCGGCGGCGCAAAGTGCGAGTCCGGCGGCGCGGTGACCACCTGCAGATCGGCCTCTCGTCGAAGGATCGCCTCGACCTCCGCGGTGGGCACAGCGAGTTGGTAACTGGCCAGACACTGATGGAGCTCGAGGCGATCCAGGAATTCCGCGTGGCGCGCGGCGAACAGTTCGTCAGCCAGGCGGATCAGGTCGGCGAGACATTCATCCACCCAGGCGGGCAGCGAAAGCCCCGGTCGCCCGGCCAGGGCCGTTTGAAACCGCGCCTGCAGTTGCGCCCACCAGTCCTCCCAGATGACCGGGGGCAAAACCAACGCGGGCGCCTCGAAGCCGGAGAAATGCGGGTAATCCGTCAGCCAGGTGAGCAGCCGGGTGAAACGCACCATCCGCGCCGCCGCGGCTCGGTCCACCACCCGGAAAGGCGGGCGATCCGGCTGGAGCAAATCCAGGCAGATCAGGGTCTGCGAGTCGAGCACCCGCTGCACTTCCACCAGCGCAAACCGTCCCTGACGACGATGGCGCATCATCACCCGCTCGTCATTGTTCAATCCCTCCCACCCGGCGGCTTCCCAGTCGGCGGCCAGCGGGCGCCCATCCGGGGTCGGCGCCTGGAACAACAGCCGGCGCAGCGCGCGGAGGAAGGCGGCTTCTTGCTGGTTTGATTCACCGGACAGGGGCACTTCCAGCCTTTTCATTTCCGCGCGCAGTCGGTCCCGGCCCACCCGACGAATCACGCGGTCCAGACTTTTGCGCACCCATTCGGCGTCCACGCGCTGCCACAGATCGTAACCCGCCGGTCCGAAAGGAAAGAACGGACAGGTGCCGGGGCAGGCCAGCCGGCTGCCCCGCTGGCTGCCGCAGTCCGCGGGGCTGATCGGGTCGTTCAACGCCGGGCAGGGACGGAGTTTCTTGCCGGGTGCCGGGGAACCATGAGGCGCCTGCATTCCGGGCGCAGGATGCGCGAGCCGCCCGGCGGGGCCAAGGCCATTGCGGCAATTCCCGCTACCTCGGTCCGGCGGCTTCTGGCAGACTGCCGGCAATGAACGACTGGATCACGAATTACCTGCGCGCGCAGAAGGCCGCTCTGGACTCGATCTCCGTGAACGCGGTGGCGCGGCTCATCGAGCTGCTGCGCCGCGCGTTGGTGGAGGACCGGCAGATTTTTGTCTTCGGCAACGGCGGCAGCGCGGCCAACGCCTCCCACTTCGCCACCGACCTGGGCAAGGGGGCCTCGGACAAGGTGGGCCGGCGCTTCCGGGTGCTCTCCCTCAACGACAACGTGAGCTGGCTCACCGCCCTGGGCAACGACTACGCTTACGAGGACGTCTTCGTGCGGCAGTTGCAAAACTACGCCCGCCCCGGCGACGTGGTGCTGGCGCTGAGCGTCAGCGGCAATTCCCCCAACGTGGTCAAAGCGGTCGAGTGGGCCCGGCAAAACGGGCTGACCACCATCGCCCTGGTGGGGGCCAAGCGGGGCGCGCTGGCCGACCTGGCGCAGGAGGTCATCGCCATTGACTCCGGCCACTACGGCCGCGTGGAAGACGCCCAGATGGGCATCTGCCACATGCTCTGCTACGCCTTCATCGAGGGCGAGGTGAGCATCTGAAGCGGAACAGCGTCGCGCGGGGCCCGCGCGTGCGAATCGGCTTGCGCCCCGGTGGACGCCGGTCAAAAAGCAGCCATGCAAGCCGTCATCGTCCGCCACGAAGACAGCGCCCCGGCCGAACGCAGCACCTGCGGCTGGCGTCAGCGGCTCTTGAGCCGCGAAGACGCCGCCGCCGGCCTGGCCGCCTGGGTCCATGCGGTGGACCTGGAGGATGCCCGACCGCACTTCCACCGGCGCAGCACCGAGCTGTACTACGTGCTTGAGGGCGGCGGAGTGGTCGTGCTGGACGGCGCGGAGCACCCGGTGCGACGGGGTTCAATTGTGCACATTCCGCCCGGGGTGGTGCACGCGACGCGGGGACGCATGCGCGTGCTGGTGGTGGGCATTCCGGACATCGCCGAGGATGACTTGTTTTTCCCGGAACAACCCGCGGCCCCGGCCGGGCGCCGCGAGGCGGCGTCCGCGGCTGCTTCAACCCCGGCCGGCCAGCAGTGATTTGGCATGCTGGCGGGCGACGGGGGATTGGCTGCCGAGCATGCGGGCCAGCTCGGTCACCCGCTCCCGCTCGTCCAGGCGTTCCATCCGGGTGAGGGTCCGGCCCCCGGACACCTCCTTGGTCACGCGGTAGTGCGCGTCCGCGGCCGCCGCCACCGGCGCCAGGTGGGTGACGCAGAAGACCTGCCGTTGCCGGGCGATTTGCCGCATTTTCTCGCCCACCACGCGAGCGGTCTCACCGCCGACGTTGGCATCCACCTCGTCGAAGATGAGCACCGGGATTTCGTCCTCGGCGGCCAGCACGGTTTTGAGGGCCAACATCACGCGCGCCATTTCGCCGGAGGAGGCGATGGCCCGCAGAGGCCGGGGCAGCTCGCCGGGGTTGGGAGCGAAGAGGAATTCCAGCGCATCCGCGCCGGCGGGACCGAGCGGGGCTTCGGCCAGGGTGATTTCAAAGCGGCTCTGCGCAAAGCCCAGATCGGCGAGCTGCCGCGCCACCGCGTGGGTCAGGCGGGGAACCAGCGCGCGGCGGGCGGTGGTGAGCCGGCGGGCGGCAGCTTGGAGTTCGGCGTCCAACCGGGTCAGTTCGGCATTGAGGCGCTGCAGCTCGGCGTCGCGGGATTCGAGTTGCTGCAGACGGCGGCGGACTTCCTCGCCGAAGGCCAGAACGGCCTCGAGGGTGGCGCCGTACTTGCGTTTGAGGGCGTGAATCAGGTTCAAACGCTCTTCCAGGGCTGCCAGTCGCGCGGGATCCAGGTCCACCTGGTCGAGGTAGCGGCCCAGGGCCTGGTGCAGCTCTTGCAGCGCGGCGATCGCCTGTTCGTGGAGCGTCACCAGCGACGCCGTGTCCGGGTCCAGGCGGGGCAGTTCTTGGAGGAGGCGGCCCACGGCGCCGGCCTGGCTGAGGACGGAGGTTTCCTCGCCGTCCAGGAGATTGAGGGCGGTCTGACCCAGTTGCAGCAGGCGGGCGGCGTGGCTGATCCGCTGGTGTTCGCGGGCGAGGGTTTCGTCCTCGCCGGGCTGGAGCCGGGCGGTGGTGATTTCGTCCACCTGGAAGCGGAGCAGGTCCAGTTGCCGGGCGTAGGTGGCTTCGTCCACCACCAGCGCGGCTTTGGCCTGTTCCAGTTCCCGGCGGCGGCGGAGCAGCTGGGCATACGCCGCGGAGAGGGGGGTCAGTTTCCCAAAGGCGTCCAGAATGGCCAGTTGGCGGGCGGGATGCAGAAGGGATTGGTGGTCGTGCGGGCCGTGGACGTCCACCAGCCAGTTGCCCACCTCGGCCAGTACGGCGAGGGAGGTGGCCGTGCCGTTGACGAACTGGCGGTTGGCGCCGCTAGCGGTGAAGGTGCGCTTGAGCAGGAGCTGATGGTCTTCGCAGGGCTCCAGCCCGTGTCCGGCCAGCACCTCGGCAAACGCCGCCGGCAAACGCCGCACGTCAAAGACGGCTTCCACGCTGCAACTGTCCGCGCCGGCGCGGATGAGGCTGCGGTCGGCGCGCTCGCCCAGCAGCAGGGAGAGGGCGCCAAGAATGACGGACTTGCCGGCGCCGGTCTCCCCGGTGACCACGACCAGGCCGGGGGGAAACTCCAGCGCCAATTCAACCACCAGCGCGAGGTTGCGGATGCGCAGTGTGGTGAGCATGGCCAGTTTTGGTTGGCCCGCACTTTGGCCCCGATGGTAGCGTGAGGCAAAACGAAACTGGCTGACCCCGGGGCATCATGGCGTTGATTCTCACGTTCCTCGGCACGGGCACGTCGCAGGGGGTGCCGTTGATCGGCGCTGCCTATCCGCCGGAATTTCTCGCCAACCCGCGCAATCATCGCACGCGCCCGTCCATTCATGTGGCCACGGACCACGTGAGCCTGGTGGTGGATACCCCGCCGGAGTTCCGCCTGCAGGTGCTCCGGGAAGGCATCCGCTGGTTGGACGCCGTGCTGGTCACCCACGGCCACGCCGACCACATCATGGGCATGGACGACTGCCGGCGCTTTTGTGACCTGCGACGGGGAAAGTTGCCCGTGTACGCCTCGGCGGAGACGCTGGCGGTGCTCCGGCGGGTCTTTTCGTACGCCTTTGGCGAGGAGCCAATCCCGGACGGTTACTTCAAGCCGGACCCGCGGGTCATTAACGGGCCGTTCATCCTGGGGGACCTGCACATCACGCCGCTGAACCTGCCGCACGGGCGGCTAACCAGCACGGGCTTCCTGTTTCAACAGGCGGGCCGCAAACGGCTGGCCTACCTGAGCGATTGCAGTGAAGTCCCGCCCGCGGCCCTGCAGGCCGTGCAGGGCGTCGAGGTCCTCGTCTTGGACGCGCTGCGCCGAGCCCCGCATCCCACGCACTTGTGCCTGGACGAGGCCCTGACCACCGCCCGCCGCATTGGCGCCCGCCAAACCTATTTCACACACCTGACCCACGAATATGACCACGACCGCGATCAGGCCGAGCTGCCCCGGGGCGTGTGGCTCGCGTACGACGGATTGAAAGTGGACGTGAATGCCGTTTCTTCCACCCCATGAGCAGTGTGATGTCCAGACTTTGGAACCGGAGGCGGTTGATCGCCTGCCTGGGAGCGGATTGCCTCTTCGCCCTGTTCGGATGCGCCCCAGCGGCTGCCCGCGCGGACGGCGCCGGCGAACAGGTCGTGGTGGTGTACAATCGAAACCTGGCGCCGGAATCCCGTCAGGTGGCCGAATATTACGCCCGCCGCCGGGGCGTGCCGGAGCGGAACCTGATCGGCTTGTCGTTGCCCAAGTCGGAGACCATGAGCCGCACGGCCTTCCGCAATGATCTCCAGCGCCCGCTGGCCCGCGTCCTGCAGGAACGCGGCCTGGCGCGTTTTCCCGGCAAACGCGACCCCGAGGACCTGCCGGGCGCGCTGGAGTCCCGCGTGCGTTACGTGGTGCTGGTTTGGGGCGTGCCGCTGAAAATCGGCCCCGACGCCTCGCTCAAAGAAGACCTGCCGGGCAGCCTACCCCAGCAATTGCGTCGCAACGAGGCGGCGGTGGATACCGAACTGGCCTGTCTGCCCCGACTCGAGCGCGGGATGCAACTGGCCGGCCCGTGGCGCAACCCCTTCTTCGCCACCACCAACGTCGCCGCCATGCATCCCACCAACGGACTGTTTCTGGTCACCCGGATCGACGGCCCGAGCGCCGCAGTGGCTCAGAGCCTGGTGGACCGCGCCCTGGCGGCAGAGACCAACGGCTTTTTCGGACGAGCCTATTTCGACATCCGCAACCTGAGCACAAACGACCATTACCACCGTGGCGATGTGTGGATCCAAGACGCCTACCGCGCCGTCCGGCGGCAGGGCTTTGAATCCGTGATCAATACCGAATCCCGCACCTTCCGCGCCTGGGAGCCCCTGCCGCAGATCGCCATCTACACCGGTTGGTACGACGCCGGCGTGTCCGGACCCTTTACGCGGGAGCCGGTGGAGTTTGTTCCCGGTGCAGTGGCCTACCACCTGCATTCGTTCAGCGCCAGCAGCGTGCGCACCGCCACCAACCATTGGGTGGGACCGTTCCTGGCCCGCGGGGTAGCCGCCACTATGGGCTGCGTGTACGAGCCGTATCTGGACTTCACCCCACACGTGGGAGTGTTTTTCACGTGGCTGATCGCCCTGCGTCACAACTTCGCCGAGGCGGCCTACGCCGCCCAACCGGTGTTGTCCTGGCAAACCACCATCATTGGCGACCCATTGTACCGTCCGATGGCCCGGGCACCGCAACAGTTGCACGAAGAACTCGAACGGACCCGCAGCCCGCTCCTGCCCTGGTCCATCCTCCGGGTGGTCAACCTGAACCTGGCCATCGGCGAACCGGTCTCCAAAATGATCCAGTACCTGAACACCTTGCCCGTAACCTCTCTCAGTGCTGTACTTTCCGAAAAGTTAGGTGACCTGTATCGGGAGGAAAAACAGCCCGACCGGGCCATTGAACGCTACCGGGCCGCCTTGAACCTGGCCCCCTCGCCAAACCAACAAATCCTCCTCTGGTTCAAACTGATCGAAACGCTCAAGGCGGAAAACCGCGTGGGGGAGGCGCTGGACGTGTACGAGGTCTTTTTCCGCACGCATCCGAACTATCCCGAACTGCTGCGCTTTTATCAACAAGCCCTGCCTCTGGCCCACCAAATGGGCAACACCGGTTTGATCGAGCGTTACCAGGCCGAAATCGCCCGGCTGATACCGCCCCAAGCATCCGACACCAACGCCCCTCCCCAAAACGGGGAATCGGCGCGGTAAAAAACCTAACCAGCGACAGTTGGTTAAGCGCTTGGCCATTCCCCAAGCCGATCAGGGAACCGATGGGGCTGATTTTTGTAACGCATTTGTATTAAGCATTTTGTGTAATTTTTATATGCTCGACTGCGGGTACCTGCCCTTGTTCAGTTCGCTGTCGGTGACTCTTACACTACCAGACCGACAATCTCAACGTTTTTGAAATCAATTGGTTATAATCAAGCCGACGCCAATTGACTGACCTGGATCTGTCGGATTACTTTACACAATTCCATGAAGCTCGCCCCCCGGTCGGCGTAGTCGTTGTTTATAACCATTTCAACGCGAATAATTTGAATATTGGTTAAAAACTTGGCACAACACTCGCTCATTAGGTGACGGGGTATTTTTTATGCCTCAAGAAAACTGCAAGTAGAAAGGAACAGAATGGGTCTGGGTAAACTGGGAAAGGGTGTCCTCTGGATCACTCTGAATTCGATCGCGGCCATACCGCTTTTGGCGTTGAACATCACTATTCCGGATCAATTCCCGGGAGGTAAGGGATTCGGAGGGGGGCCGACTGGACAAGGTTTGGAAGACAACGCCACCGAACCGGGAACGGTTGCCTCCCAGGAATGGGATTACGAGGCCTTCTTCCTCCAAGGCAACAAGCTGGGTATCATCGCCGGCTTTGACATGAAGTCGGGTGTCGCCGGAAGCTACCAAGCGCCCCAGGGCGATATTTTCATCCGCGTGGGCAGCATGGTGGATGCCAAATTTGTCAGCGGTGCTCCCGACGCGGTTGCCTATGATTACGTCATTCACTTCCCACAGGTCCCTCCCCCGCCGGGGAAACCGTTTGCCGACACCGATTACTGGACTTCGGGCTTCATTCAGTACGCGGTTTACCGGGCCGCCGATGTGACCCTGATTCCGACCGGCAACGGGGGAATTGAAAACGGCCTTCCGCTGCTGAAAGACTGGCTGTGGCAGGCGGAACCCATCAGCGGCCGAACTCCCATCTACTCCACGGCCGATACCGGGGTTCCCATGGGCCTTTACTACGACAACAAAACGTCCACCGAGGTGGCATCCCTCACTGGTGTCTCAGGTCTGTTGGGGGCCACTCATGATGTGCTGGCCGGCATTGTGCTCGACTGGGGCAAGCTGAGTATCTCCGGGAGTGACGTGTACTTCTACACCACCATGGGCTGCGGCAATGACCTCCTGGAGGGCAAGACCTACGTCCCGGACGGCGGACTGACCGTCGCCATGCTGGGCTTGGGCCTCGCCAGTCTGGGGGTCGTCTCGCGGCGCCGCCGCTAATCCCCGCAAGCCGCATCTTTTCTGTAACCACACCGTCGGCTTCCGCCGGCGGTTTTTTATTCCCCGGGGCTCGTGGAATCGGCCCGAGCGTCGCGGACTTCCCGTGACCGCTACCGGGCGAGGCGGAACCACCGTTGCGGGTCTTGTAGCGGCGCGAGCGTCAAGGTGAGTTGGTCGCCCTGCAGCTCGAGTGGTTCCCGGGCAGGCGTCCAGGCGCCGTAGGGCCCAAGCTCGGCTGCGGTCTGCAACTCAAAGCCCGCACGCGCCGCCCCCCCCGGCCAGCGCAATTGCACCTGGCCGGTGTCTTCGCGACGCAGAATGCGCAGGGCCGCCAGGGCGGGATGCCCCACCTCAAAGCGGGTCGGGCCGTTGATTTGCAGGATGAGCCGCCCCGCCTCGGCCTGATACTCGTGCGGCGGCGAAAGCAACACCGACCGTCCATTCAGACGCATCTGCGGCTTCTGGCGCAACCCGGTGAGCACCACGTAACCGGGCCGCTCGCGCCAGGGCTCGACCCGGAACGCAAAACCGTCGGCCTGCTCAGTCACCTCACCGATCGCTCCGGGCGCGTGAATCCCCACCCCGTGGCGGGCCAGGACGCGGAAATCGGACACCGGGGGAAGCCCCAGTGCGGCAATCGCCGGGGCGAGCACCGTGGCCGGGTTGATGTTGGCCGGATTCCGGGTCTGCGCCCGCAAGTTGAAGCTGTCCGGCAAGAGCCCGGCGTTGGAGGAGTCGCTCGCCGGATAGGTCTGTTGAATGCCCGAGCGCACGATACCCTCGGCCAATTGCCGCCACGGACCGCCGGCGCAGTGCCGCGCCAGGTGCAGGAGCGCATCGGCATAGACCAGGCCGCACCATTGCACGGGCAGGCCGATCCAGTTGGGAGCGATCCACTGCGTCGCGCCCAGCACGGCGATGGCGGCGTACAGACCCACCGGTTGGTCCGTGGGCGGATTCAGATACACAAACGGCACGCCCGTCCAGGCCCAGTACTCGGCCGCTTCGAGCAGGCGGGGGTCGCCGCTCAACTCGTATCCCAGGACCGCGGCGCGGACCAGATGCGCCGCGGCGAGGATGTCCGGCGTGTGCAGGGCAATCTCCCACGTCTGCGCCCCGCGCGGGACGCTGTCGCGGTATCGCTCCAGCAGCGCGCGCAAATGTCGCAGCCCGGCTTCAATCAACTCGCGGTCACCGGAAAACGCCGCTTCGTACAACACCGCTTCCACCACCGCCGCCGTCAATCCGTTGGCGTCCGGCGCCCAATGCGTGCGCCCATAATCCAACCCGCCTGGCTCGGGGCGGTAGCGGATGAACCCCTCGGCCTCAAACCGCTTCAACAGACCCCGCGCGTGCTCTTCGGCGCGGGTCAGGTTGGCGGACACCGCGCCGTACACCAATGCCGGCGCGGACGTGCGCACGTGCCCCACCCGGGCGTGGTTGTACCGATCGGGCTCCACCAGGCTCAGGGCCTCGGATGCGGCAGTGAGTAACCGATCGGCGAGGGCCGGATTGGCCACGCGCGCGGCCAGCCAGTCCATGAACAGGGCGGCGTCGGCGGCGGGCACGCTGGGAAAACCCGGGACGGCGTGGCGATACCGGTGGCCGTCCCGGATCGAGGAATCCAGCCACCCGCGGGCGGCCAGCTCGAGATATGCGGGCACGCCGCCGGGAATTTCCGGCAGAGGCGGCAGCCCGAAATGTTGTACGTAGGCCCGCACCGCCGGTACCACGCTGGTTCCGCGTCCGCCCAGCAACAACCCGGCCACGCGCACCGGCCGGTTGGCCCGCACCGTCTCGGCGTCGTAGGGCAACAAACTGCTTTCCTCGCGGTTCAGGCCGTCCGAGCCGGGAAACAGCAGCCCCATCACCTGCGCGCCGGAGCGGAGCAGCCGGTCGGGCGAATCAAAGACCGCGCAGGTGGGCGCACCCGGCGGTTGATGCCACGCCAGCGCCACGTAGCGCTCTTGCGCCGCCACGGCCATCAGCGGAAAGGTCAGTTTGGCGGTGTCGGTGACCTGGCGGTTCGAGCCGGGCGGATTCAGATCCGCCGTGGAGCTGCTGGGTTCGTTTTCGAGATATTCGACGCCGGCCAGCAGCGCCTGGGTCTTGTTGGTGCCGTAACTGCCCAGACCGGGCAGCAGGGTGAACAGCGGCAGGTACAACACCGCGCGGTCCTGATCGCACCGGGCCGTGACCTCGAAGCGCAGACTGCCCGCGGTGTTGAGGGTGAAGCGCTGTTCCAGCTCCCAGCGCCCGCCGTCGGGGTCGGTCACCGCCGCCCGCGCGGTCAACGTGCCGCCCAGGGTGGCATCGGCCAGCGGCGAGCGGGCGGCGCCCTGCACGGTCACCACCGCGTCCGGACCATTGACCGCGAACCAGCGCGGCGTGTCCTGGAGAAGGTAGCCGATGAGCGGCGCGTTGTGCCCGGCGGCCATCAGTTCGCCGGCCACTTCCACGCGGAAGTCGCCAAACCGGCCCGGGTGATGCGCCACTCGGAGTTCGTCGCTCTCAATCGTGACGGCGTGTTCTCCCGGTTCCGGCACAGTGGGCCGGGGCCAGTCGGGTTCGCTCAGTAACTGCCGTTCGGCAAACCACAGCCGCGCCAGCACGCAGGTTCCGCCGGCGCCCGGCGGATCGAACCGTAGCCGGTGCCGCGGTCCCAGCGCCGGCATCCGGACCTTGAGCTCGACCCAGTCGCCGCCACGCACGGCGAAGCGCACCGAATTCGCCTCGGTGGGAACCCCGGCAGCCGGGAAATAAAACACCTGCGCGGTGCCGATCTGGTCGGACTTGAGCCGCAGATGCAACCAGAGCGGACGCCCGGGAGGATAATCGCGCGGCGGCCCCACAATCCAGGGGTCCGGACCGTTGATGTGCAGTGCGAGTCCCTCGGCCGTGGTTTCATGGGCCTGCAGATGATGCGGCTCGCCCCACTGGGCGCTTTGGGCGGGATCGGTGAAATCAAACTCCGGCAGCCCGGCGCGGAGGAAGCCCAGCAGTCCGGCGGCGACAACGAGGGGAAACCACCGACGAGGGGGAACAACGGTTTTCACGCGCCCAGTCAAGCCAGGGGCCGCGTGGCTGGCAACCTCGCATGCGCCAGGCGGGCGGACACGATCGGCGCCGCCGGGGCTGCCTCACTCGGGCGAAGATGCCTCGCGGGAGCGAACAGCTCATTGGCCCAAAAGTCGAGTCAGCTCGCAATGCCCCCTGACCGGAGACAACAAACCCGGCGGGAAGTGCCGCCCAAACTGCGGTATGGCTGAGCCCGAACCGGCGCGGATGACAAATGGCAACTCCTCGGTCAGGCGACCGCGTCCGACGGCGGCCGCCGCCAAGCCTCCCCCTGCGTCGTCGCGCCCCGTAAGAACGACTGCCGTCCAGCCCGCCCCGGCAGCGCCGGGACCTACCAAGGTTTGCGCTCGTTCAATGCCTGCACAATGGCGCGGCGCAGGGCCAGCGCGTCCACGCTGCCCAACTGGCGGTAGATCACCTGCCCTTCCGGCGACAGTAACACCGTGAACGGCACGGCGCCGGGCCAGTCCGGATCAAAGGCGTTCATCAACGCCTCGCGGTTGGTATCGGCGAACAGGAGATTGCGGTTGGAGGCCTGTTGTTTTTTGAGGAAGGCCAGCACCTGCGCCTCCTCGTCCGGGCGGTTGATGGACACCGTCACCAACTCGAACTCGCGGTGCCGGTACATGCGATGAATGGTCACCAGGTCCCCGAACTCCGCCACACAGGGCGCGCACCAGGTGGCCCAGAAATTCACCAGCCGGAATTTGCCCGAGTCGTTCCGACGCAGCGCGGCGAGTGCGGCGGCGTCGGCCTTTTCCAGCGTCACCGGCTCGGCGGCCAGTTTGTTCAGGTAGGTCTGCACCGCCTCCGCCTTGCCGGACCACTTGACCGAACAGCCCACCACCTTGGTCTGCTTCACCGGAGGCTCCCCGTCCGCCAGCAGCGCATCCAGCGCGTCGCGCAGGTAGCGCACCTTGACGTGCTGCGGACGCTCCGAATCGTCTATGGCGCCCACAAAGCGCAGCCGGCGGGCGGCATCGAAGACGAACGCGTGCGGCGTGGCCACGGGGCCGTAGGCGCGCGAGACCGCCCCGGTATCGCCGTCGTACAGGTAGGGGAAGTTGAACTGGCGGTGCGCCGCGCGCAGCTTCATTTCCTCGAACGAATCGCTGAGGTCGGTCCAGCCGAGCTCGTCCAGACGGACGGAGCGGGGGTCGTTGGGCGAAATGGCCACCAGCGCCACGCCGCGGGGGCGGTAGTCGGTGACGATCTGTTTGAGGCGTTCCTCGTAGTACTGGGCGGTGGGGCAGTGGTTGCAGGTGAACACCACCACCAGCACGCGCGCGTCGGCAAAGTCCCGCAGCGCGTAATGACGACCATCCACGCCGGGCAGATGAAAATCCGGCGCCGTGGCGCCCAGCGGCAGGGTGGGCGGCTGTTCGGCCGCGCGCGAGACGGCGAGCAGCGTCAGGGAAAACGCAACAGCCAGAACGGGCAGGTTCATGGTGGCAGTTTAGGCCGGCGGGCCAGGGCCGACAAGGCTGGCGGCAGGCCAAAAACGGCGGGTCAAACGGTGAAAAGCCGGACGCGTGAGGGTAAGGGCGGGCGTTTGTCATAGACAACCCAGCAGGGTGCGTTCTCCGAGCGTGCCGCCGCAATTACCCAAAACTGGTAGGGCACGTTCTCCGAACGCGCCGTATCCATTTTCCGCGTCTTCCGCGTGGTCGGCGGGCTGCTTCCGCCGGGCTGGAAGCCCGGCGCCACGGCAGGCTGGGAAGCCCGTCGCTACCGTAGCGGCAGCCATCCTGGCAGCCGTGGAGGGCGGTCTCCAGCCGCCCGGAGAATGGCACCTGCCCATCACTCTCGCTTTCGCGCGAGTCTTACAGGGACGAGGCGGCGGGCTGGAGCAACCCGCCCTACCGGCGATGGCCTGCCCAAACCTCCGACAGGGCGCGTTCTCCGAGCGT